>Ga0210394_10004225_pt1 | contig 16983 bp, 12 predicted proteins | sample IncBWC12MmetaG_FD_160121 | JGI IMG/M metagenome (GOLD analysis project Ga0210394, IMG submission 160121) | Forest soil microbial communities from Barre Woods Harvard Forest LTER site, Petersham, Massachusetts, United States - Inc-BW-C-12-M | ecosystem: Environmental > Terrestrial > Soil >... | reverse complement strand
ATGCCGGTCATGTGGACACTAGCGAGGTCTTCGAGTTTGCGGCCAAGGCGAAACTCGGTGCCGAGGTTTACGCGGCAGCGGCCACGCTGCAAGGCGGCCAGGTATCGGATCCGATCCGGCAGAGCGATGGCGTTCACGTCGTGGTCGTGCTCGAGCATCGCATGCCGGTGCAGGAAGACTATGCCACCGTGGCCGACCAGGTCTGGACAGACTTCAAGAACGAGGCACAGTCGCGCGTGCGGGATGCCGAACTACGCTACCTGCGCAGCCGCGCCGATATCCTGTTGTCCAGCGACGCCAGCGTGCTCGAGGCACTTACCCCGTGATTGCTCGACTCTCGCTTAGGTGCTGCCTGGCCTGGCTCGCACTCTGCGGCGCGAGTGCACAGGCACATACCAAGAGCGAAACCCATTCGGTGTGGCAGATCACCGGCAATGTCGTACACCTGTCGTTCACGATGCCGTTGCGCGAGTCCCAACGGCTGGCACAGAACGGCGACGATCAGCCTTCCGACGCGCGCGTGCTCAACTATCTGCAGCAGCACCTCTCCGTGCAGAGCGCCAACGGGACGTGCAGTGTGCCGCCGGGTCGAGCGCTGGCCGCAAGCTCGCAATTTCGCCGCTTCGAGCTCACCTTTACCTGCCCGAGCGCCACAGACATTCAGCTACATTCCTCGGCTTTCTTCGAACTGGTGCCATCACACGTCACCTTTGCGCAGATCGAGCCCGGTGATGGTCGGTTAATCGAGCAGTTGTTCACGCAGGATCGGCAGCAACTGGACGCGTCCGCCGGCGATGCGCGGCTGCGCGATGCGAGTTTCTTCGAATACATCCGGCTCGGCGTCATGCACATACTGACCGGCCCGGATCACATGTCCTTTCTGCTGGGGCTGGTACTGATCTCACGGCGCCTGCGAGACTTGGTATTCGTGGTTACCGGCTTCACGATCGGCCACAGCATCACGCTGGCGCTGGCCGTCACGGGGCTGCTGCGCCCACACGCGGAATACATCGATGCGTTGGTAGCGTTAACCATCGCCATGATCGGGGCCGAAAACATTGCCGTCGTGACCCATCGGCCTGGCGCCGTGGCCACGGGGATCGGGCTGCCGCTGCTCGCCATGGCGGCCGCCAGCTTCGCCGGTATGGGCGCGCTACCGCCTCTGCTGCTGCTCGGTGCAGCATTGTTCTGCTCGAACTATCTGATGTTGTCGGGGCACATGCGTGACGCGGGGCGCCTGCGTCTAGTGGTCACGCTGGTATTCGGTCTGATTCACGGCTTCGGCTTCGCCGCAACGCTGCTGGAGATGCAATTACCGCCGGCCCGGCTCGCGCAGATCCTGGTTGGATTCAATGTGGGCGTCGAGATCGGCCAGCTGTCTCTGGTGTTGACGTTGATGGGATTGATGAGCCTGCTGGCGCGCGTGAAGCTTTCGTTGCCACGGCCGATTGTCGTCGACAGCGTGGCCGCAGGGCTGGTAGCCGTGGGCACCTATTGGTTCATTAGCCGCAGCTTCATATGAGCTCGGTTCACGGCGGAAGGCTGGCCAAATAGGCTGCAAGGTTAATGAAATCATCTTCAGTCAAGCTCGCGGCGATCGGTTTCATCATGGCCGCTGAGGCACCGTCGCGCGTGCCGCTTTTAAAACCAAACAGCTGGCGCGCGGTGTACAGCGCGGAGGCTCCAGCGATGCCCGGCACGCCGTTCAAGCCCTTCAGCGCCGGGCCGTGGCACGTGGCGCATGGCTGCGTCCTGCCACCGCCGCTGCTCGCCAGCCTGCTGCCCTGTGCCACGCTGCCGATGGGAACATAGGCGATGAAGCCGGAATTCGGATCGCGCCGTATGGCTCGATCGGCCACTTGCGGCAATTCGACGATGCGCCGGCCGAGGGCTTCGGTGCCGCCTCCGGGAAGCGGTAGACGCATACGGCCAGGGTTGCCATAGCTGTTCGGGATCTGCGAGGCCTCGATGACTTTGATCCAGCGCCGGGGCTCGAGTGCGGCAAACCATTCGCTGGCCGCGCGCGCATCCTCTGCGGACAGTGCGCCACCAATGGCTGTCATGCGTGCGGGATCCTTGCGATCACCGCTCTTGAAGTCTGCCAACTGGCGTTCCAAATACGCGGCCGGGAGTCCAGCGAGGTGCGAGGATTCAGGGTGCCCCATTCCGGAGGTCAGATGGCATGCGGCACAGGCCAAGGCCGCGCCGCTACCGTGCACCACCGGGCGCGGCATAGGCGCGTGCCGGTCGGGAAACCAATCCACTGCATTGGCGAGGTCATTGATTTCCTTTGGCGTGAACTGCACCAAGCTGCCGGGCACCGAGGTCGGTTTGCCGTCTTCGGTGTTCGGCGGTTGCACCGGACTTGCGACCGGGAAGGCCCACTCGGGCCGCGCGGCGCCGAATGTGGCCGTCACAGACAACATGAGTGCCGACAAGATAAGAATCGTTTTCAACTTTTATGCCTGTCTGGCAAAAATATCGTATAAATTCAGTACGACAGAGAATTATCGATAGTAGTATGGCACTGCCGTTGGGAGCGCTCAATGCCCGGGCTTGAAACGAAAGGGACCGACATGGCGCTCGCAAGCGGACCGCACGTGACACAAGCCCGCACGATTGAAGCCTATGTCGCTGCCGGTATCGACGGCGCGGCAATTACCGCCTTGCATGTGCGAATTTTCGGACTGATCGCCGCCGGCTATTTCTTCGACGTCCTGAACTTCGTCGTCATGGGCTCGCTGATTCCCGACATGGTGCAAACGGGCTTCTCGACTGCGGCCCAGGCTGGGCTCGTGCAAAGCGCGACGCTGGTCGGCTTGTTCATCGGTTCGATTGGTCAGGGGCAGTTTACGGATCGCATCGGTCGCAAGAGCGTCTATCAGTTCAATCTGCTGCTGTTCGGGCTCGCGACGGTCGCCAGCGCCTTCTCGCCGAACTATCTTTGGCTTGGGACCTTGCGCTTCCTGGCCGGCGTCGGCCTGGGCGCCGAGCAACCCCTGTGCTTCACCTATGCCGGCGAGTACGCGCCCAAGCGCATCCGCGGACGCATACTGGCGCTGATTCACTTCATCGGCGGTGCCTGCGTCTGGCCGATCGCGGCGCTGTTCACGCTTTATGCGCGCGGGCCGTTGGGTTGGCGCGGGATCTGGATCGTTATCGGTACCGGTGCGCTGATTGTGTTCGCATTGCGCTTCAGTCTGCCCGAATCCCCGCGCTGGCTTGCCACCCACGGTCGGGGGCGTCGGGCGCTGGAAGTGCTTGGCCGTCTGGGCATCGCGCCACCGCAGCAGGCCTTGTCGAGCGATGCGGCGAGCAACACCCAGAGCGACCCCTTCATGGTCGTCTTCCGCTACTTTCCGCGCCGCTTGATCGCGGGCATGATCTGTTTCAGCGCCTTTTTCAGCGTCACCATCGGCTTCGGCACGTGGCTGCCGAACATCATGGGCAGCCGTGGCTTCACGATAACCCAGTCACTGGCGTACACATTCGGCATGACCCTGGCCGCTCCGTGCGCGAGCCTATTCATGATGTACGCGCTCGACCGCTTCGGCCGAAAAGTGACCTCGATCACGGCCTTCGTTCTTGCCGGTGCCATGGCCATGGCGTTCGGCACGGCGCGCACCAATATGGAACTGCTGGCCGCTGGATTCCTGATGATCTTTTTTTATCAGGTTGCGGGCAATTCGATGCAGATCTTTGCCTCGGAAGTATTCCCAACAAATGCACGCGCCTCCGGGTTCGGTCTGGCCGCTGGCGTCGGCCGGCTCGGAAATGCGTTTGCACTGCCCGCGATTCTGGCTATCCAGGTGGCCTATGGCTTGACCGGCGTCGTGGTGTTCCTGGCCATCCTGTTGTTGATTGCCGCAGCGTCGGTGACGCAGCTTGGCCCCGAGGCGAAGGGCCGGGGCCTTGACGAAGTCGCAGCCCCCACCGGCTGACATTCCAATATTCAAAGGCGGTGCGAGATCATGACCGATACACGTGAGGTTGACGCGGCAACGGCGAGCCATATCCGATTCCTGGGGCGCAGCGATCAAGGCGGACGTCCCGACGGCGTTCAGATCATGGTTCATCGCGGTTACGCCTATGTCGGGCACATGTTTGCCGATGGCTTTTCGGTTATCGATGTGCGCGATCCTCGCCACATGCGGACCGTTGCCTTCATCCCGGCCCCTCTCAACACCCGTGCGCCGCATCTGCAGGTGCACGAGAATCTGCTTCTGGTCGTGAATGCGGCCAATGTCTGGGCGCTGCAGAAGTATCAGGCGCAGGCGCAGTATTTTGACAATCCCTTGGCGGATTCGTTTTCGCGGCGCCGGGAGCAGGAGTTCGCGGCCGGACTGCGGATCTACGATGTCTCCGACCCTCTCGCGCCGCGCGAGATCTCCTTTCTGCCCATGCCCGGTATCGGTCTGCATAGAATCTGGTACATCGGCGGCCGCTACGCCTACGTGTCGGCACATCTCGATGGCTATTCCGACCATATATTCGCGGTCGTGGACATTGCCGATCCTGCGGCGCCACAGCTGGCCGCGACCTGGTGGTTGCCCGGCATGTGGCGCTCGGGCGAAGAAGTGCCGCAATGGAAGTCGGGCCAGCGCTGGGCCCTGCATCATGCCATCGTACGCGCCGATCTGGCCTTCGGATCGTGGCGCGATGGGGGACTGACCATTCACGACGTCAAAGATCCGACTCACCCCAGATTACTGGTGCATCGCAATTGGTCGCCGCCGTTCGGCGGCGGCACCCACACGGCATTGCCGCTGCTCGACCGCAATCTGTTGGTTGTTGCGGACGAGGCCACCACGGAACGTTGCGGCAACGGCATTCCTCACTGCTGGATATTTGATATCCGCGAGATCGGCAATCCGGTCTCGATTGCAACGCTGCCCACGCCGGCGGAGCTGGATTTCTGCGCCAAGGGCGGCAAGTTTGGGCCCCACAATCTGCACGAGAATCGACCCGGATCGTTCACGAGTTCCAGCTTGGTATTTTCGACCTACTACAACGCCGGTCTGCGCGTGTTCGATATCTCGAACCCGTTCGAGCCCAGGCAGACAGCGTACTTCGTAGCGCCGCCGCCCGAACGCCTGGTGGACATTCGCCCCAACGCCGTGCGCGTGACTTCATCCTGCGATGTCCATGTCGACCCGAACGGAGTGATATTGCTGTCCGACACCAACGCCGGACTGTACGCCCTGCAATACGATCCGAAGTAGCGCGTTTCGATACGCTAGGACGTCAGCGCCGCATCCAGTACGCGTGCCACATGCAGTGCTTCGCGCCCTGCCCCGTCGTGAATTTGATGTCGGCAACTGGTGCCATCGGCGACGATCAGATCGTCGGCGGCAGCCGAGCGCAGCGCCGGCAGCAGTGTGAGTTCCGCTATCGCGAACGAAACGTCTATGGTCTGCACGCCAAAGCCAAAACTGCCCGCCATGCCGCAACAGCTGCCTTCGATCAGCTTGACCGTGAGCCCGGGAACGCTGCGCAAGACGCTTTCCACCGCGCCCATTGCGTCAAAGGCTTTCTGATGACAATGACCATGCAGATGCGCAGTCCGCCCGCCCTGGTCGGCCAGCGGCAACGTGATGACGCGAGCGGCCAGATCGGCGGCCAGGAGCTCCTCGAACAGCAACGCGTTACGCGCCAGCGGCGCCACTTCGGCCTTCGGCAGCACGGAGGAGAATTCGTCGCGAAACGTCAGCAGGCAGGAGGGTTCCAGGCCGACAACGCGCGCGCCGGCCAGGACGAAGGGCCGCAGCGCCGCGAGTGTTCGCGTCGCTTCGACTCTGGCGTTGGCAACATCGCCAGCGGCGAGAAAGGTCCGGCCGCAGCACAGCGGCCGCTCGCCTTGAGCTTGCGTGCGGTGCAGCCGGTAGCCCGCGGCCCGTAAGATGCGCTCGCCGGCAGCCAGATTTTCGGGCTCGAAATAGCGGTTGAAGGTATCGCCGAATAGAACGATGTCCTTTCCGTCGCCCAGTACCTCGGCCACGCTCGCTTGCGCGCCCGAGTCACGCCACGGTCTGCTCCAGCGTGGCAGGCTGCGCTTGGCACTGAAGCCGAAGAGCTTCTCGCTCAACCAGGCTAAACCTGGTATCGCATCGCGCGCGTTCATGAGCGGAGCTACGGCCGCGGCGAGCGGCGCATAACGCGGTAAATGCGCGATCAGCCGTTCGCGCATAGGTCGGCCGTGGCGCGCATAGTAATGGTGAAGAAATTCAATCTTCATCTTGGCCATATCGACGCCGGTCGGGCAGTCGCGCCTACACCCCTTGCACGACACGCACAGATCGAGCGTGGCTTTCATCGCCGGTTCGGTAAATGCTCCGGGTCCCAGCTGACCGGAAATCGCAAGCCGCAGTGAGTTGGCTCGGCCACGTGTTACGTGCTGCTCATTCTGTGTTGCGCGGTAGGACGGACACATCGTGCCGCTCGCCATCTGGCGGCAGGCGCCGTTGTTGTTGCACATCTCGACCGCGCCGCCGAAGCCGCCGGTCTCGGCCCAATCCAACACCGTCTTGGCCGGCTCATCGGTCTGGTAGCCGGCTCGGAAACGCATGACCGAACGATCATCCATACGATACGGACGCACGAGCTTGCCGGGATTGAGGCGCGCTTGCGGATCAAAGCCGTCTTTTACCGCCTCGAAGGCGTGCGTGAGACGCTCGCCGAACATTGGTGCGATGAATTCAGAGCGCGAGATGCCATCCCCATGCTCGCCGGAGTACGAACCCTTGAACTGCTTTACGAACTCGCACGCCGACTCGGCGATAGCGCGCATCTTGCGTACATCGCCCTCCTGCTTCATGTTCAGGATGGGGCGTACATGCAGGCAGCCCACGGAAGCGTGTGCGTACCAGGTGCCGCGCGTGCCGTGACGGGCAAATAGATCGGTAATGGCGTCGGTGTAGTCGGCCAGCGACTCGAGCGGTACGGCGCAGTCCTCGATGAACGACACCGGCTTCCCGTCACCCTTCATCGACACCACGATGTTCAGGCAGGCTTCGCGCATCTCCCACACCCGGCGCTGCTGCGATGTATCCACGACTTCTACGACCGCGTCGGCAAAGCCATGGTCGGCCATGCAGGTGTCAAGACGCCGCAGATCTTCACGCAGCGGTTCCAGCTGTTCTCCGGCAAATTCCACCAGTAGCAGCGCATTCGGGGCGCCACGCGTGATCTCGGCGAGCGTGCGCTGAAACAGCGGGATCTCCGCCCCCAGCGTGAGCACATTGTGATCGACCAACTCCACCGCGGTCGGAGCCAATCGCACGATGTGCTGCGTGGTCTGCATGCTCTCGCGAAACGTTGGAAAATGACACACACCTAACACCCGCTGCGCCGGCAAGGGTGCGAGCTGCAGACGAAGCGCGCTCATGGCAACCAACGTGCCTTCGGAGCCGACCAGCAAGCCGGCGAAATTGGCGTGCGGGCGGAGCAGCTCATCGAGGTTGTACCCGCCGACACGGCGCTGCAACTTAGGATACCTGCGTTCGATCTCGGCACGTTCGCGCTGCGCCAGCGCCAGCATGCTCCGCGCCAGCTCCGGCACGCCAGCGCCACCGCTTACACCCTCATAGCCATCACCATCGCTGCGCGATGCGAACTCGAACGGTTGACCATCGGCCAGCAGGCCGCCGATGCTGATAACGTTGTCGACCATCTTGCCGTAGCGCAAAGAGCGCGCACCGCAGGAGTTGTTGCTGGTCATGCCGCCGAGCGTGCAACGGCTCGCCGTCGACGGCTCGACCGGAAAGAACAGACCGTCCTCTTTGACCCGTGCGTTGAGCTGCTGCAGGACGATGCCGGGTTCAACCAGGATTTCGCAGCTGCCCGGCTGGTAGCTTTTGACATTGTTAAGGTAGCGGCTGCAATCGACGATCAAGCCGTCACCGATAGGCTGGCCGTTTTGCGACGTGCCGGCTCCTCGCATGATGACCGAGACCCCGCACTCGCCCGCGATCTTTAGTGTGGCCTCCAGATCGGCGGTGGATTTGGGAAACACCACGCCAGCCGGCATGATCTGATAGATCGACGCGTCAGTGGAGAAACGGCCGCGCGTGAAGGCATCGAAGGCAACCGGGCCCTCCAAGGCCTTGGCCAGGCGTCGTTCCAGGGTGTGGTCGTGGCTGTGGCCCAGTACTCGATGTTCATGCACGGGCGTACCTGGCAATGCCATCCGACTCGCGCTCTTGGGAGGAAGCGATTCGATCATCGGCTATGGGGCAATCATCGCACATACTTAGGCACCAATCTCGATATTCCGACGGTGTTGGCGCCGATAATCGGATTACTAAGGTGGTAGCATACTTTATCGCACGCCAAAGGGGACACGCACGCCCTTGGGGAGCGGTCGTCGTGCGAGTCGCGTGATTCTCGCGATTTGCGCCTGTTTTTCAGTCGATGGGGTATCCATGAAGTTCGTGAGTGTCAGGCATCAGGGTCGCGTTCTTGCTGGGCTTTGGTTCGCGGACGGCGTTTTGGACTTGCTCGAAGCGGCGAAGCTGGGCGGGGAGGGCGCGTCGATGTCCTCGGTTCTCGACATCATCCGGGGTGGAGACTCGAGCCTCAGTGCCGTCAAGCGTCTGGCGGCGCGCGCGCCGCATTACAAGGCAGCGCTGCTGAAGCACGACGCGGTGGAGCTGCTGGCGCCGATTCCGCAGCCACTGCGCAACATATTCTGTGTCGGTCGAAACTATCTCGATCACGTCAAGGAAGGGTACGCGGCGCGTGGCACCGAATTGAAGTTGCCGGAAGTGCCACAGTTCTTCACGAAGGCGACACACGCCATGAATTCCTCGACGGGCGATGTGCGATTGGATCCGCGTTTGACCCAACATCTGGACTATGAAGTCGAACTGGCGGTCATCATGGGGCGCGGCGGCCGCGACATCGGCCCCGAACAGGCCTTCGACCATATCTTCGGTTACGCGGTCTCCAACGATGTCACTGCCCGTGATGTGCAGCGGCGTCATGACCAGTGGTTCAAGGGCAAATCGTTGGATACCACGTTTCCGTTTGGACCATGGATTGTCGACCGCGAGGAGATCGGCGACCCGACTACTCTGGAATTGGTGATGAGCGTCAATGGCGAGGAGCGCCAGCGCGCGCATGTGTCGCAGATGATATTCGACATCCCGACTCTCATCGCTTCACTGTCTGCCGGTCTGACGCTTGAAGCCGGCGACATCATCGCCACCGGGACGCCCTCGGGAGTGGGATACGCGATGAAGCCGCCGCAGCGCCTTCGCGGCGGTGACAGAATGATCACATCGATCAGCCGCATTGGGGAACTCACGAACCGGATTGTCGAAGTGTAAGCGGCTTTAGCCTGCAGCGAACGCCGGCTTCGTAGTCGGCCGTGCGAGCGCCTGCAAAACCGCGAGCGGACTATTGGTCGGCCCGGGTAGTTACAGAAAATGACGGCCTGGGTGATACGGCACTGAATTACTCCCTTGGCTGCTTCGTTGAATGCGAGCGGTTTAATTCGGGCATCGAATGCGGGGCCGAGGTATTGGCAGTCCCACCCACGAGTTCGCCACCGCGCACGTTCTCGTAGCGTCGACCCAGGATGTAGGCCACAGGAAACCAGACTGCCGACACGATAACGCCGAAGATCGCAAGGCCCGCGACGCCGTGGGGTAGTATCACCGAGCTGACCCAGGCCGAACTCACGTCGCCGAAGCGATAAACCACGGTATCGATTACGTTCTTGGCCTTGTACTTGCTTTCCTGATCCACGACCGTAAAGAGCATTTCTCGCGTGGGCTTGGCGACGGCGTACTCGGCTACGCGCCGGATCACCTGGATACCCGCCAACACCATTAGCACCGGGGAGAACGCCACAGTCAGGAAGGCGATCACCATGACCACCGGGTTGATCAGCAGGCCGGTGGTGACACCGAAGCGCGAGATGATTCGACCGGTACCGAAGACCTGCAGCAGCACCGCGATCAAATTCACCGACAGATCAATCATGGCATAGGCCTGGGTGCGCGCATTGCGGTCGACAAACGCCTTGGTGATCAAATCGCCCAGTTGGATGTAGACAATCGTGGATATCCAAGTCATCAGCAGCAGGAACAGCGCCAGCAGCAGCAGATAGGGCGAGCGGAGCAGCAATTTGAAGCCGTCAAAGGGATTGCCTTTCAGCTTGCGATCGAGCGTCGTTTTCTGAGTCTCGGCGCCTGCGGCCAGCAATTCTTGCTTCTGCGTGGCCAGGAGCGTCACCAGCCACGCGGTAAGCATGAAGCCGAACGCTGAAATCAGCATCAGGTTGTTATTGCCGACCGCCTTGACCAGAAAGGAGGCAATCGCTGGTCCAGCGATTCCGCCCAGGGTCCCGCCAGCCGCCACAAAGCCGAAGAGGCGCTTGGCTTGCGCGCGCGAGAAAATGTCGGCCATAAAGGTCCAGAACACCGAAATGATCAGAATATTGAAAGTGCTCACCCAGACGTAAAACGCGGCGGCAATGGCGCGATCATGCGCGGAGAACCGGAACAGCGCATAGAACATCAGAATCGAGAGGGCCACGAAGCCGTACACCCAGGGCAGGAAGGTCGAGAGCTTGAGGCGCGCGGCAAGTCCAGAATAGAGCGGTGCGAACAGGAAGCTCACCACGAACGTGCCGGTGAACAGCTCCTGGATATGCGACATTCCATAGACCGTACCCATCGCATCGCGCACCGGTTTGACGATGGAATAGCTGCCGAACAGGAAGAAGAAATAGAGCATGCTCAGCAGCACCACTCTCATTTCGGAGGGCTCGATGACCGCCACATACTTGAACAGGCGCGCAAATGGCGGGGGGCCGGCGGCTGTCATGGGCTATTCCTGAGTGGCTATTCCTGAGTGGATGGTGTCGTGATAGTCCGCGCGATGCTCATGTGGATTGCGCAATGTGACGACGAAGTTTACCGTGAACAGGTACTGCAACTGCGCCACGCCAAAACAAAGTGATCATCCTGTTACCGAGCGGTCGCAGCATGTAGTGGCTCGCCAGCAAACTGTGCCGCTCGTTCCACGGTTCTAGGAGCCGAAGCGTCGCTCGCGGGCAACCATCTCCGGAAGTCCGATGAAAGTATTGAACTCGTCGAATGGCGTCAGCAGATCGGCGACCGCGTCGGTCGAGCAGCCTGCCGCCATGAAGCGCGCCATCATGTTCTTGACCGCCTTGTGCATGGCGAACATGGGCTCGATCGGGCACAGCGAGTAGGCGAATCCGAGCTCGTAGGCCTGCTGGAGCGAGAGGTAGGGACTCTTTCCCGAACGAGCCATGTTGAACAGCAAAGGCTTGCCGAGCGGAAGCAAGCGGCGGCTGATCTCCCGCATCTGTTCGATGCTTTCCATGGCATCCATGTAGAGCCCGTCAGCGCCGACCTTGGCGTAGCCGGTTAGTCGCTCGACGGCGTCGTCCAATCCAGTCACCGCCAGAGCATCGGTGCGCGCTACGATGAAGAAGTCGGAATCGCGACGCGCCTCCAGCATCGCGCGCAGCTTCTGCTGCATTTCCTCAGCGCTAATCAGCTGCTTACCAGCGAAATGTCCGCACTTCTTCGGCATGGCTTGGTCTTCGATATGCAGCACCGAAGCGCCGGCCTCCTCCCACAGGGCAATCGTGCGCTGCGCCTCGAGTATCCCGCCATACCCGGTGTCGGCATCGGCGAATACAGGAACGTGGGTCACACGGCAAATACGCCGGATGTGGTCGAACATTTCAGTTTGCGTCAGGACGCCGAAATCAGGAGCCCCAGCGATAACTGCCGAAGCGGCATAGCCACTGACATAGATGGCGGGGGCACCGGTTTGTTCGGCCAATTTAGCCGTGACGGCATCGTGTGCGCCTAGGCATACGAACGGTGGGGCATTCAATAATTCGCGGAAACGGGCGGATCGGCTCAAGCTATGACCTCCGCCGTCAGGTTGGGAAACCGTTCGGCACTCAGATGGCAAATGTCGACGTTTTGTTGATCTCTAAAAGATAGCCGGATTACGATGCATTCGCCTCATATTATCGATTTCAAGGAAGAGATTAATGAAATATAATCGACCACACGGCACGGCCTCGTGGGGAACGCAGGCCAAAGACTGGGAACGCGGAGTCGACTACGATCGCCTGTTGAAACAACGGCTTGCGCGCACTCAGGCGGCTGTCAAGGCGGCCGGGCTTGGGGCGGTCGTCTGTTTCAACTTTGACAACATCCGTTACGTGACGGGAACGCACATTGGCGAGTGGGCGCGCGATAAATTCATGCGCTACTCACTGTGTGCCACCGAAGGCGCGCCGTTGCTGTGGGATCCGGCACCGCCGGCCAAGCGGCTATCCTCGCCCTGGATTGCCGACAATGTGGCAGCGCCCATATCCACCATGCAGGGCGGTTTGCCACCGTGGCTGAAGATTCAGGATGACTTTGCGCGGCAAATCAAGAAAGCAATCATCGATCGCGGCGTTGCGGATCAACCCATCGGCATCGACATCATGGAACTGCCCATGCTACGTGCTCTGGAAGCGGCCGGCATCGAGGTCGTAGACGGCCAGCAAGCGATGCTGGATGCCCGTGAGGTGAAGACCCCGGACGAGATCGAACTGTTGAAGTTGGCGGCGGCGATGGTTGATGCGACCTACGTCGATATCTGCCGCGCGATCCGACCCGGCACGCGCGAGAACGAACTGGTGGCGATCGCCCATGACCGGCTCTTCCGCATGGGATCAGAGCGAGTCGAATGCGTCAACTCCGTTTCGGGTCCGCGCGGCCGGCCCCACTCGCATACTTTTTCAGATCGTATGATACAACCCGGTGACATGGTTTTCCTGGACATCATGCACAGTTACAACGGCTATCGGACCTGCTACTACCGTACCTTCATCTGCGGTGAACCGAACAAATTTCAGATCGACGCCTATGAAATGGCCTCGAAATGGATCAGCGCATCGATTGATATGGTACGCCCCGGCGTCACGCCGGACGAAATCGCGCAGGTTTGGCCCGATGCCCAGGATTTCGGCTATCGCGATGAGGCCGAGGCCTTTTTGCTGCAATATGGTCATGGCGTGGGCTTGTCACTTTGGGAGCGACCCATTATTTCCAAGCGTTACCGCGGCCAGACGGCTCCGCTGAAAGAAGGCATGGTTTTTGCGCTCGAGACCTGGAAGGGTGCCGATGACGGATCCGGTGCCGCTCGCATCGAAGAGGAAGTGATCGTCACGCGGGACGGCTGTCAGATCATCACCAATTTTCCGTCGGACCGCCTCATCTCCTGCGGCTTGCCGGGCTGCGATGTGTTCTGATTACTATTAGCGGGTAGGCTGCATGGACATTTTGATGCCCCAGCTGGGCGAGACGGTCGCCGAAGGGAAAATCACAGTTTGGTACAAGTCTGTGGGCGATACGGTGTCGACTGGGGACAGCCTGTTCGAAATTGAAACCGACAAGAGCTCGATGGAGGTACCGGCGACCGCCCCCGGTGTGCTGTCTGAAATCCGCGTCGCGGCCGGGGCGACGGTTCCCGTGGGGTCAGTGGTCGCGGTGATGGCGACCGCCGCGTCCAAACCGGTGTTTGATCCGTTTTACCCCGTGCGCACACCCGAACGCAACTTTGGGCCGGCGCGCCTGAGCAATGGTATCGAGGTGACGCCGCTGGCGCGCCGGTTGGCAGCGCAAACGGGTGTGGAACTGGACACGATTGCCGGATCGGGACCTGGCCGACGAATCACGGGCCAGGACGTACAAGGTGCCGCGCTCAAAGTCCCGGCCGCGCCAGTGCTGGCAACCCAACCTGTGACCGGCCCGAGCGTTGGCGAAATCAAAGCGATATTTGCCGCTGTGCCATTCGTCGAGATCGCGCTCGATGGTATGCGCCGCACGATTGCGCTGCGACTGATCGAAGCCAAGCGACGCATTCCGCACTTCTACCTGAGCGTCGATGTCGCGATGGATCGCCTACTGGTCCTTCGTGCCGAGATGAATTCTGAGCTCGGCGAAGGGCGCAAATTATCCATCAATGACTTTGTCATCAAGGCCATGGCCTTGGCGCTGCAGCGTGTTCCCGAAGCCAACGCGGTGTGGGCGGAAGAGTGCATCCTGCGGTTCGAGCAGTCGGATGTGGCCGCTGCCGTGGCCGTGACAGGCGGGCTGTTCACACCGGTGATCCATCAAGCTGAACTCAAATCCGTGGACGCCATTTCCAAAGATTTGAAAGTGCTGGTCGAGCGGGCGCGCAGCACGGGTCTGAAACCCGTCGACTATCGAGGTGGTTCGATCACGATCTCCAATCTCGGCATGTATGGCGTGCGCGCGTTTTCGGCCATCATCAATCCGCCGCAATCGGCCATTCTGGCGCTGGGCGCCGCCGAGCGGCGCCCCGTCGAAGGACCTGACGGCTCGGTACGCTTTGAAAGCCTCATGACCGTCACGCTGTCATGCGACCACCGCGTCATCGACGGCGTGTTGGGCGCCCAGCTTCTGTCAGCTTTCAAACAGCTGATGGAAACGCCGAGCCTGTTGTGCGCTTAGTGCTTGCAAGCGCTTTTTATTGCATGGGCTTGAGCGCGCAGTCCCAGTGTTCAACGATCTTGCCATCCTTGACACGGAAGAGATCGAACCAGAAGCTCATGTAGGTTTTGGTCGGATCGTCCACTTCGGGCCGGGGACGCTTGAACATCACCTGCACCAGATCCCCCTCGGCGATGATCACATCGAATTGAGTCAGCTTGATATCGGCCGCTGCTTTAGGCTTTGGCCACAGGCTGCCAAAGAAGTCTTCGAAGCCTTTCAGACCGGTGGCGACGTTCGGATTGTGCTGGCGATAGCTCGGGGCAAGATACACCTTGGCCTTGGAGACATCCTGACCGTCAAATACGGTATGCCAGAAATCCAGCACGAGTGTCTTGTTTGCTTCCAATTGAGCCGTGGTTTCCGCGATCGCGTCTCGAGGCGTGCCGGCCGCGAAGACGGTGCTCAGGACCAGTGCTGCAAATATGATGAATTTGGTACGCACGTCAAAGCCTCCCTGTTTGATAAGCCACTAATGAGTCGGTAATGCAGGTCACCGCATCGCGGGACTGCGTGGTCGATGGATAAAGCACCGAACATGGGCCCGTCTCATGGCGCGCCCATCAGGCGCAGCAGAGCGGCCAGATCCCCGGCGGACTCGAGCGACCAGAGGCGCCGGATCCGCTCCGAGCTGCGCTCGGCAGAATGCACCGCGCAAGCGCGGAACTTCGCTTCGAGTTCCCGATCCGACAGCGGGTTCTCTCGACTGCCGCGCGCGTGTCGAATCAGTACGGATTCGCGGCGACCATCGCGCGTCGTCAATGTGACGGCTGCCGCCCCGGTCGGCATGTCGGGCGCGAGCTCCGCGCGCACCTTCATTCGCAGGGCCCGCAGTTCGGGATCGGTGACGGCTGCCGCGGAAAACTCCTCCGGCGTCGCCCGGCCGCGCAGCAGTGCGATGGCCGCTGCGTGCCCGATGCTGATGCGCGCGTCCCGGTCAGTCACGACGGGGCGAGTGCCACGATCCAACAGCAACTGATTGCCCTGCACGAGGACATCCAGGATGTCCCGTCCGGGGACTCGAAGCGTTGCCCGAAGCTCAATGCAGGCATCGATGATCGCGTGAAACACGAAGCCACACGGGTAGGCTTTGAACGCGACGGCCTGGAACTCCCATTGCCGGCCCAACTCGCGCGTAATCTCACCCAACTTGAAATCATCGCCCATGGCTTTGGCCCACCCAAACGGACCTTCGATAGCAGCGGGCGCCGCCGCGTAGCCCTCTTGAGCCATAAGGGCGGCAAGCAGGCCATTGCGAGCCGCATTGCCGACCGCGACATTCTTGGCGGCCGTCGGCAGGTTTTCTATGATCCCGGCGGATTGGCTCGCAGCGATGCCGAGCGCCGCCCAGATCTCCTCGGCGCGCAAATTCAGCAGCTTCGCGCAGGCCGCAGCGGCACCAAATACGCCGCAGGTTGCGGTAATGTGCATGCCACGCGCGTAATGCTGCGGCGAGACTGCATTGCCCATCCGGCACGCCACCTCCACCCCAAGGATCAATGCGTGCAGGACATCTGTGCCGGACAAGCCGCGTTGCTCGGCCAGCGCGAGGGCGGGTGCGGCGATGGGAGCGGCAGGGTGGATCGCGGTGTTCCAGTGAGTATCGTCATAGTCCAACAAGTTGGCGCTGATGGCGTTCGCGAAGGCAGCGCCCATCGGCTCGAGCCGTTCCGATCGACCGACCACGGTAACCGATTGCTCGTCGGCGGCTGGCGACATCAATTTCACCGCTATGCCGACAGTCGGGTCGGACGCGGAACCGAGGGCGCAAGCGAAGTAATTCAGCAGCGAGCGCTTGGCCTCGTGACGCATTAAGGCAGGCATCGGCTCCCAGGAGGACTCGGCCACGAAATGGCCCAAAGCTTCGCCGACGAACTTCGCTTTGACATCGCGGATCATCATTTCCGCGACTATCCGATCATGCCGTGATCGGATCAGCATCGAGGCGCACGACTGCGCCTGCCAGGTCGGGCCGGGGGCTGGGATATTGGCTGATGACCAGCGGATCGTGACCGGGAATGATATTGCCGACCCCGTCCGCAAGACGATGCAGCGTCTGGAACCCCTCGAGCATATCGGGCACGCTGTCAACGACCGGGAAGGGCCGTCCCTGCTGCATGTTTGCATACAGATGTGAGGCGTCGGAGGCCAGAACCATCCAGCCGCGTCGTGTGAAAGCGCGCACAACCTGCAGGCCTCGCGTGTGACCGCCGACTTTGTGCACGCTCAGTCCCGGGGCCAGCTCAGCCTCGCCGTCATGAAAGTGAACGCGGCGGTTGTAGACCTTTCGAACCATTGACGTCACCGTCTCGACGTCGTAGACATCACTGATGACGCGGTGGCACATGCAGCGCCCGGTGCAATACTGCATCTCCGCGTCCTGCACGTGGTAGGTGGCTTGCGGGAACAGCTCCGGATTGCCGAT
>Ga0210394_10004223_pt1 | contig 16993 bp, 15 predicted proteins | sample IncBWC12MmetaG_FD_160121 | JGI IMG/M metagenome (GOLD analysis project Ga0210394, IMG submission 160121) | Forest soil microbial communities from Barre Woods Harvard Forest LTER site, Petersham, Massachusetts, United States - Inc-BW-C-12-M | ecosystem: Environmental > Terrestrial > Soil >... | reverse complement strand
ATCATGCCGATCTCGCCGACCGGAAGCGGATCGCCGCTCGGCGCATCGACGATGCGCAAGCTCACATCGGGCAGCGGCAATCCGACCGAGCCCGGCACGCGCTCGCCGTCGTATGGGTTGGACGTGTTCATGCCGGTCTCCGACATGCCATAGCGCTCGAGCAGCGCGTGGCCGGTGCGTGCGAGCCACTCGCGATGCGTCTCGATCGGCAACGGTGCCGAACCGGAGATGAACACGCGGCAGTGCGCCGTGAGCTCACGATTCAGGCGCGGGTCCTTGAGCAGGCGCACATAGAAGGTCGGCACTCCCATCATTACGCTTGCCTGCGGCAGGTGAGCGAGCACCCGTTCTGGGTCGAAGCGCGACAGGAACAGCAGGCTGCTGCCGGCTGCAAGCGTGACGTTGATCGCGACGAACAGTCCATGAATGTGGAAGATCGGCAGCGCGTGCAGCAACACGTCCTCAGGGGAGAATCGCCACAGTGCGGCGAGTGCGCGTGCATTGGCGACGAGGTTGCGCTGCGTCAGCAGCGCACCCTTGGAGCGCCCGGTGGTGCCGGAAGTGTAGAGAATCGCCGCCATGTCATCGGCTGAGCGCGCCACGGTGTCGAACTCGATGGCGCGGCCGCGGGCATGGCTCAACAACGATCCTTCGCCGGCGCCACCGAGCGTCGCCACTGCGCGCACACCGAGCCGCTGCGCCAGCGGCTCGAGAGAGTCCTGGCGCTGCGGAGTACAGACAAAAAGTGCCGGTTCGGCATCGGAGAGGAAGTAGTCGAGCTCCGCTGCCGTATAGGCGGTGTTGAGCGGCAGGTAGACGGCGCCGACGCGCAGCGTTGCCAGGTACAGCAGCACCGCTTCCGGACTCTTCTCGACCTGCACCGCAACCCGATCATTGGCGCGCACGCCGAGCGCCCGCAGCGTGTGCGCGAGCTGCGCGGATTGCTCGAGCGCATCGCGGTACCGCAACACTCGACCGGCATCGGTGCGCAGGAACTCGCGCTGCAGGCCTGCCCCGCTTGGAAAAAGCTCGGTGATTACGCCGCTCATGATCGGCCGCTCATGCGTGCTGCCAGCGGGCGATGCCGCGTGAAGCATTCGACGGCGGCCCTCGCAGCCGGACCCGCGGGATCGGGTCGCACGAGCACCAGCTGCAGTGATAACTTGCGCATCGCCCCGGCTTGCAGTGGCAGGCGCCGCAAGGTGCCGCTCGCGAGCGGTGCTGCGACCAGGTGCTCCGGCAACCAGCCAAACCCCAGTCCGGCTTCGATCATGGCCAGGGAAGCTTCGGGGCTGCTGACTGTGCAGCGTCGCTCCGCGCCGAGCCAGCCCTCATCGCGCGGCGCCTTGCTGCCGGAATCGCGCACCACGATCTGAACGTGACGCGCCAGATCCTCGCTACCGAGCACCCGATCGAGCTGATGCAGTGCGTGGTCCGGGCGCGCGACCGCAAGGAAGGTCACATCCATGAGGAATTCGCCCATGAATGGCGGCGGCACACGGCTGGTCACGACCACATCGGCACGGCCCTCGGCGATCACCTCCTCGGCGCCCGACAGCACCGCGTCCGACAGACTGATCTCGGTGTTCGGGCACAGCTGGCGCAGCTCGCCGACGATCTTGAGCAGCAGCTCGCGAGGAAAGGCGGCATCCACCACGAGCCTGAGTGCGCTCTCCCAGCCCTGCTTGAGGCTGCGCGCCAGCCGTTCGAGCGACTGCATCTCCCGCAGCAGTGGCCGTGCGCGCTTGAGCAGCTCCCTGCCCTCGCTCGTGAGTACGGCCCGCCGGCCTTCGATTGCCAGCAGCGGCGTATCGAGCGCCGACTGCAGGCGTGCGATCGCATAGCTGACCGCCGACTGGCTGCGGTGCAACGCCGTGGCTGCCGGCGCGAACCCTCCCTCGTCGACTACGGCTGCGAGCACCGCCCATTGCTCGAGGGAGGTACTGGGTATGGGCATGGATAGATTTACTTTATTGATCTGTTACAGCTGAATATTGCGCTTTTTAATTCAGTATTTCGACCTTATTGTAGCTACCCATAGGAGGTTACTTATGAACACAGGCCAAATTCGACGCAGCAACGAGCGCGGCTTCGCGGACCACGGCTGGCTGAAGTCATTTCACTCGTTCTCGTTCGCCGACTACTTCGACCCGCGGCACGTGGAGTTCGGACCGCTGCGCGTGATCAACGAGGACCGCGTGCAATCCGGTGCCGGATTTGGCACCCATGGCCACCGCGACATGGAAATCATCAGCTACGTGCTCTCAGGTGAGCTCGCGCATCGGGATTCGATGGGCAACGGCTCGACCATCCGTCCTGGCGACGTGCAGCGCATGAGCGCGGGCACGGGTGTGCGACACAGTGAGTACAACCCATCCAGCAGCGATCCAGTGCATTTCCTGCAGATCTGGATCACCCCGGACGCCACGGGCATCGCACCGAGCTACGAGGAGCGACGCTTCGAGGCGGGCGAGAAGCGCGGACGGCTGCGGCTGATCGCATCACCGGATCGCGCCGACGGCTCGGTGCTGCTGCATCAGGACGTGCGCCTGTACGTCGGTCTCTTCGACGGCACTGAGCGCGCAACGCTCGACGTTGCCCGCGGACGGCGGATCTATGTGCACCTCGCGCGCGGTGCGATCCGCGCCAACGGGGTGGGGCTCGAGGCGGGTGATGCCCTCAAGCTCGCCGAAACGGCGGCCCTGACGTTGGACGACGGCCACGATGCCGAGGTGCTGGTATTTGATCTGCCCGGCTAAGTCGGCTCGATCCGGACCATCGGCAGCACGGCGACGGCGGCGAATCCGAGCATCTCGTACAGCCGCCGCGCGCCGGTGTTGCCGACGCTGACGTGCAGGAAGGAGTGCAGTCCCAGCTCGCGGTGGCGCCGGATCAGCGCACGCGTGAGTCCGGCCGCGCAGCCGCGTCCGGTGAAGTCCGGGTGCGTACAGATACCGCTGATCTCGCGCATCCCTTCGAGCGCCATGCGCTCGCCGGCCATCGATACCAACCGCCCTTGCTCGTAGATGCCGATGAACGTGCCCAGTTCGGCACTGCGCGCGCGGAAGAAGTCCGGAAATGCGATGGCCGCCAGCGCATTCATCGCCGGCCGATCGTTGGGCCCGAGCAGCACATGGGCCGCGGGTTCCCACAGCGGCGTGGCACCGAAGTAGCTCATCTGAAGCACTTCGGAGCGCGCACCCGGCTGCCACCCGCGCGGCCAGACCTCCGGCAGCACACCAACGAAGTAGGCATTGGTGTTGAGCCCCATCCGTTCCGGCAGGTCGGGATCGAGCGCGCTGCCGGCTGACTCGATCGCGAAGAAGGGCGCGACGTCCTGAGGAAACCACTGCAGCACGCCCTGCCCCTGCGCCCAGCGCCGATGGGGCCCCTGCAGCGCGTGCCACATCGGGTTGTCGAGGCGCGGGTCGCGCATGGGAACTCCAGCTCAGCTTCGGCGGCCGCCGGCGACCATCACCGTCTGACCCGTATCGTGCAGCACCTGTCGCCGGTCGCGTCTGGATAGCCCGCTCGAGGCGGCGACGATGCGGCTCACCATCTCGCCATAGAGTCCCGCCGAATTGCCGATGTCGGAACCCCACATGAGCCGACTCGCACCGAGCACCGCGACAAAGTGTCGCAGCGCATCGCTCGCAGAGGCTCGCGCAGCGTGCAACGTCTCGAGATTGACGGTGGTGAATTTGAAATAGATGTTGCGATGCGCGAGCAGCGCGCGATGGTCGGCACCGAGTCCGAAGTCCGGTGGCCCCGCGGCGTCCGGCCATGCGCAGTGATCGAGCACCAGTCGGGCCTGTGGATATTGGCGCGCCAGGCGCGCATAGGCCGCCATCGCCGGGGCCGAAGACCCGGGCGGCAGCGTCATGAGATCCATCACCAGCCCCGCTGCATTGACCGCGGCCCAAGTACGCTGCGCCGCCGGCGACTCCAGCCACGAAAAGCCGCCGTCACTGCCGCGCGTGCCGCTGAGCCGCACGCCGGCAATTCCGTGCCGATCGATGAGCTCTCGGACCGTTCCAGGGGTGTTCGGATCTTCCGCATCCAGCACCACCACCGGGACGAGGCGCTCCCGGTATTGATCAGTGCTGTCGAGCAGGTAGCGATTGTCGAGCCCATACGCGCCGCGGCGCTGCATGGCGGCGCCACCCGCAACGCCGTTCTGATCCATCCATCGCAGCACACGCACCACCTCCGGCAGCTCCCCGGTCGGCTGCGGTGGCGGCGGCCCGGGCAGCGGCGGCGGGCTCGGGGCGCGCGGGTAGTGCACGAGGTCCCCGGATTCGAGGTGCGCGTGCGCATCGAACAGCGGAAACGACAGCCCGCTGCCGCGGCGACGGGCCCACGCGGCGCCGGGGATCGTCGCCATTGCGAAGGCCGAAGCGAGCCAGCGGCGACGCGTGAGCATGTGCACCGTCAGCGGTGTTCGGCTCGCAGCAGCCGCTCGAGCTCGGGTACGACCTGGAACAGATCGCCGACCATGCCGATGTCGGCGACCTCGAAGATCGGCGCTTCGCTGTCCTTGTTGACGGCCACGATCGTGCGCGCGTCCTTGATGCCGGTCAGATGCTGGATCGCGCCCGAAATACCGAGCGCAACGTAGAGCTCGGGCGCAATGATCTTGCCGGTCTGGCCCACCTGCATCTCGTTCGGCACGTAGCCCGCATCGACCGCGGCGCGCGAGGCGCCGACCGCAGCGCCGAGCGCATCCGCCAGGCCATAGAGCAGCTTGAAATTCTCGGCGCTCGCGAGCGCGCGGCCGCCCGAGACCACGCGCTTCGCGGTCTGCAGGTCCGGCCGGTCCGATTTGGCCTGCGTGCGCGACAGAAAGCGCGTGTGGCTCGGCAGACTCGCCTCCACCGTGGCGGCCTCGATACTCGCCGAGCCGCCGCCGGCCGCCGGCTGGAACGAGGCCATGCGCACAGTGGCCACCGCGATCTGGCCGGCGGGTGCTTCCACAGTCATGAGTGCGTTGCCGGCATAGACCGGACGCACAAACCGATTGGCCGATTCCACCGTCATGACGTCGCTGATCTGGCCGACTCCGAGCAGCGCCGCGACCCGCGGCATCAGGTCCTTGCCGAAGGTGGTCGAGGGACCGAGCAGGTGGGTATAGCCCTCGGCGAGCGCGGCCACCTGCGGCGCGTACACCGCCGCCAGCGGCTCCGCATTTTCGGGTCGTTCGAGCGTCAAAACGCGGCGCACGCCCATGAGTGCGGCCGCTTCGGCTGCGAGCGGCGCCACATCGGCAGCCAGCAGTGCGATGTCGATCGTACCCTCGCCGAAGCTTTGCGCGCAGCTCACGCACTTGGCGGTGCTCGGGTTGAGCCGGCCGTTGCCGTGTTCGGCAACGATGAGGATCTGCGTCATTAGATTACTCCGCGCTGTTTGAGTGCGCCGACCAGCTCGTCGACGGTCTTGACCATGATGCCGCGCGAGCGCACCGGCGGCGGCGTGAATTTCACGGCGCGCGGCGACTGTGCGGCTGCCTCGACCCCGAGCTCGGCAAGCGTCGTGGTATCGAGCGGCTTCTTCTTTGCTTTCATGATGTCGGGCAGTTTGATGTAGCGCGGTTCGTTCAAGCGCAGATCGGTGGTCACGACGGCGGGCAGATCGATCTCGATGCTCTCGAGACCGGTATCGACTTCACGCGTCACGCGCGCGCGATTGCCATCGAGCTCGAGCTTGGAAGCGAAGGTCGCCTGCGGACGGTCCCAGAGTGCCGCCAGCATCTGGCCGGTCTGGCCGTTGTCGTCATCGATCGCCTGCTTTCCCAGGATCACGAGCAGCGGCTGATGCTTCTGCGCCAGCTTCAGGAATACGCGTGCCGCGGTCAGCGGCGCCACCGCGCCGCCATCGACCTGCACCAGCACCGCCCGATCGGCCCCCATGGCGAGCGCGCTGCGCAGCTGCTGCTGCGCGTCCGCCGGCCCGATGCCGACCGCGATCACCTCGTTGACGATACCGCGCTCCTTGATGCGCAGCGCCTCCTCCAGCGCGATCTCATCGAACGGATTGATGCTCATCTTGACGCCATCCGTGACAACGCCTGAACCGTCGGGCTTGACGCGTACCCGGACGCTGTAGTCGATGACGCGCTTGATGCCGACCAGAATCGTGCTCATGTACAGAAACCCCCTGGCTGCGGGCGCGCAGCTCCGCTGAGCGCGCGCGGCCGCAAAGGATAGCCGATAATGCGGCGGATGAAATTCTCGGGCATCCGCGCATTCGTCAGCGGCGGCGCCTCCGGCCTCGGGCGCGCGGTGGCCGCCGGCGTGCTCGGCGCGGGCGGCAGCGCCGTGCTGCTCGATGTCAATCCGACCCAGGGCGCCGCGACCGCGGCCGAACTCGGGCCGCGCGCGCACTTCTTCTGCGGCGACGTAACCAGCGAGAGCTCGATCGAGAGCGCGAGCGCGTTCGCGCGCGAGCGGCTCGGAGGCCTTGAGCTCGCAGTAAGCTGCGCGGGCATCGGCACCGCCGGCCGTCTGATCGGCCGCACAGGTCCCATGAGCGCCGAATTCTTCCGCCGTATGATCGAGATCAATCTGGTCGGCACCCTGCTCTGTTCCAAGGCCGCGGCATTGCTGATGCAGCAAAACGAGCCGAACGCGGAAGGTGAGCGCGGCGTGATCGTCATGACTGCCTCGATCGCCGCCTACGACGGGCAGATCGGCCAGGTGGCCTACTCCGCCTCCAAGGGCGGCATCGTGGGCATGACGCTGCCGATGGCGCGCGAGTTGGCTTCCTCGGGCATTCGCGTGGTCACGATCGCTCCCGGCATCTTCCAGACACCGTTGCTCGCGGCGCTGCCGGAGGCCGCGCAGGTCTCGCTGGGCCAGCAGGTGCCGTTTCCGCCCCGCCTCGGTCGTCCGGACGAGTACGCAGCCCTGGTGGCGCAGATCGTCGAGAACAGCATGCTCAACGGCGAGACCATCCGGCTCGATGGCGCGCTGCGCATGGCGCCGCGATGAATCGATGAACGCGGCCCCGCTCGAGCGGGCGTAGGCCTGCATTCACGCGCGCACATCGCGGCCGTCTGGCGCTGCGGGCATTCAGCGATGATTCATGCTCGACCGGTAGCATGAGCGTCCAGGGAGTTTCGCCGCCAACGCGCTTGTCCGTGGTAATCCGACGCTGGGTTAAGTAATTTCCACCCTCGACCGGTCGCCACGCTATCGCCACAATGGCGCCGGAACCAGTCTGCGTTATGTCGCAAAGCGCAGACCGGAATTCGTCGGATCGGTAGCGGTAACGGTTGGGGAATCAGGGCGTGCACTCTCATCAATGGCTGCTGCTGACGCTGACGATGGTGGCGGCCGTCACCCAGCATTCGAGTGCTTCACCGCCGCGCCCGCGGCCTGCACCACCCGCGCCGGTCGTGACTTTCGGCTTCGACAGCGTACAGCGTCTGGCGCAGCAGCGAGCGGATCAGCCCTATCGGGAGCCCGGCGACAAGCTACCCGAAGCGCTGGCGAAACTAAGCTACGACGATTACCGCGACATCCGCTTCCGGCCCGACAGCTCCCTGTGGCGCAATCAGGCGTTGTTCGAAGTGGAGTTCTTCCATCGCGGCTCGAACTACGACAAACGCATCAACGTCTACGAAGTCACCGATCAGGGTGTGACACCGGTGCGGTACGAGGCGGCGCAGTTCGATTTTGGCAAGAATGGCGCACTGGCCAAGGCGCTGGCGCCGGATCTCGGATTCGCCGGCCTGCGCGTGCACTACCCGCTCAATACTTCCGATTACAAGGACGAACTGATCGCCTTCCTGGGCGCCTCTTATTTCAGGGTACTCGGCCGCGGCCAGAACTATGGCGCCTCGGCACGCGGGCTCGCGGTCAACGTCGCCAGCACCAACGGCGAAGAATTTCCGTACTTCAGCGATTTCTGGCTGGTCCGGCCGACGCCGGACCAGCGCTCGCTGACCGTGTACGCGCTGCTCGACAGCCCGAGTCTCGCGGGTGCCTACCGCTTCGAGATCCGCCCCGGCGCCAGTACCGATGTCGAGGTCACGGCGACGCTCTACCCGCGCAAGGACATCGAGAAGCTCGGCGTGGCGCCGCTGACCTCAATGTTTCTCTATGGCGAGGAGCATCGGCGTCAATTCGATGACTACCGGCCGGAAGTGCATGACAGCGACGGCCTGCTCATGAACAACGGCGGCGGCGAATGGCTATGGCGCCCGCTGGTCAATCCCAAGGCGCTGCGGGTTTCGAGCTTCTCGGACGAGCACCCGCGCGGCTTCGGCTTGGGCCAGCGCGATCGCGACTTCTCGCACTACCAGGACGAAGAAGCCCGGTATCAGCGCCGCCCGGGCTACTGGATTGCACCGCTCGGAGACTGGGGCAAGGGCAACATCGAGCTGGTCGAGATCCCGACCGATGAGGAAATCCACGACAACATAGTCAGTTACTGGGTGCCGGCAGCACACCTGCAGCCGCACAAGCCAGTGAGCTTCATGTATCTGATGTCAGCCTACGGCTATTCGCCGCGTTGGCCACCCGGCGCCCGCGCCATCGCGACTCGCACCGGCGCCGTTCACGGCCGATCCGAAAATTCGCGGCGCGTGCTGATTGACTTCGCCGGCGGTGATCTAGATACACTGGGCGCAACGCAACCGGTCAAGGTCGAGCTCAGCGCGCACAATGGCGATATCGATACCATCTCCCTGCAGCGGTTGTCCGAGAACGGCATCTGGCGAGTGGCCTTTCGTCTGACGCCGAAGGGCAGTCAGAACGCAGAGTTGCGGTGTTATTTGACTCTATATGGTGAAGCCCTAACTGAGACGTGGACTTATCTATGGACACCGTGAACGAGGCTGACCGCGGCGAGCGCATGCTCGGCTACCAGGCGCTGTGGCGCCGCACCGCGTTCTTCAGCCTGACCTTCCTGACCGCGTTCACGGCCGGGTTCCTGATGCTCGACATCCTGCGGGCCAACGGCCTGGGTCCGCTGGAGTTGACCGGATTGATCACCTTTGTGGTCCTGTTCATCTGGATTTCCGGGGCGTTCTGGACTGCCATCGCCGGCTTCGCGATGCGGCTGATCGGCCACGATCCGGCCGCACTGCACCCTGAGGGCGACCCGCAGCGCGCGCTCAAAGGGCGCGCGGCCGTGGTGTTACCGATTTATAACGAGGATACCCGACGCGTCTTCGCGGGCCTCGACGCGGTCTGGTCGTCGCTCGCTCAAGAGCCGCAGGCCCGGAGCTTCGACTTTTTTGTCTTGTCCGACACGCGGCGCCCCGAAATCGCGGTGAAGGAAGAGCATGCCTGGCGCGCCATGGTGGCGCGCTATGACGCCAGTGGACGGCTGTTCTACCGCCGGCGCGCGGAAAATCTCGGACGCAAGTCCGGCAACATCGCCGAGTTCGTGCGCAACTGGGGCGGCGCCTACGACTACATGATCGTGCTCGACGCCGACAGTGTGATGTCGGGCCGCGCGCTGGTTACGCTGGCGCAGATGATGGACGTGCACCCGGAAGTTGGCATCGTGCAGGCGCTGCCGCTGCTCACGGGGCGCGAGACCCTGTTCGCGCGGCTGCTGCAGTTTGCAGTGCGGCTCAATGGTCCGCTGTTTGCGAGCGGGTTGACCTTCTGGCAGCTCGGTGAGGGCAACTACTGGGGTCACAACGCGATCGTCCGGTTGCGTGCCTTCGCCGAGCACTGCTCGCTGCCGCGCCTGCGAGGCTCACCTCCCTTTGGCGGCGAGATCATGAGCCACGATATCGTCGAGGCGGCGCTGCTGCGGCGTGCCGGTTATCGCACCTGGCTGGTGCCCGATATTTCCGGCAGTTGGGAAGAAGTGCCAACCAACGTCATCGACTTCGCCGCGCGCGATCGCCGTTGGGCACAGGGCAATCTGCAGCACGTGGGCGTCATGCCGATGCGCGGTCTGCACTGGCTCAACCGCGTTCACATGCTGACCGGCATTCTGTCGTACGTGACTTCACCGATGTGGTTCCTGGTGCTGATCGTGAGTTCGGTGCTCACCAGCATCGAGGCAGTCGCCGGTCACAAGTATTTCGTGCCGGGCGCGCACACGCTGTTTCCGGCGTGGCCGCAGTACCGCGACGGCGAAATCATCGTACTGCTGTCGATGACCTGCACGATCCTTTTCCTGCCCAAGCTGATGGGCGCCTCGCTCGCGCTCGCCGATCGCCAATTGCGCGCGGCCTATGGCGGCGCCCGCAAGCTGATCGAGGGTGTGATGATCGAGCAGCTCATGAGCATGCTGCTGGCGCCGACCATGATGCTGTTCCACACCACGTTCGTACTGAGCGCACTGCTCGGCCGCAGCGTCGGCTGGGATGCGCAGCCGCGCGGCGATCGCGGCATCACCTGGCGGGAAGGCCTGATGCGGCATCGCTGGCATCTCGTGCTCGGACTGGTCTGGGGTGGAGCGATTCTGGCGCTCGCGCCCAAATTCATCTGGTGGATGTTGCCGGTGCTGGTTGGAATGGTGATCGCGGTGCCGTTTACCGTGCTCACGAGCCGCAACAGCCTCGGTCGCGCGCTCCGTGCACGCGGCTGGCTCGTGACACCGGAAGAGAGCGCGCCGCCACCGGAGCTGGCCGCGCTGCATGCCAACCTGGCCCGCACCGAGGCCGCGGGCGCCGAACCAGAGCCCCGGGTGTCGGCCCCCGTGCCGACCGCCGTCTCAACGCCGACGCCCGCGCCCGCGCCCGCGCTGGAGCTGTTCGTGCGCGTGCCGCAGCGCGCACCGCTCGCAATGGCCTCGAGCGAGGGCGCAACCGTCGAACTCACACCGCGCGCCGCCTAGCCCTCTCACTGCTCTCAGCAGCCGTGGCTCGGCTGCTCCGCGCAGAGATCGTCTGCCACGCACACGGCGCTGATATCCTGATCTCGCTCGAGCTACCGCAGACGCCGGAGTAGTCATGGGCCGTATCTTCGAAGTCCGCAAGCACGCCATGTTTGCGCGCTGGAACCGGATGGCGAAGCAGTTCGCGCGCATCGCCAAGGACATCAACATGGCGGTCAAGGCCGGCGGTTCGGATCCGGCCTCGAACCCCACGCTCCGGCGTGTCATGCAGAATGCGCGTGCCGTCAACATGCCCAAGGACAAGGTCGAAGCCGCCATCAAGCGTGCCAGCGGCCGCGACGCCACCAACTATCACGAGGTTCTCTACGAGGGCTATGCGCCGCACGGCATCGCGCTGCTCATCGAGACCGCGACCGACAACCCGACCCGCACCGTGGCACACGTGCGCAACATCATCACCAAGAACGGCGGCAACCTCGGCACCACCGGCAGCGTCAGCTTCCAGTTCCAGAAGATGGGCGTGTTCCGCCTCGATCCGGCCGGCATCGATCAGGACGAGCTCGAGCTCGACATGATCGACCATGGGCTGGAGGAGATGGGAGAGAGCACCGGGGAGAAGGGCGAGCCGCAGCTGGTGTTGCGCTGCGCTTTTGAGAACTTCGGCCGCTTGCAGGAAGCACTCGAATCACGCCGTCTCGCGCCCTTGTCCGCCGAGCACGAGTACCTCTGCACCACCCCGACCGAGCTCCCCGAGACTCAGGCGACCGAGGCGCTGGAGCTGATCGACAAACTCGAGCAGGAAGAGGACGTGCAGCGCGTTTTTCACTCGCTCGCCTGAAAACGCCCTCTACCGGTGCGAGCCGTGCGCCTCGCCGCCCTTGCGTCCCGCCTCGCGTGCCTTGTCGCGATCGTTGGCGAAATTGCCGGGATTGTTCTCGCGGCCCTGGCTGTGGCCGCCCTTGCTGGCGATTTCGCGCTGCGTGGCTTGGTCCATGGAGGCGAATCCACGTCGCGACGTCCCACTCGGACCGGAGGTGCCGCTCGGACCGGGCCTGTCGCTCGGGCTGAATGCGTGCGAAACGCTCGCTCCGGACTGATCCGCCCCGGCGGTGTTCGTCATGTCCGACTCGTGCGCGGTATTCGCTCCGTCCGGCGCATCAGTGCTACCCGACTCGGTCGGCTTCGACACGGGCTTATGAATCTTCGGGCTGCGATTCTCAGCCTTGGTGTATTGATTGTGTCCGTGCGGATTGTTGTTCGGCATGGGTCACTCCTTTAAGTTGCAGCGATGGTGTTGCATCCTGCATATACGGCCTCCTGGACCTAAGGGGAAGCTGCAATCACTGTGCCACGGTCTGCTTCAACTCAATCAGCACGTTGGCTGCGGCCCACGGCGAGAAGCTGAGAATATTTGCAGCGCTTCGGCATAAATTGCAGCGCTTCGCAATCCGTCGTTATCAGCTGATGGTATCGACGACACCGCCCTCGACACGCAGCGCCGCACCGTTGGTGGCTGAAGAAAGTGGCGAGGCCACATAGACCACCATGTTGGCGACTTCTTCGGGCGTGGCAGCGCGTGCAATGATGGAACTGGGGCGTTGCGTGCGAACGAACTCGTCGGCGACTTGTTCGATGGTCTTGCCTTGCTGCTTCGCGGCATCGCGCAGCATGGTAACGACGCCGTCGGACAACGTCGGACCCGGCAATACCGAATTGACCGTGACGGCGCTGCCGCGGGTCAGCTTTGCGAGCCCGCGGGCTATCGAAAGCTGCGCGGTCTTGCTGAAGCCGTAAGCGAGCATGTCCGCCGGAATGTTCAAACCCGACTCGGACGAGATGAAGACGATGCGGCCGCGATTGCGCTTCAGCATGCCCGAGAGATAGGCGCGCGACAAACGCACGCCCGACATGACATTGATGTCGAAGTACTGCTGCCACTCCTGATCGGTGACGGCAAAAAAATCCTTCGGACCGTAGATGCCGACGTTGTTGATCAGGATATCAGTGTCCGGCACCGCTTTGACGAGCGCCGCGCAACCGTCGGCGGTCGATAGATTCTCGGCCACGCCGCGGGCTTGCACGCCGGCTACGGCCTTCCTGAGTCCCTGCAGCGCCGCATCGACCGCGGCGCTGCTGCGGCCATTGAGGACCACGACGGCGCCCGCGCGAGCCAGTGCCGTCGCGATCGCAAATCCGATACCCGAGGTGGACCCGGTAACGATGGCGGTTTGGCCGGAACAGTCAATCTTCATTGGCAGCTCGTGCAGCGTGGGGCACGAACGTGCGCGCGCCTACTGCTGCCGCAGGATGGGCAGCTTCTGGGTGTCCCCGAGGCTCTGGTAGAGCGATTGCAGCCGCGTGAAATCGCTCTGCTGCGGTGCTCCGGAGAGTATGTGGTCACGAATCGTCTTGAGCTGGTAGCGCAGGTAAGGCAGCAGCGATTCGACCGGCGAGCTTTCGCCGGCCTGCTCGGCCAGCAATGAATCGCAATAGGCCCGGTAGTATTCGCCGTAGGCGTTCTGGTAATGATCCAGCGCCTCACTAAAGGCGCCGTCCCGCATCAGATCGCCGCAGAGTGAGTCGGTGCAGAAGAAGCTCGCGGCCGAGCTCAGATACGCGGTGTGCTCACGCAGAATGGTCTGCGTGTACTCCTGCGTCCCGAACAGTGTTCGCACGAGCTGGCGACGCGCCTGTCCATGCACGTGCCGATCGCGCAGGTATTCGAACGGCGCCTTGCGATGCAGAGTCAGGAAGCCGATCTTCTTGAGTTCGACCGCCTGCTGCGGCCGCTGCCGGCGCGACGCGACTCCCCGCATGAGCCGGCCGTGCGATTGTTCCCACTTGCGATAAAGCGGCACATCCTGCATCAGACGCGTGGCGACTTGCGCCTCCTCGCAGGCTCCGGACTGCGCCGCAAGCGCCAGGTACTGCTCCGAATATTCCATCAGGCGCGCGCAGCTGAAGCCGCCGGCAACCCGTCGCAACCCAGTCGATTCGGCAATGGCACGCATAGGCGGCAACATCTATACCACCGACTGCTCAGGCGAAACAACTGAGGGTTTTTTGCGACAACGCTCGCGAATTTCTGCAGGCGCGCGGTGACATAATAATCCGCTTCAAGAGCCTCAGGCGGCGACCGGAATCGCGCGGCCGAGCAGCCGCTCGATGGCCCGCAAACGGTCCTGTTCATCCCGGCTCACGAGCGAGATGGCCTCGCCGCTCAAGCCGGCCCGACCGGTTCGGCCGATACGGTGAATGTAGTCCTCCGGCACATGCGGCAGCTCGAAATTCACCACGTACGGCAGCTCGCTGATGTCGAGCCCGCGCGCGGCGATATCCGTTGCAACCAGTACCTGGATCCGGCCCTGCTTGAAATCCTCAAGTGCGCGCGTGCGGGCACCCTGCGATTTGTTGCCGTGAATGGCGGCCACCGACAGGCCGTCCTGGCCCAAGCGTTCAGCCAGGCGATTGGCACCATGCTTGGTGCGCGTGAACACCAGGCTCTGGCGCACCCCGCCATCGACCAGCAGCCGTTTCAGCAACGGGTGCTTGCCTCCGGACTCGACGTGGTAGACGCGATGATCGACCAGCTCCGTCGGTGTATTGCGCGGGGCAACATCGATCACGGCCGGGGTGATCATCCAGCGGCGCGCCAGCGCGCGGATCTCATCCGGCAGCGTCGCCGAGAACATCAGCGTCTGCCGTTTCGTCGGCAGCGCGGCGATGACACGCCGCATGGCTTGGATGAAGCCCATGTCGAGCATGCGGTCGGCCTCGTCCAGCACCAGGAACTCGATGCGTGACAGGTCGATCGCCCGAGCCTGCATATGGTCGAGCAGCCGGCCGGGCGTCGCGATCACGAGGTCGACACCATTCGCGAGCGCCTGAAGTTGCGGCTTGGGGCTGACGCCGCCGAAGATCAGTGCGCCGCGCAGGGCCAAATGTCGCGCCAGTGCGCGGAACGAATCGCTGACCTGCGCCGCGAGCTCGCGCGTCGGCACCAGCACCAGCGCGCGTGGCAGGCGATGGCCGGTCTGCGGACGCGACTGCAGACGCTCGAGCAACGGCAGCGCGAAGGCCGCGGTCTTGCCGGTACCGGTCTGGGCGGCAGCAAGCAGGTCGCGCCCTTCGAGGATCACCGGGATGGCACGTCGCTGAATCGGCGTGGGCTCGGAAAACCCGAGCTCAGAGACAGCCGCCCGTAACTCCGGGCAGAGTAAAAGATCATTGAACAAATGAATACTCCAAACGGCCCAGACCGCCCACCGCGGCTTTGAATCAGGCACGTCAAATCGAACGATTGATCGGCGGCGCCAACGGCGCCGACTACGATGGGCTTGCAGGCAGGAGCGCGGAATCAACCGCGCATTCGACAAACTCCGGGCGCTTATTCTACCTCATTGGCCATCGAAGCGCACATCGCGACGCTCGGGACCTGCGAGTGCGAGCACCAGCAGGCACACCGCGACGAGGCTGCAAACGAGCGTCAAAGCGAACGCAAAATCCGGATGCGCCGTGCTCCCGTGGCGCTCGGCAATCGTGGTCTGTAATGGTGCGTTCATGGAAGCGATCAGATTGCCGAGCTGGTAGACAAATCCCGGGAAGGTCGCGCGAAGGCCTGAGGGCGACAGCTCGTTGAGATGCACGGGCACGATGCCCCATGCGCCCTGCACCATGAACTGCATGCAGAACGCCGCGATCGCGATCGGCACGGGCGCCAGCGCAAAGCCCCAGAATGGCAGCGCCAGCAGCGACAGTCCTGCCGCCAGCGCAATCCCGCGTCGGCGGCCAATACGACTCGAGAGCGCCCCGAAGCAGACTCCGCCGCCGATGGCGCCGAGGTTGTAGACGATGGCGATGCGCGCCACGGTGCCACTGGAGAAGCCGCGCTGAACGTCAAGGAAGTGCGGATACAGATCCTGCGTGCCGTGGCTGAAGAAATTGAACGCCGTCATGAGCAGGATGGCGTACAGCGCCAATCCCCAATGCCCGGACAGCCCGGTCCAGATGCTCTGCTTGCGTTGACTCGGTGCGCCCGATAGCCAGACTTCCGATTCGGGTACCTTGCTGCGGATATAAAGCAGCAGCAATGCCGGAGCCGCCCCGAGCATGAACATGCCGCGCCAGCCGAGCTGATCGATGAACAATCCGTACACGATCGCGGCGAGCAGGTAGCCGCTCGGATACCCGGCCTGCAATAGTCCAGAGACGACGCCGCGCGAGCGTGTCGGGATGGATTCGAACGCCAGCGACGCACCGACGCCCCACTCGCCTCCCATGGCAATGCCGTAGAGCGCCCTGAGCACCAGGAACACCTTCAACGAGGGCGCAAATGCAGAGGCAAACTCCATGATCGAGTAGGCCAGCACGCTCGCCATCAACGCCGGCCGCCGGCCATAGCGATCGGCCAGACGCCCGAACAGAAAGGCGCCGATCGGTCGCATCGCGAGCGTCAGGAACAGCGCGTAGGTGACGTTCTTGACGTCGGTGCCGAAATCGCCGGCGATGCGTTTGAAGACGAACACCACCAGAAAGAAATCGAAGGCATCGAGCATCCAGCCCAGAAAGCTCGCGATCACGACATGACGCTGCACCGGGCTCCAGGTCTGCGTAGACGACATCGGCGGATCCCTCTTGGGTTCTGTTCGAAAGTCGGATGAGCCGGATCATAGCGCTGCCAGCGGCCACCAGCGCGGCCGTTTAAGATGCGTGGATGCTGCTGCTGCGCCTCGAAAAAGTCAGTCTCTCGTACGGCTCCCGAGTGCTGCTCGAGCAGGTCTCGCTGCAGCTCGATCAGGGCGAGCGCGTCGCACTCATCGGACGCAACGGCCAGGGCAAGTCCTCGCTGCTGCGGCTGTTGCAGAACGAGGCCGAGCCGGATCAGGGGACGATCTGGATCAGGACCGGAGCCCGCGTCGCCTTTCTGGCACAGGATATCCAGGCATCCGAGCCCGTGTCGGTCGCGCAATGGGTCGCGGCCGGACTCGAGGGCGCCGCGTCGAGCGATCACCGCGTGGCGACGGTGCTGTCGCGGCTCAAGCTCGATCCGCGCGCGCAACTCGATCAATTGTCCGGTGGCACGCGCCGGCGCGCGCTGCTGGCTCAGGCGCTTGTTGGCGAGCCGCAGATCCTGCTGCTCGATGAGCCGACCAACCACCTCGACATCGACACCCTTGAATGGCTCGCGAGCACC
>Ga0210394_10004222_pt1 | contig 16996 bp, 13 predicted proteins | sample IncBWC12MmetaG_FD_160121 | JGI IMG/M metagenome (GOLD analysis project Ga0210394, IMG submission 160121) | Forest soil microbial communities from Barre Woods Harvard Forest LTER site, Petersham, Massachusetts, United States - Inc-BW-C-12-M | ecosystem: Environmental > Terrestrial > Soil >... | reverse complement strand
GAGGGCGTGCCACCGATGAAGGCCAGGCGTCGATGCCCGAGCTGCGCCAGCGCCGCGACGGCGTCCGTGAGGCCCGCCTGATGATCAAACAGAACGCGGCCGAAATTCGCGAGTCCCGGCAGATCACGATCGAGAATGACGCCCGGCGTCTTGATCGCGGTGAGCTGCGCGCGCGTCTCGCGATTGCTCTCATCGACCACGGAGATGAGCATGCCATCGACACGGTGCCGTTGCAGCATCTCCACCTGCGAGACTTCGTTCTGGGCCCCTTCGGCGGAGTTCGCAATTAGCATCGCATAGCCATGACTCTGCAGCGACTGCCCCGCCCCGGTGATGATCTGGGCGAAAGTAGGATTGGCGATATTGGCAACCACGCAACCGATGGTCGACGTCGTGCCGCGCCGCAGGCTGCGCGCGACCGCGTCGGGAATGTAACCGACGGCACGCGCTGCCTCGAAGATGCGCGCCCGCGTCTCTGCGCTGACCGACTCGCCGGGCGAGAAGGCACGTGATACCGATGAGACCGCAACGCCCGCACGCTGGGCTACCGCGCGGATTCCCCGCAGTTTGCGTGCGTTATTACGCCGCTTCGGCCGATCCTGCATGGCCTACTTTGTGCTCCTGGCGATGTTTCCGTTGGACTTGAAGGATCGCTACCCGTGCCCAGTCTGAGATGATGGCAGTACGAGCTCGTATATGATTGCTGTACCCGCCAGGCCGCCCCTACCTATGCCACTACACCCCATACAAGCCACTCCGGAAATCGCCCATGTGCGCGCGTTCGACCCCGGTCACTGCCCTGCGGCTGCCGACGACCCTAGAACGGGCGTCAAAGTGCTGCGGAATCGTTTCCGAATCGTCCCATGCCGTGCTGCACCGGTCAAGCGCATCAGGCATGTGGGCGGCCGCAAGCTGGCCGCCGCGGCGAGGAGTCACGAGCAACGTGAAGGATCGGCGGCTGCGAGTCGGGTGCTACCGTGACGTCGTCAGTCGCACGGCGCGCGCGGCTGGGGTTTCTGTCGGCATTCTTTGGTGCCTACGATGACGTGATGGGACCGGGCTTCCGGCGGACCCAGGCGCAGTTCGTTGCCGAGAATCGTGCCGTTCTCGAGCGCGATTTTGAGGTCATCGATTTTGGAACGATTTCCAGCCCCGAGGAGGCAGGGGGCGCCGCACGCAAAATCGCGACCGCGGGCATTGAGGTGCTGGTGTATGCACCGGCCATGGTCGCTCCGCCGGCGTGGATCGAGATCGCGCTGAGCGATCTTACCTGTCCGATCCTGATCTGGAGCGCGACCCGGCAGAACACCGTTCCTGACTGCCTGGATCATTTGCAGGCTACGGTCCATACCTCGCTGGTCGGCGCAACGATGCTCTCGAATTGTCTGGTCAGAGGTCAAAAGCGGTTTGCCGTCGTGGATGCGGTACCCGGCAGTCCGGCCGATGAGGCCAGACTCATCCGCTCTGTCACGGCCGCGGTGGCCGCGCACAGGCTCACCACCGCCGTGGCACTTCGCATCGGCACTCCGATTGCCGGCTATCGCGATGTGGAATCCACCCCCGATGAACTCGCGGCCCTGGGCGTTCGTGAAGTGGCCATCCCAGTCGCCGAACTCGAGGCGGCGTTTGCTGGCGTTGCCGCCACCGATGTGACGGCCGAGCTCGAGAGGCTGAAGGCGCGCCCCGGGTGGAGCGCACCGCCAGCGGACGCCTCGGCCGCGAGCGCGCGTCTCGCTCTGGCAATGCGCCGTCTAGCCGACGAGCGTGGCGCAACCCTCGGCACGGTGAACTGCCACAGTCACTGGCTCCGGCAGAACCGGCAGATCGGCATCGTGGCCTGTCTGGGCGTGTCCCTGATGCATGAAGCCGGGATTCCGTTTTCCTGCACCGGGGATCTGCCTGCCGCCATGGCCGGATTGCTGGCAAAGACTCTGTCGGGGGCTTCCCTGTACTGCGAACTCTATGTGCGCGAACCGGCGAGCGATGAATTCCTGGTGGCCGCCGGCGGCGAAGGCGATCCCGGCTGGGCCGAAGGCGAGGTCACGGTGGTACCGAACCAATACTATCCGGGCCACTGCGGCGCAGGGCTGGGGGTGCGCTTCGCACTACGACATGGTCCGGCAACGCTTATCGCCATGACACCGACTTCAGAGGCGTGGCGGATGATTTGGGCAAGCGGCGACATCACGGGTCGATCCTTCCCACGACTGGACGGTCCGAATGGCATGTTCCGCTTCACCGCCCAGCCCGGCCATCGCGCCGCCGAGGAATGGATCAGCGCCGGGCCCACACATCATCCCGCGCTCGCGCGCGGTATTCTGGATCTGGAACTGCCACTGGTCGCAAGGCTGGCGAAGCTCGAGAGTATCCGCATCTGAGCCGTCCCGCGCTCAGAGCGGTGCGTCAACGATGGTGCCCTCGCGGATGTTGATGATCAGCACGCCGGCCAGGACCAGCCCACCACCGAGGATGCTCCTGGCCGTCAATCGATCCCCCAGCGCCAGCACTCCCAGCATGACAGACAGCATCGGTGAGACCACATTGAGCGGTGCGAGTCTGCTGATCGGGTGAGCACGCACCAGCGTGTAGAACCCGCTGTGTGCGATGAGATTGCCGAGCAGCGCCGTGATCAACACCGCGCTCCAGCCGTGCCAGTCCGCATGCGCGAGGGCCGCGGCTTGGCCGGATTCCAGCGTCAGCGTCAGCAGCAGCATCAGTGACAGACCGCTCCACGCGATCCAGGCCTGCAGCTGCAGTGCCCAGAGGCTCGCGGCGTGTCGCTTGACCATGATCAGTCCGAGCGCGCCGAGGCCCGAGGAGATGATGACCAGCGCGAGTCCGAATCGATGGTCGAACATGTGCGGATCGAAGCTGAAGATGCTCATCCCAAGCAGTGAAACGATGATCCCGGTCCAGCGGCGCCAATGAACCACCTCCCCGAGCAGCCAAATCGAGAGTAGCGTGGTGAAGGGCACGGTGAGCTGCGTGGCGATGGCAGTCGCTGATATGTCGCCTGAGTACTTGATGCCGGCGCTCAACAAGGCGACGGCCAATCCGCCCGACAACAGCGCGGCAGTCAGCAGATAGCGCATCTGTCCGGGATACCAGCGCAGGAAGGGCACCAAGGGCAACGCGAACACAGTGAAGCGCAAGGTACTGAAAAGCAGCGGTGGAAACTCAGTGATGCCCACTTTGCTAGCCACCAGCGTGATGCTCCACAGGACATTCAGTCCCAGCATCATCAGCACCGGATGCCGCAGCAGCAGAAACGCCCGAGCGTTCAGGAATATGCCTCGGAATCCTCGCTCAGCTCATTGCAGCGATGGCCGCCGAGGCCTCTTCAGTCACTTTCTGCAGGGCATCGGCCTCATAGATCGCGACTCGTACCTGGTACACATCGCGTGCGAAGGCGGCGGGCTTGGGCAGATAAGTGGTTGCGCCATCCGATAGGTTGAGCACCGCAACGGCAGCGTCCGGAAAAGCCCCGCGCAATTCCTGCTGAAAGCGGCTGTAGGGCTCGGCGGGTGTTGAGACGATGAACGCATCACCGAGTCGCCACACCGTGAAAGGCATCTGCGCATGCAAATCGTCACCGGCTAGCTCGCGTCGACCGAGCGTGCGCTCGAGGCGTTCGATTTCATAGTGCTCGGTAGCGGTGGCAAGCTGGGCCTGGATCTGCTCTCGTGTGGGCATTTCCCGCACCCGCAACGTGGCGCTGAGGAGCTGAGCGGAAAGCTTCTCGCTGAGCGAATCCTTGGGCCGAAGGCGCCACACGCCGAGCGGAGTGCCCGACTCCTCGATGCCCATATACTGCAGCTGCTGTCCGGGCGGAAACATCGACGCCAGAACCGACAGCGCGGCAAACCCCAGCTCGCGACCGTTCTGATCCGCCGCCTCGACCTGTGTCTCGTAACTACGCCGAGGCGTCATATCGCCGGAAGCGCCGTGAAAGAACACACAGAGCGCACCACCGGTCTCCTGCTGCACGAGCTCGCGCATGGCGCCGATGTAATCCGGCGACAGTAACCGGTTACCTCCCCCCAGCGATACGGGATGGCAGGCATAGTTCACGATGGTGGCCGTGATCTTGCCGGTGCGATCGGTCACACGGCCGACCAGAACTGTGTCATCGGCGGCCTCGAGCAAGTTCAACCCGCAGATATCGCGTCCCGTGGCCGCATCGACCGCGTCGCGATTGAACGCGAGGCTGCAGCGCCCATAGGCCCAGCTCAGGACCGCCTCGCACGCGGCGGCTCGCGCCTGCTCGATCAGGTCGCAGCACACCTGCGGGATCCACTCCAGATACGGTTCGATCAATTCCCCGCCCGGTCGATCGAGGTGCCGCTGAGCCAGAAAGGGGGTGCTGTGCGAGTGCGAGGGGTGAAAAATCAATTGCTCGCGCTGCAGTCTGAAGCGGGTCTGTACGATCGAGCGGATCTTGTCAGCGGCGAGCGGCCAGAACACGAGCGCGTCCAGCGTAATCAAGATCATTTCCGTTTTCCGCGCAAGGTCACGGAAGAGCAAGCAACTCGCCAGCAGCGGCCGGTGGACTCCTTCGGCCACATCGTGGGTAGCACTGCCCCAGGTGCGCGCGTAGATGCCTACCGGCGGGGTTATCTCGCGGCTTGCGACACCGATCTCGCCGTGAAACTCCGGATGCCTGAGGCGGTTGGTCAGTTCGTGTGGAGCCGGCACGGAATCCCCCTCAAGTCGCTGGCCAGTCTTGCGTGTGCTCGTCGAGCCGCTCTTGCAAACGTTTCCATAGAGTCGCATCAACCCGACGGCTCGTCAACATCGAGCACGACGGGCATCGCGCAAGCGCCGTCCGTTCAGGCATCCGCCGCCACCGCGAGTCGGCGCGATCGCTCAAGCGATGGCGGAATAACGAGCAGCAGTCCAACCAGGTAGCAACAGCCGGCCAGCACGCCCACCGGCCAGTGTCCGGCCGATGCCACGAGCATCGCAGCCAAGGCCGGTCCCAGCGCGGCACCCCCGGTCGTCATTGTGCAGCCGATCAGGTTCAGGCGTCCGAGGCGGTCGTAGTGCGAGAGAAGTCCCATCTGATATGGAAGGCCATAGAACCAGGAGAGCGCGATCAGCCCGCAGGCCAGCGCGAACAGGGCCGGGGTGGCCCCAAATACCAGGATCAGCGCGGCGAAGACGGACACTCCCAACGAGAGCACCTGCGGCCAGAGGCGCCCAAGCCGCATTCCGAGCCAGCTGGCCAACATCGATCCGATCACACCCCACGTGAGCATCGAGATGCCCAGCCATCGGCTGACGGATCTCGGATCCATGCCAAGACTGACTCCGATCCTTTCCTGGTAGGCCCACACCGCTCCGTGCCCGGTGTAGAGCAGCAGCATCATCAGCAGCACCATGACAACCCGCGGGGTGAGCAGCGCGGCGGACGCCGTCGCCGCCACTCGCTGCGGGCTCGCCGGCGTAGCGGCCGGGACGGCTGGAATCCACGACACGAGCACGCCGGAGACGGCAGCGATCGCGGCGAGCGTGACGAAAATGCCGGGCAACTGCCAGGCGGCCAGAATGAACGGCGTAATGGGCATGAAGATGCCCGAATAGGCGATCGATACGGCATTGACGATGGCAAAGAGGTGCTCCGGACGCTCATGCGCCGCGCCCGCCTGCAGGTACACCGAGAACACCATGGCGCTGCCGAGCCCCACGACGAACTGGATCGCGAGCATCGGGGCGTAGGTATGAATCAGACAGGCCATCAGATTGGCAGCCGCAATTGTGATCAATCCGGCGCTTGCGAGAACCCGCCGGCGCAATCGATGCGCCAGACCGAACAGCACCACAAAACCCACGCCCACCCCGGTCATCTCCAGCGCCGCAACGAACCCCGCCTGTGCCTCGGTGAACCCCAGCCGGTCGACCAGTGCACCGACGATGATCGGTTGCACGGCCATGCAGCCGTTACCCACCACCGACAGCGCGTTGATGGCGATCAGCGGCTTGAGCTGCATGGTCTAACCGGCGCCTCTCAGGGCGGGAGGTAATTGATGGAAACGTTTCCTCACCCCGGCGACCCAAAATGCGGAAAGGGTTTTCCGCACTTATGGGGTGGCTTGCCAGGCCCAGCTGAGGCGGTGCGGGTTGCGCCGCTCAGGGACGCAGCTCACGCTTGCCCTCTTTGACTCGCGCTGAGCTTGGCATGCCGATGGTGGTCGCATCGACGATCGTGCCATTCTCAATCTGGATGCCGCTGCGCCGCAATTGCTCGGTAACCTGCGAGGCCAGCTTCTTTTCCAGCCGCTTGCGCTGCAGCAGATCGCGAAACCGGCCGATCACCGCAGCATCCGGTGCCGCCTCGACTACGAGATCGATACGGGCGAATTCACGCATCGCCGCAGAATCGTACAGCGACTCTTCGACCGCCAGATCCGACAGGTTGAACCAGAGCTGCAGGAAGTAGATGCGGAGCATGCGCTCCAACCATCGCGGCGCGCGAGCGTCAAGCTGTGCGCAGTAAGGTTGCACCTGCTCCGCCATACGCGCCCACGCCACCATCCAGTCCATGTCGGCGAGAAACTGCGCCCGACGTGTCATGCGGCCGTATCGTTCCAGTCCGTTCGGCTTGTACCGCTGCATGTTCATACGCAGCCGCGGCCGGTGAGAAAAGTGAATAGGGTTCGTGGGATTCGCAGGGGACCGATCAACCGATACACGTGACATGTCGCGCCTCCGCAGGATCATTCCGTCGAGGGTGTAGTGACAATAGAAGCGTCTTCCGACTCAGGGCATGGGCATCCGAGCCGCCCACCCGGCGCGTGTTCGCCGCCCAGCATCGTGTCAGCTGCAATTTCGATGCCGTGGCGATGTTCGCCAAATGCGCGCTGACTGCCACAGCGCTGTGTGTCTTTCCGGTGCGCTCGGGCTTCATGCTGCACCATGTCAGATCCGATTCCTTGGTTGATTTCGACCGTTGCAAGTTACCAACAACCCGAACTTCAGGCCGCCATGCGCCCCGAGCCTGGCACAGCGAGAGTAGCATCGCGTCCCCCGTCTGTATCTTTCATTTTTGCGGAACCGATTCCGAATGCCTCTGCTTGACCGAAATGTTCTCACTGGAGAGCAGCCCTATGCAAGCACTTTTGCAGCAGCAGTGCTGGGTTGACGCACTAAACGCACGGATGTGATACTGAAGAAACGTTTTCATTCGAGCCCTGCAAATGGGTCCATGCGCGCCCCTGGAGGCCCGGTCGAGGCTGCACTGCGCTGTCATCATGAGCGTCGTTATCCCCCCACAGGCGGATCCCGGCGCGTGTCAGTGCCGAGCGATTCGGCCGCGCGCGAACCGGCCCGCGGGGTTCCAGCGTTCAGCGCCTTAGTCCCTGGTCAGGAGGCTGCATGTCTTTGGCGAGTCATGGCTGGTGCGACATTGATTTCGACGCCGATGGCAAGCGTGTCGATCATCTCTTCATTCCCCATTCTGTCGACCGCTCGGCCTACGGGAATGTGGGCATACCGATCGTTGTGGTCAAAAACGGTGACGGACCGACGATTCTGCTCACCGGCGGGAATCACGGGGACGAATTCGAAGGCCAGATCGTTGCCGCGCGGGTGGCCCGCGCCATCGCGCCCACCGATATACACGGCCAGCTGATCGTCATACCTTGTCTGAATTTTCCCGCCGCGATCAACGGCGCGCGGGTGTCGCCTCTGGATGGCGGCAACCTCAATCGCTCCTTCCCCGGTGATCCGCGCGGCGGTGTGACCCAGCAGCTCGCGCATTATCTGCACACTGTGCTGATGCCGATGGCCGACGTAATGATCGACGTCCATTCCGGTGGCGCATCGCTGGAATATCTACCCACGGCATTCACCAATCTCTCCGGCAAGAGCCAACTCGACCGCACCGCTGTCGAGGCCATGCGCGTATTCGGCGCCCCGCTCTCAATGCTATTTCGGGATGATAGCGACGCCCGACGTGCCGTCAGCTCGGCGCATCTGAATGACTGCGTCTATCTCGCCACCGAGATGGGCGGGGCCGGTACTGTCGGTGTCGATGCACTCGCCATCGCTCATGCGGGCACGGTGCGTCTGCTGCAACACTTCGGGCTGCTGCGGCGCATCGACGCTTTGCAGCCGATTCGGGATGCCGAGCGCACCCGCTTTGTGCAGGTACCGGACCGCTCCTATCAGGTGCACGCCGCGGCAGTGGGGATCTTTGAACCTCTCTTCAGACTCGGCCACGATGTGAAAGTTGGCCAGCTGGCCGGATTCACTTACAGCCAGTACGAGCCCACGCGCGAACCGAGCGCGAGTTATTTCAAAGCCGATGGGTTCGTGATCTGCCGCCGCCATCCCGGACTCGTGCAGCCTGGGGACTGTCTGGCGCACGTCGCAGTGGATTTCGACGTTGCCGGTTTATGAGGCCCGACCACCTCGCGGGCATTGAGCCCCGGGTTATGCACTTATGAAGGAGGAAGCGATGTCAGTGGATTCGACTTCAACCCTCTCCAACCCCGAGTTCCGGGGGCGCATCGGGGTCGCACGAACGATCATTACACCGCCCGTGGGGATTTACGCCCGACTCTGGGGCAGCGCGGCGCACGATGTGGCCGAAGGCGTGCATCGACCGTGCTTTGCCAGCTGCCTGGTGTTCCAGGACAGCTCGGGTGGCAATGAGCTGGTGCTGCTCGCGCTCGATGCCTGCATCCTGGCGCAGGAGGAAGTGAGGCGCATGAGCGCCGCGATCCGCGCTGGATGCGGTCTCGCGCCGGAACAATTGGCCATTCATCCTTCGCATTCCCACAGCGTCCCCTCCTATGTCAGGAAACACGCCGATCGTCCCGGTGGTTATTTGATTGCCCCGTATCTGGATGCCCTGCCCGCGCTCTGCCAGGGGCTCATCCAGAACGCTCGGTCGACGGCCACGAAGGCAACCTTGAGCTGGAACTATGGCCGTTGCGGCCTCGCCTACAACCGCGATTTCATTGATCCAGCCAATGGCCGGGAGGTATGCGGGCTCAATCTTCTCGCGCAGGCCGACGACACGCTGCTGGTCGGGCGCGTGACCGACAGCACCGGCAAGATCACAGCCACCATCGTGAACTATGCCTGCCACCCGGTCTCGCTGGGGGGCGCCAATCGATTGATCTCGCCGGATTACGTCGGCGCGATGCGCGAGACCGTCGAAAAGCACACGACAGGGGCGATTTGCGTTTTTTTCCACGGACCGTCGGGCGATCTAACTCCCAGACGCAGCTACGAGGCAGACGTGGAGGCGGCCGACCAGAACGGTCGCGAATTGGGTTACGCGGCCCTCTCCGCGCTGACCTCGATGTTTCCGACCGGACAACAGCTGCAGTACCAGGGCATCGAGGAATCCGGAACTGCGCTCGGCGTGTGGCGGCTGATCCCAAAGCCGAGCATCAACACGGCCATCTCAGCGCAGCGCATGACGACCAGGCTGCCGCTCAAGGAGATGCCAAGCCGTGCCACCATCGAAGCGCAGCTTGCAAACGCCACCGCGCGCTATGAAATCGAGCGGCTCGAGCGCACGCTCGGCCGGCGTGAGCTGGCCGGTGAGGGCACGCAAGGCGAGTTCTACCTGAGCGTTTGGCGTCTGGGCGATGCCTTCCTCGTGCTGGTCCCGGCCGAGGCGTACAGCCAGCTGCAACGCGATCTGCGGGCGAGTCATCCGGATGCCGCGGTGGCCGTGTTGAATCTGGCAAACGGCACGTTCATGTACCTGCCCCCGCGGGCGTCCTATCAGCGACCGGATGTCTATCCGGTACGCGTGGCGCTTTACGAAGCAGGCTCGCTGGAGCATATCTCGGCGCTGGCCGCTGGTGCCATCGAGCGGTTGGAGGCAGACACGCGATGAATATTCATCCCCTGGCGAGCGCGCTGGTACCGGATCTGACCGCCTGGCGACGCGCGCTGCACGCGCATCCGGAACTCGGGTTCGAAGAGCGGTGGACTTCGAATTTCGTGGCCGAGAAGCTCGCCGGCTGGGGCATCCCGATTCAACGCAGCTTCGGGGGCACCGGCGTGGTGGGCACTTTAAACGGTCGCGGCGACGCAGGCGGCGCAATTGGACTGCGGGCCGATCTTGACGCACTGCCGATGCAGGAACTCAACGAGTTCGCGCATGCCTCGCAACATGCAGGTCGTATGCACGCATGCGGCCACGATGGTCATACCACGATGTTATTGGGCGCTGCCTGTTGTCTGGCCCGCAATCGCAGCTTCTCCGGTACCGTGCATTTCATCTTTCAACCGGGGGAGGAAGGCTGCGGCGGCGCCGAGCGCATGGTCAAGGACGGTTTGTTCGAGCAAAACCCCTGTGACGCGGTGTACGGCTTGCACAACTGGCCAGCACTTAAATTCGGAACGATGGGATTGCGTGTCGGACCGCTGCTGGCCTCAATGGATTTGGTGGAGATTCTCGTCAAAGGGCGGGGCGGCCACGGCGCCCTGCCCCACACGACCATCGATCCGATCGTGACATCAGCGCACATCGTGACGGCCTTGCAAACTTTGGTCAGCCGCGCCACGAAGCCTACGGACTCGGCCGTTGTAAGCATTACGTGCATGCAGGGAGGGACAGCCCACAACGTCATCCCTGAAACCGTTCGCATGCTCGGCACCGTGCGCAGTTTCGCGCCGACCGTCCGAGACGCGTTGGAAGCGGGCATCAGACAGATCGCTGAAGGTGTGGCTCGCAGTTTCGGCGCGACCGCGACCGTGCAATACACGCGTCTAGCCCCCGCGGTTGTGAATTCCGCCGCCGAGTCGCGTCTGGCAGCAGGTGCGGCCGCCGCGGTGCTCGGGGCAGATCAGGTGCTTGACCATATGGAGCCGGTGATGGGATCCGAAGATTTCTCGTTTCTGGTGGCGGACCGCCCTGGTGCCTATCTCTTGCTCGGCCAGGCTGACGCCCCGAATCCCAGCATGATCCACAGTCCGACCTATGACTTCGACGACAAGCTGCTGCCGATCGGCGTGAGCTACTGGATCAAACTGGTTGAGCAGGCGCTACCACTGTCTTCGGTGCCTGGCGCGCCCTAGTTGTCCAGGGCAGGAGTCCCCCGAGCAATGAGTGACCCCGTTCGAGCTCTCCGGCACAGCCTCGCCTTCAGCGGCGCGGTGGGCGTTACGGTGCCGGCCACGCAGGTCGAATCGAATGATCGGCTCCTCGATCCGGCCCGATTCCCCTCGGAGGGTTATTGGGCCTTCTGCCGCTTCGAGAGCGACGTCATTCCGGCCGTGAGGCTGGGCTTTCAGCGCGGTGGCTTCAACGCGGGACCGCAAGTTTGCATCCCTAACCCCTCCTATTTGCAGCTGCATCTGGAAGTGATGACGCGCGAGGGTGCGCTGCTCTGGCTGCCGTCCGGGCTTTATCCGGCCGAACGGGTTGAGTCGGCACCGACCGCGTTTAGTATCCGGCTCGCGAATCCCGGCCATGAGATCTTTCAATTCGCCGGCTGGCCGCTGATCCAATGCCAGTTCCGTTCCGACGACGACTACCTCGAGGTGGATCTGCACTTCGATCTTCGCAGTGTAACGGTACTGCCCGATGCCATCCTGCCGCATTGCGTGTTCGCGATGTTCGAGTCCATGGGCAATGTTCAGGGGACGATTCGTGCCGGCGGGCAAGTCACTGCCGTGCGCGGTAAGGCCTTCGTCGATCACACACGGATAATCGAGCAGCGAAACGCGGTGCTCGCGCGACGGATGTCGTTGTACACGACCCTGTACTTCGAGGATGGCAGCGGCCTTTATGGCTATCACGCCCTCGATGTGAACGATCGACCGATCGAGGGCTATTGCTTTGGGGTGTTTCTGAATCCGCAGGGACAAGGTCGATTTCTCGCCGGCGCGACCTTGATTCAGCTGGCGCTTGATGAGGATCGCATCGCTGAGAGCTGGCGGCTGCTGTATCGGGGCGATGACGGCACGATCGAGGTTGCGATCACGGTCAGGCCACAGCCGATCCTGCGGTGTTGGGGATCGCCCACGGCGCCGCAACGACGCGATCAGTTCAGCATCCTGCCGTTGGTGTTGGACGGGCTCGCGCAATTCGTGCGTGGCGATGGCTCGAGGAGGGAACTGCGCGGCATCGGTCTGTCCGAGTATTACGACAGTGAACTGTGGCCCATCGATCCAAAGGCGCGGCTGGATCGCGACCCGGGTCGGTGACGCTTTTTCCCCTATCGCCCGACTATCGCGTCATGCAAAACTCTTGATCCCGCTGCCCTCAAGCAACAGACCCGCGGCCTGCTCGGTGATTGTTCGATGCAGGGCCACGAATTGGGGATCGAAATCGCACGCCGGGCGAGGTTCGTGCTCGAAGCGGCGAAATACATCGCAGCCACGAACCAGGGTTGCGCTGTCCTTTCCCCGCAGCTGGTATACCGAGGTGGGCAGGTAGCGAATCGCAAACCCAATTCTGCGCGCCGGCGAATTGTTCGGCGGCGAGCCGTGAACTAGCCGGACATGATGCAGCGACATCTCGCCAGGCTGCAATTCGAGCGTGACCGCCTTGCGCGGGTCAACAGCTACATCCACCTCCTGGCCTCGAATCAGCAGGTTGTCTCTCGAGGGCTTGTCCGTGTGAGGTATCTGATCAAGCAGATGGGTGCCGGGAATGACCTGCATGGCGCCACTGTCCGCGGTGCTGGCCGATAGAGCGACCCACGCGGTGACCGAATCCGGTTTCGACAATCCCCAGTACGTGGAATCCTGGTGCCAGGAGACAAAGGCTGGATCATTAGCCTCCTTGATGAAGAAGTTGGTGGTCCAGCAAAGTAGATCGCCGCCGTACAAGTCCTCCACCGCATCCAGGATCCTCTGCTCGCGGATCAGATCATTGAGCCAGCTGAAGAGCAGGTGGCTCTTATGCCGCTGCACGCCCTGGAGCGGTCCGCCGCTATTGCGCTCAAATTGCTCCAGTCGCGCTCGCAGCTCGGCCGCCTGCTCGGCGCTAATGACCCTGATGGGTGCGATGCAGCCCAATTGCCGGTATTGTTCGATCTGTTCCGCTGTCAACAACTTGGGCATAGATGGTTCCCTTACTCATTGCATATATACCCGAATATATAATGTGACGTTACACCGGACAATGGTGTGCAGGTTCACGGACGGGCGCTGTAGCGTGCGCATTCACACGCGGCACTTGATTCGATATTGGTATCAACTGATGGCGCAACTTGGCACTGGGCCATTTTCCTATACCGTCGAGCAGGACTGGGGGCAACTGCCGCAGGAACTGCCCGTGGGCGATGTTGCCGGAATCGCGATCGACCGTGACGACAACGTCTATGTCTTCAATCGCGGCGACCACCCGATGATCGTGTTCGACAGGCACGGATCGGTTATTCGCACCTGGGGCGAGGGAGTATTCACCCGCCCGCACGGTGTTCATATCGGCCATGATGGCTACGTCTATTGCACGGATGATGGCGACCATACGGTACGCAAGTTCACTGCCGCGGGCGTTGCTCTGTTAGAAATCGGCATTCCCGGCCGGGCCTCCGAAGCGATGAGCGGTAGGCCATTTAATCGCTGTACGCACACGGCGCTGTCACCCAAAGGGGATATCTATGTCAGCGACGGCTACGGCAACGCACACATTCACCAATATTCCGCCGACGGGCGGCATTTGCGCACTTGGGGTAGCGCTGGATTTGAACCCGGTCAATTCAATCTTCCCCACAACATCTGCTGCGACGAGAACGGCTGGGTCTATGTCGCCGATCGCGAGAATAATCGCGTGCAGATCTTTGATGGTCACGGACGCTTCGAGGCGCAATGGGCCGGTCTACAACGCCCATGTGCCATGTGCATGGAGCGAGGTCGGCCAGGCAACCTCTATATCGGTGAGCTGGCGCCATTTCGTCCATTAGAAGCGCTGCGCGCGGACCAAGGACCTCGCATCAGCGTCGTTAGGCGTGACGGACACATCGCGGCGCGGCTCGGAGGACGCGGGCCCGGCCTGGCGCCAACAGAATTCTTCGCACCTCATGGTATTGGCGTGGACTCGCTCGGCAATATCTTCCTGGGTGAGGTCACTGCAGCGACGTGGGGCCATTACTTTCCGCGCCAGCCCCTTCCGGGCGGTATCAAACCTTTTCGCAAACTGGCCAAGGTGATCGCTTGATCATGTGCCGTAACAATCAGCGTACCAACGGCGGACAATGCATCACGGCCAGTTCATTGCGCAAAGTGATTTGCGTGTTTTAACGTTACACGCTATGGTATCTCTGTCGACTTTGTATCAGAGGCAGCATCGAGTATCGCCTCTTGCGGTGCCCACCCAGTAGGGCAGCAAACGATTTAGCAATGGTGACGGGTTAGCCTATGAGAATCGGCATCGATGTCGGCGGGACCTTTACCGACATCGTCGCCATCGCGGACGATGGCGAGGTTGCGATCAGAAAAGTACCCTCCACGGTAGATGACTATAGCCGCGCAATTGCCGAGGCTTTGCCAATCTTGTTTGCGCGGAGTGATTGCGGTGGCCGGGCCGTTCGCGAGGTGCTGCACGCGACCACTGTGGCAACCAATGCCATACTTCAGCGCATCGGCGCAAGAACTGCATTGATTACGACGCGTGGATTTCGCGACGTCCTCGAGCTTCGGCGCATGCGGATGCCCGAAATGTACAACTGGAATTGGGACAAACCCTCGGATCTGATCGAGAGGCACCTGCGCTTTGAACTCACCGAGCGTATCGATGCCCGAGGACAAGTGGTTGTGGACCTGGACCACGCAGAGCTCAAGGCAATCATCGCGCGCTTGGCTGCTGAAAGGGTTGAATCAATAGCCATATGTCTGCTGAATTCATATGTTAATTCGGCGCACGAGCGCATCGTGGCGAACGCGCTGTCGGAGAGACTGCCGGGAGTAGCGATTTCAATCTCGAGCGAGATTTTGCGCGAGGTTAAAGAGTACGAACGCACCGCAACGGTGGTCGTGAATGCTTACGTGCTGCCACTGGTTAAGCGCTACATCGACGGGCTCGCGAGCTCGCTGAGGACTATCGATGTAGCAGCGCCGCTGATGATCATGCAGTCCAATGGCGGCATGATGACGGCTGGGGCCTGCTCGACTCGACCCGCCTATATGATCGAGTCTGGTCCCGCGGCGGGCGTGATTGCCTCGCACGCCGTGGCCGTCGCGGAGCATGTGCCCGATATGATCACATTTGACATGGGAGGGACCACGGCGAAGGCCTCCATTATTGAAAATGGTCAAATGAGCAGTGCCTCCGAATATGAGGTGGGTTCGTCGCTGTCCGTGGTGAGCCGGCTGATAAAGGGTGGCGGTCACCTCATCCGCGTACCGGCGATCGATATCGCTGAGGTAGGTGCTGGCGGTGGCAGCATAGTCTGGTTGGATGCAGGCGGCGCCATGCAGATTGGACCGATGAGTGCCGGAGCAGCACCCGGACCGGTCTGCTATGGCCTGGGGGGAACACGCGTTACGACCTCAGATGCCAACTTGGTTCTGGGATACATCAATCCTGCGGGCCTCGTAGGCGGCGGCTTGATGGTCAATCGCGCTGCCGCCGAGGAAGCTATCCGAACATCGATCGCGCAGCCTCTTGATATGAGTGTGGCAGATGCCGCCTACGGCATACATCTGCTGGCAAATTCGAACATGATGCGCGCGGTACGCAGTGTTTCGACCGAGCGGGGGCGGGATGTGCGAAAGTTCTCGCTCCTTGCTTTCGGGGGCAACGGTCCCGTCCACGGGTGCCAACTGGCGCGTTCCCTGGGAATGAGGGAAGTTATCGTTCCGCCCCACCCCGGACTATTTAGCGCCATGGGATTGCTGTCAGCCAAAGTGGAGCATCATACCGTAGCCACCTTCTTCCATCAGACTCACGAACTAAGCCTTGAGGCACTAAACGCCGCTTATCAGACACTCCAAACCGAAGTCATGGACCTTCTTCGGCGCGAGGGGTTTTCTGAGCAGGAGATTAGAGTTACCCGGCTGGCCGATGTACGTTATGCGGGACAGTCTTTTGAGCTCACGGTGCCGGTGCAAAGTGGTGAAGTCGACGCAGAGGCTGTACGAGCGATCGAGAGCGCTTTTGCGGCGGAGCACAAGCGTACATACGGTCATCACGGCGGCGACGGTGAGGCCTATGCGCTGACGAACCTAAGAGTCATTGGTGAGGTAGCAGGTGGCCGAGAGGGCTTCCGAGCTCGTAAGTCGGCAAGCACCGGCCCACATCATGGTAGCCGTAGCGCATATTTTGGCAGCACCTTAGGTTGGATCGAAACGCCGGTGATCGGCCGGGGCGATCTATCGGCGAGCGTCGCCCATGGGCCGTTGCTAATCGATGAGTACGATTCTACGGCAGTCATTCCACCGCGCTGCACAGCGCGACTGGATCCCCTGGATAACATCCGCATCAATATTCAAGGCGTATCATGAGTTTTCCGCAACGGGGATCCATCGATCCGATTACGCTTGGTCTGATCCGCAACTTTCTCAGTAGCGTCGCCGACGAAATGGCCAACACCATTATTCGCTCGGCGTATTCGACCATCGTGCGCGACTGCATGGACTTTTCCACCGGCCTCTGCGATCGACACGGCAATACGGTTGCCCAGGGATTGACCATACCTTTTCAGCTCGGCGGCATACCGTTTGCGCTCGAAGCGACGCTGCGCAAGTACCGCGACAATATTCATCCTGGCGATATTTTCATAATCAACGACCCTTTTGAGGGGGGGATTCATATTCCAGATGTGTTTCTTTTCGAGCCGGTGTTTTATGAATCGCAGTTGATCGGCTTCTCTGCGGTCGTCTCACATCATCTTGATTTGGGGGGCCGCGTAGCTGGTAGCGTAGCTTGTGATAACACAGAGATATTCCATGACGGCCTGCGGATTCCGCCGCTGAAGCTCTATGAAAAGGGTGTGCCCAGCGAAGCCCTGTTCGGCATCATTGAAAAGAATATTCGGATCCCCGTCATGACCCTGGGCGATATTCGCTCCAATCTTGCGGC
>Ga0210394_10004219_pt1 | contig 17003 bp, 8 predicted proteins | sample IncBWC12MmetaG_FD_160121 | JGI IMG/M metagenome (GOLD analysis project Ga0210394, IMG submission 160121) | Forest soil microbial communities from Barre Woods Harvard Forest LTER site, Petersham, Massachusetts, United States - Inc-BW-C-12-M | ecosystem: Environmental > Terrestrial > Soil >... | reverse complement strand
CGTGGATCTTTGCAAGATCGTCGAGGCGTTGGCGCCATTGTAAATACCGTCAACGTACACGGCGACACCGGACTCGACCGCCAGATTGTCGGTGTTGCGGCCGATGCCTCGAATGTAGGGGCGATTATCGTAGGTGGTGTAGTAGAGACCCGGCGCGTAGTTGGTCAGGTCTTGAACCGACGCTATGCCCTGCAGATCGAGCGTCCTGGAGGTGAATGCGCTGATTGAGGCCGGCACGATCTCGAGGTTCTCCGATCGTTTCTCCGCCGTGACTACGATCTCGGTCAGGCCGCCGGTTTCCTCCTCCGCCGCGTCAGCGGCCCGCGCCGGCGCGGCGTGCAGGATTGCCAGCACCGCAAGGGTGAGCGCGGATGCTCCGCCCAATGAGTGTGCTTTTATAAGCGTGTTATTCGATGACATGTTGTCCCCCCGTTGCTCGCCTTATTCCGACGATTCTTGACGAAGATCGGGCCGTCCTTTGCACCCCGGCGCCGCGCTTCGGTGGTTTTTTCCTTATCGACCCGCCGCTTAGCGGTTCACGCACGACCTGTGGATGCAGTACCCTTACAATGTGTATCTTGAGCCTACGGAAATCGTGGCGCAAGCACGACGCCCGGGGCGACATTTGATTGACAAATGGCGCCAGTCGCTTGATTTGTCCACTAGAGGAACGTTGCTGCTTTTGTGGTGTATTAGATACAGATGAGAAATCCAGACAAATGGGATCCTGGGGAACGGCAGCCACCGCCGGCTCCCAATCCGCGCCGCACCGCGTTGGTCGGATTGCTGCTGATCGTGTGTCTCATCGTCGGAGGTTTGATACTGACCCACGTGTTGGGAGCGGCCGCCCGGCTGCAGGACTGCGCGTTATCGGGCCGCTCGAACTGTTCGGCTGATCCTTAAGCCTTACCTCGAGTGCGGCGTCGCTAGGCGGCCTAGTTTAAGCGGCCAGCACGCCTTTGGCTTTCGCGGTGTGGGTGGCGATCATGTCCATCAACGGCGGCGACAGGCAATCGTACGGTTCAAGTTTCAGCTCGCGCAGCCGGGCCCGTATCGCACCCATTTGCTCTGGCTTGGTTCCCGACTCGATGACCGAGGACACGAATGCGGCAAATTCCGGTGCGGCCCAGCCAGCGGCATCCAACAGTTCCGGATGAACGAAATCAAAGCCGTAGATAGGATGGCTCTTGTTCTCGATACGTCCGTACATGTGCACGCCGCAAGCCGTGCAGGCCTGCCGTTGAATCGGCGCAGTGGCATCCACGACTTTCAATTTCTGCGGGTTGGCGGTGACGCTCAGATTATCGCGCGGCACCACCGCGATCAGCGAGAATGTCGCGCCGCGAGGCTTCCAGCATTTGGTGCAGCCACAAACGTGATTGAAGGCGACATTGCCCTTGATGGCCACGGTCACGGGCGCCTGTGCGCATTTGCATTTCAGATTGCCGCCGGCGAATTTTGCGTTGCCAGCCTTGACGCCGCTATCCACGGCAGGATGAATCGCTGCGCTCATGATTGTTTTCCTCTTGGGGTTGCGAGCCGGGCGATTATACCCCTTCAAAACGCCCGATCGAACCCGACCTGCGTGGCGGTCGATGCCTTGCCTTGATATACTGAAATCTCCCCCTTAAGCCTCTCGCCATGAGCGTCCTGAACTCGTTCCATCCCGCTGTTGCCGCGTGGTTTTCGCGAACCTTCGATGCGCCTACCGACGCGCAGGTTGCGGCCTGGCCGGCGCTGTCTGCCGGACACCACGTGTTGGTTGCCGCCCCGACCGGCTCGGGCAAGACCTTTGCCGCATTTCTCTCCGCCATCGATCAACTCATCAAGGAAGGCGTGCAGGGACCGCTGCCGGATGAGACGCGCGTCGTGTATGTGTCGCCGCTGAAGGCGCTGTCGAACGACATTCAGCGGAATCTCGAAGCGCCGCTGCATGGAATTCGTGAAGAACTCGCGGCTCTGAGCCTGCCGGACGTCGAAATTCGCGCGGTGGTGCGCACCGGAGACACGACGCAGGCCGAGCGCGCGGCCATGCGGCGCTTGAGCCCGCACATCGTCGTCACCACGCCTGAATCGCTGTACATACTCCTGGGTTCACACTCCGGGCGGGCCATGCTCTCGACTTGCCGCACCGTCATCATCGATGAGATTCACGCGGTTGCGGGCAATAAGCGCGGCGCCCACCTGGCGCTGTCCCTCGAGCGATTGCAGGCACTGACGAGCGGTGCCTTGGTCCGCGTGGGATTGTCGGCGACGCAGAAGCCGCTTGAAGAAGTCGCGAAGTTCTTGACCGGCGCACGCGAGGCGAGCTGTACCATCATCGACAGCGGCCACATCCGTTCGCGCGACTTGAGTCTGGAGATACCGCCGGCGCCGCTCGAGGCAGTCATGTCCGGAGAGGTGTGGAACTCGGTTTATGATCGACTGGCCGCGCTCATTCTCGAGCATCGCACCACGCTGGTGTTCGTCAATACACGTCGATTGGTCGAGCGCGTGGCGCGGCATTTATCCGAGCGCTTGGGCGAGCAGGACGTCGCCGCGCACCACGGCAGCCTCTCCAAGGAACGGCGCCTGAATGCCGAGCAGCGCTTGAAGCGCGGCGAACTCAAGGTGCTGGTGGCGACCGCTTCTCTGGAGCTCGGCATCGACATCGGCGATGTCGATCTGGTATGCCAGATTGGCTCGCCGCGCTCGATCAACGCGTTTCTGCAGCGTGTGGGCCGCGCCGGACACGCGGTGGGGGGCACATCCAAGGGCAGACTGTTTCCACTGTCGCGCGACGAGCTGGTGGAGTGCGCGGCGCTGCTCGATGCGGTGCGACGCGGCGAGTTGGACAGCTTGAGCATCCCCGAAAACGCCCTCGATGTGCTTGCCCAGCAGATCACCGCGGAGGTCGCGGCGCGCGAATGGCCCGAGGCAGATTTATTCGCGCTGATTCGCGCAGCCTATCCCTACCGCAATCTGCAGCGCGGGGAATTCGACCAATGCGTGAGCATGCTGGCCGAGGGATTCAGCACGCGCCGGGGCAGGCGCGGTGCTCTGCTGCATCATGATGCGGTCAACAAGGTGCTGCGGCCCCGCAAGGGCGCCCGGCTGACGGCGCTCACCTCCGGGGGCGTCATTCCGGACAATGCGGATTACCGCGTGATGCTCGAGCCGGACGGGATATCGGTGGGAACCGTCAATGAAGACTTTGCCGTCGAAAGCCTGCAGGGCGATGTGTTCCAGCTGGGAAATACGTCGTATCGCATTTTGCGCGTCGAGCGCGGCACCGTGCGGGTCGAGGATGCGCGCGGCCAGCCGCCCTCGATTCCATTCTGGCTGGGCGAGGCTCCGGGCCGCAGTGTGGAGTTATCGCGGGCGGTCTCGCGGCTGCGCAGCGAATTTGAGCGCTGCCTCGCGGTCGAACCGGGCACAGCCGCCCGGGACTTTCGCGAAAGCCTCGGGCTGGACGAGGCCAGCGCCGCGCAAATCGTGCAATATTTGAGCGCCGGCCGGGCCGCGCTCGGCTGCTTGCCGACCTTCGATACGGTAATTTTCGAGCGCTTCTTCGATGAATCCGGCGGCATGCAGCTCGTCATCCACTCGCCGTTCGGCAGCCGCGTGAATCGGGCATGGGGACTGTCCTTGCGCAAGCGGTTCTGCCGCACTTTCAACTTCGAATTGCAGGCCGCCGCCACGGAAGATCACATCGTGCTCTCGCTCACGCATGCGCACAGTTTTGAACTGGCCGAGGCCGCGCGCTACCTGAATTCCAAATCGGTTCGTCAAGTGCTGGTGCAGGCGCTGTGCGCGGCGCCGATGTTCGAGGTTCGCTGGCGCTGGGATGCGGGCATTGCGCTTGCGCTGCCGCGATTTCGCGGCGGCAAAAAAATTCCTCCGCAGATCGCAAGAATGAACGCCGAGGATTTGCTGGCATCGGTGTTTCCCGACCAAGTTGCCTGCGCAGAGAATCTACCGGGCGAGATCGAGATACCGGATCATCCTTTGGTCAGGCAAACCATTCGCGATTGCCTGGAAGATGCCATGGACATCGAGGCGTTCGAAGCTCTGCTGCGCAGGCTGGAAAGCGGCGAATGCCGGGTCGTTGCTCGGGACCTCACCGAACCCTCGCCGCTGGCTCTCGAGGCCTTGAGCGCCCGTCCGTACGCCTATCTGGACGATGCTCCGCTCGAGGAGCGGCGCACCCAGGCCGTCATGAGCCGCCGCTGGTTGGATCCGACCGATGCGGCCGATATCGGCAAACTGGACCCGCAAGCCATTGCGCGCGTTCGCGAGGAAGCCTGGCCCGATGCCGCCACAGCGGATGAATTGCACGATGCATTGCTATGGCTGACATACCTCACCGACGAGGAACGGGGCAGCAATGCGGCGTGGCCGCAATTGATGGACGATCTTGCCAGGCAGGGCCGGGTGATCCGGCTATCCGTATTGAACCGCCCGATCTTGTGGGTGGCAGCCGAGAGACTGGCCCTGTTCCAGCCGGAACTTTCGCTGCTGGAAATCGTTCGCGGCCGGCTCGAAGGGTTGGGGCCGGTCACGGTCGGGCAGATCGCCGATTCCCTATCGGTGGCCGCCGCGCAAATCCAGAGCGCAATGCTTGGCCTGGAGGCCGAGGGCGTCGCCATGCGCGGCCGATTCACGCCGGATGCGGCGCAAGAACAGTGGTGCGAGCGAAGATTGCTGGCCCGCATTCATCGCTACACCGTCAAACGCCTGCGTGCTGAAATCGAGCCGGTGCAGGCTCGCGACTTCCTGCGCTTTCTTTGCGAATGGCAAAGGGTGCTGCCGGGTGCGCGGATGCAGGGGTCCGACGCGCTGGCGGCAGTGCTGGCGCAGCTCGAGGGCTTCGAAGCACCGGCCGGCGCCTGGGAGACAGAGGTCATCCCGTCGCGAATCACCGAGTACGAGCCGCAATGGCTGGACGAGCATTGCCGCGCGGGACGATTCATCTGGACCAGGCTGGCCGCGCGCGCGGCGCGTGCCAATGATGGGGCGAACCGCGGCAGCTCCCCGGTGCGCTCCACGCCCATTGTGCTTCTGGCAAGACGCAACGTGCCGCTCTGGTCGGCCCTGGTGGATCAATCCGATCCTGCGGATTTGACCTCGAAGGCGCAGGCCGTGGCGGATTTCATGCGCGCGCACGGCGCGTCGTTCTTTGAGGAAATCGCCGACCACGTCGGCATGCTGCCGGCAGAGGTGGAGGAAGCGCTTGCCGAGCTGGTGGCCGCAGGTCTGGTGAATTCCGATAGCTTCGCGGGTTTGCGCGTGCTGCTGATGCCGAGCGGCCGGCGCGGCAAGTCGACCTCGTATTCCGGGCGCCACAAGCGCCGCTTGGCATTGTATGGAATGGCCGATGCAGGGCGCTGGGCCTTCGTGCGCCGCAGCCCGGTCCCGACCGTGGAGCGCAAGGATGAGGCTGTCGAACAAATCGTGCGCACGCTGCTGCGCCGCTGGGGCGTGATTTTTTGGAAAATTCTCACGCGCGAGGCGGCTTGGCTGCCGCCTTGGCGCGATCTTTTGATCTGCTGCCGCCGGCTGGAGGCGCGCGGAGAGATTCGCGGCGGGCGCTTCGTCGCGGGATTTTCCGGCGAACAATATGCCACGCCTGAGGCGGTTGGATTGCTGCGTGAGGTGCGCCGCAAACCGCTGTCGCAGCAATACCTGTCGCTTTCCGCAGCCGATCCTCTCAATTTGATCGGTATCCTGACCCCCGGGCCCAAGTTGGCTTCACTCGAGCGCAATCGGTTGCTTTACCGGGATGGAACACCGGTGGCCAGCCTCGCGGCCGGTGAAATTCATTACATGGAAGATCTTGAACCGAAACAACAGTGGGAGGCGCAGACCGCGCTGCTGCGCCGCCACGTGCCCATCGCTGTGGACGAGCTGGAGCTGCCGGCGCCTTGAGCGCCAGCTACTTCAGCGTATTCATCGAGGAATCCCAGCCGCCGCCGAGCGCCTCGATCAGCGCCACGCTGGCTTGCAGGCGGCTCGACAACACCGTTAGTGCAGTTTCTTCGGCGCTCAAGCGGGTGGTCTGGGCTGTGATCACGCTGCTGTAGGGTACGGTGCCGGCCTTGTATTGATTGAGCGTCAGGGACTCGGCTTCGCGGGCCGCTTTCACCGTCGCATCCTCGATCGCCGATTGTTGTTCCAGCACGCGCAGCGTGACGATGTCATCCTCGACTTGTTGGAAGCCCGCCAGCACGGTCTGCCGATAGGTGGCGACAGTCCCGTCGTACGCGGCGCGCGCCTGCCGCACCTGCGCACGGCGCAATCCGCCGTCGAACAAGGTTTCCGCAAGCGCCGGCCCAACCGCCCAAACCCGGTTGGAGTTTCGAATCAGCCGGCTCAAGCTGCCGCTCGAGTATTCATCCGAGCCGCTCAAAGTCAGGCTGGGAAAATATGCAGCCGTGGCAACGCCGATCTGCGCATTGGCTGCGGCCATCCTGCGTTCCGCCTCAGCGATGTCCGGCCGCCGCTCGAGCAGAGTGGAGGGCACGCCGGTGGGCACCGTCGGTACGTCGCTGCGCATCGCCGTGGACTGCAACGAAAATTCCGCCGGTTGTTTGCCGACCAGCACGGCCACCGCATGTTCGAGGATTGCGCGTTGGATCTTCGCGTTGACCTGCTGCGCCTGACTGGACAGCAATTGCGTCTCCGCGCTCACCACGTCGGCGCGCGCCGCCACGCCGAACTTGTAGCGGTTCTGGGTGATCGTGAGCGATTGTGTTTCGGCGACGACGGTATCGTCCAGCAGCTTCTGCAGCTGATCCTGCGCGCGCAATTCGAAATAGTCGGTCGCGAGGGCGGCTTGTGCGGACAGGCGTGCGGCCGCAAGCGTCGCGGAACTGGCCTGAGCCGAGGCGCGGTCGCTCTCCACCGTGCGGCGGATTTGACCCCAGATGTCGAGGTCCCAGTTCCCTGAGACGCCTGTTTGGTACGTGGTTCTCGCACCCGACAATGAGGTGGACGGCAGGCCTATGCCGTTGTTGGTCGCCGCCGGCACGCCTTGCTCGCCGCGCTGCGCCGAAAAAGTCGCCGCGATGGTGGGCCAGAAGCCCGCGCGTGCCTGCGAGACCAGTGCCCGCGCCTGTTCAAAGGCTGCCTCGGCCGCCTTGACATTTTGATTGGAAATATCGATTTGCGCTTCGAGCCGATCGAGTTCGTCGTCATTGAATATCTTCCACCAAGGTCCGCGCGACAGCGTGTCCTTGGGTTCGCTGGGCTGCCAATCGCCGGACTCTTTGTAGCCCGCTGCGGTATCGAATGGCGGGCGATGATAGTCGGGGCCGACCGCGCACCCAGCGGCAAGCGCGCTTGCCGCCGCCACGCACACGCCAGGCGCGACGCGCTTGATCAAGTGCCCACTCCCACAGGATCAAGACTCGAGCCGCCCGGGCGGGAGCTGCGTGCGGGGGGTGGGGCGTACCTTCCTTGCTTGAGGTGCTTCCAGTAGCGGTGCACGTACAAGTAAACCACCGGAGTGGTGTAAACCGTGAGCAGCTGGCTGACGATGAGCCCGCCCACTATGGCGATCCCCAAGGGCCTGCGCATTTCGGTGCCATCGCCCGAGGCTATGGCCAGCGGCAGCGCGCCGGCGATGGCGGCGCAGGTGGTCATCATGATGGGCCTGAAGCGCAGCGAGCAGGCATGCGCGATCGCCTGGCGGGGATCCATCCCCAAAGTGCGCTCGGCCTCGAGCGCAAAGTCCACCATCATGATGGCATTCTTCTTCACGATGCCGATCAGCAGGAGAATACCCAGAAACGCGATGAGGCTGAACTCGGTTCCGGTGGCCAGCAGCGCCAGCAGCGCACCGATTCCCGCGGATGGCAGAGTCGAGAGAATGGTCAGCGGCTGGCTGTAGCTTTCGTACAGCACGCCCAGCACCACGTAGATCGCCACCAGCGCCGCCAACAGCATCATGGGCGTATTGTTGCTGCTTTGCTGGAACAGGAGGGCCGTGCCGTAGGTGCCGCCGCGAATTCCCACCGGCATGTGGATTTCGATCATTTTCTTGTCGATTGCCTTGAGCGCCGTGCCGATCGATATCCCGTCGGGCAGATTGAATGCGATGGAGGTGGAAACCGAAGTTCCGGTGTGATTCACGCTCACCGGCGTCGTACCGGTCGTGAAATGACTGAATGCCGAAAAGGGCACGACGGTTTCTCTGGCGACGCTGACGGCTGAACCGGTGGAGGTATTGCCGCGTCCGGAGTTCGCCAGCGAATTTGCCGCCAGATTTCGCGCCACATCCTGCGCGATGGCAGCGCTGCTGGTTGCGCTCGCAGACTTGAGAATAGTTGTGCCCGCGACCGGCTGGCTGAGTTGCGTGCCCGATGCGGCACCGCCCGACGTGCTCACGTACAGTTCCTTGAGAATTTCCGGATTCTGCCAATATTCCGGCGCCACCTCCATGACCACGTGGTATTGCTGCGGACTGAATGGATTCAGGATGTTTGATACCTGCGCCTGCGCAAAGGCATCGCCGAGTGCGTTGTCGATTTGAATCTCGGAAAGTCCCAGCCGCGACGCGCTGTCGCGATCCACGATGAGGTCGGTTTCAAGTCCTCCGGGCTGCAGGTCCGTGTCCACGTCGGTGATTTCCGGCATGTCCTGCATGGCGGTGCGCAGCTTCTGCGACCAGGTGCGCAGCTCGGTCAAATCGTCTCCCAGCAATGTGTATTGGTACTGCGAATTGGCGGAACGCCCGCCGCCGCCGCGAATGTCCTGGACGGCTTGCAGGAAGGCCGACACTCCCGAGACCCGGGCAAGTTGCGGCCGCAGCCGGGCAATGATCTGATCCGCGGAAATACGCCGCTGCTTGAGGGGTTTGAGCGCAATCGTGACATTGGCGTTGGCGCCCCCGCCGCCGCCGGGGCCGAATCCGCCGCCGCCATAGGAGCCGGTGACCGTACTGACGGCGGGATCGGCCTGGATGATTCTCGCCACTTCCTGCAGTTTGCCCTTCATGAACTTGAATGAACTCGCTGCATCGCCACGAATTCCGCCCTGCAATTGACCGGTATCCTGCTGTGGGAAAAACCCTTTTGGAATCACGAAGTACAGGTAGCCGTTCAACACGATCGTGGCGCACAACATGAACACCATGAATCGCGGATGATGCAGAGCCCAGTCGAGCGTGATTTCGTAATTGCGCCGCAGTTGCCCAAAACCGCGCTCGAAGGCCTGCGCAAATCGGGACTGCTTGCGGCCGCGCTCGGACCGCAACAGCAAGGAGCACATCATCGGAGTGGTGGTCAGTGAGATGACCAGGGAGATCAAAATGGATACCGACAGCGTGACGGTGAACTCGCGGAATATGCGTCCGACAATACCGCCGGCAAACATGAAAGGTATGAATACCGCGACCAGCGACAGGCTCATCGACACCACGGTGAAGCCGACTTCTTGAGCCCCCAAAAACGCGGCCCGGGTGCGCGTCATGCCCGCCTCTATGTGCCTGGTCGTGTTCTCCATGACGACAATCGCGTCATCCACGACGAATCCGGTCGCCACGGTGAGCGCCATCAAGGAAAAGTTGTCGAGCGTATAGCCCAAAAGGTACATCGCACCGAATGTGCCGATCAGCGATACCGGCACCACCAGTGCGGGGATCAATGCCGCGCGATAGCTGTTGAGGAATATGTAGACCACCAAAATGACCATCGCCACGGCCAGCATCAGCGTCTGTTCAACCTGCCGCAACGAGGCGCGTATGGTGACGGAGCGGTCGAAGTTCACCACCAGATCGATCTTCGGGTCGATCTCGCTCTTGAGGACGGGCAGCTCCGCTTTCACGGCGTCGATGGTTTCGATGATGTTGGCGCCGGGTTGCATGAACACCGTGACGAAGACGGCCGGCCTGCCGTTGTATAGCCCGTAGGTGCGGATGTTCTCGGTAGCACCGTCCTGCATGTCCAGAACCGTCGCGACATCGCCGAGCCGCACCGTCGCGCCATTGCGGTTTGCGATGATGAGATTGCGATACGGTCCGGCATCCCGCGCATTGTCGTTGGTATAGATCTGGTAGTGCAGATCAGCCGACTCGATCGCACCCTTGGGTGAGTTGGCGTTTGCGTTGGAAATGGCGGCGCGGACATCCTGCAGGCCGATGCCGTACTTGGACAGCGAATGCGGATTGATCTCCACCCGCACCGCCGGCAGCGCGCTGCCATTGACGTTTACGCCGCCGACTCCCGGGAGCTGCGACAGGCGTTGGGAGATCACCGCGTCGGCGGCGTCGTAGATCTGCCCCTGGGTGAGCACATCGGAGGTCATCGCAATCGACATCACCGGAAACGCCGATGTGTTGAGCTTGCGGTAGGTGGGATTGCGGGTCAGCGACGTGGGCAGGTCGGCGTGCGCCGCCGCGATGGCGGCCTGCACATCGCGCGCCGCGCCATCGATGTCCCGATCGACGCCGAAGGTCAGCTGAATATTCGTGGTTCCCACGCCGCTGTTCGATGTCATGTCATCGACATCGGAGATGGCGCCGAGGTGCCGCTCCAACGGAGTGGCCACGGTGCTCGCCATGACCTCGGGACTTGCCCCCGGCAGTTGTGCGGAAACGAAGATTGCCGGCACGTCGACGCGCGGCAGCGGCGCCACCGGCAGCAGCATGAACGCCACGCCGCCGCACAGCGCCACGCCGACCGTCAACAAAGTTGTCGCAACCGGCCGCTTGATGAAGGGCGCGGAAATATTCACGTCGAACCTTCCGCCAATGGCGCACCATGCTCCACGGCCGGCGCGTGTCCGCGCATGCGCGCGGCGATGCGGTCGAACATGAGATAAATCACGGGCGTGGTGAACAGCGTAAGCACCTGGCTCACCAGCAGTCCGCCCACGATGCTGACACCCAGCGGGTGGCGCAGCTCGGAGCCGGTACCGGTGCCGAACATCAGGGGCAACGCCCCGAATATCGCGGCAACCGTGGTCATGAGAATCGGCCGAAAGCGCAGCAGGCAGGCCTTGTAAATGGCGTCGCGCGGCGATAATCCCTCGTCACGCTGCGCAACCACCGCGAAGTCGATCATCAAGATGGCATTCTTCTTGACGATGCCGATCAAAAGAACGATGCCGATCAGGGCGATGATGGTCAGGTCGTCGCCGAACAGCATGAGTGCGAGCAGTGCGCCGATGCCCGCCGACGGCAAAGTGGAAAGAATGGTGATCGGATGAATAAAACTTTCGTACAACACGCCGAGCACGATGTACATGACGAGTACCGCGGCCACCAATAGAAGCAGCTCGTTGCTCAGGTTGCTGCGAAACGCGAGCGCCGCGCCTTGAAAAGTGGTGCGGATGCTGCTGGGCATGCCGAGGGTCAGCTCGGCATTTTCTATGGCGGAGACGGCGGCGCCGAGCGATGCGCCGGACGCCAGGTTGAAGGACACCGTGGTGGCCGGAAACTGCGCCAGATGGTTGATGAGGATCGGCCGGGTCTGCACCTCCACTTTGGCAATCGCCGACAGCGGTACTTGACCGCCGGCGCCCGACGGCACGTAGATCGACGCAAGCGAGTCTACGGATCGATACGACTGAGGATCCGCCTCCATGATGACCCGGTACTGATTCGACTGCGTAAAGATGGTGGACACGATTCGCTGTCCGAAGGCATCGTATAGCGCATTGTCGACGGTGCCCACGCTGATGCCGAGGCGTGCGGCGCTGTCGCGGTCGATGGTGACGTAGGCAGCGAGCCCGTTGTCCTCCTGATTGCTGACCACGTCCGCCAGGTCCGGCAATTGGCGCAGCGCCGTCAATAGCTTGGGAGTCCAGCTCGACAAAGCCGCGTAATCCGCGCTTTCCAGGGTGAACTGGTATTGCGTGCGGCTGATCGTGCTGTCAAGGGTGAGATCCTGCACCGGCTGCATGTACAGCGTGATGCCGGCCGCATCGGCGGTTTCGGTGCGCAGGCGCCGTATCGCATCCAGGACGCTGCCGGAGCGTTGATTGCGCGGTTTCAAGTTGATCAAGAAGCGCCCGCTGTTCAAGGTCACATTGTTGCCGTCGACGCCGATGAATGACGAAAGGCTGGTGACGTCCGGGTCGGTGAGAATCGCCGCAGCGAGGGCTTGCTGGCGGTCGGCCATGGCCCGGTAGGAAATCGACTCGGTGGCTTCCGAGACTCCTTGAATCAAGCCGGTGTCCTGGTCGGGAAAGAATCCCTTCGGGATGAGCACATAGAGAAGCGCCGTGAGTATCAGCGTGCCGGTCGCCACCCACAGCGTCAGCCTCTGATGATCGAGCACCCAGCTGAGCCGCTGCCCGTACCAATTGACCACGGCGGTGAACCATTTCCCGGAGTCCGTCTGCGCGTGTTCATGCTGCGGCCGATGCTTGAGCAGCTTCGCACACATCATCGGCACCAGCGTCAGGGATACGACGGCTGAAATCAGAATCGTGACGGCGAGCGTGACGGCGAACTCGCGAAACAACCGGCCGACGACGTCCTGCATGAAAAGCAACGGAATGAGCACCGCGATGAGCGAGACCGTCAGCGAGATGATGGTAAAGCCGATTTGACCGGCGCCTTTGAGCGCGGCCTCGAGCGGCGGCTCACCCGCTTCAATATAGCGCGAGATGTTTTCGATCATGACGATGGCATCGTCGACGACGAAGCCCGTCGCGATGGTCAGCGCCATGAGCGACAGGTTGTTGAGGCTGAAGTTGGCCAAATACATCACGGCAAATGTGCCGATGAGCGACAGCGGCACCGACAGGCTCGGGATGATGGTAGCCGGGATATTGCGCAAGAAAACCCAGATCACCAATACCACCAGCACCACAGCGAGCGCGAGCTCGAACTCGACATCATTGACCGAGGCTCGAATGGTCGTGGTGCGGTCGGTAAGCAGGACCACATCCACTCCTGCCGGCATGTCTGCCTGCAGCGCAGGCAACAAGGCCTTGATTCTGTCGACCACATCGACGACGTTTGCGCCCGGCTGGCGCTGCACGTTCAGGATCAACGCCGGCGTCAAATTCATCCAGCCGCCGAGCTTGGAGTTCTCCGCGCCCGACACCAGGGTGGCTACATCCTTTAAACGTACCGGCGCCCCATTTTTATACGCCACCACGACATTGCCATAGTCGTCGGCATTTCTGATCTGATCGTTGGTGTTGACCGTGTAGGCATTGGTGGGGCCGTCGAGCGTGCCTTTCGGGCCGTTCTGATTGGCATTGTTGATCGTGGTACGCAGATCATCGAGATTCAATCCATACGCTGCCATGGCGCGTGGATTTGCCACCACGCGAACCGCCGGCCGCTGGCCGCCGCTGATGCTGACGACCCCGACCCCCTTGATTTGGGAAATCTTCTGCGCGATGCGCGTGTCGACCAAATCCTCGACCTCGGTGAGCGGCATGGTTTTCGAAGTAACGCCGAGGATCAGCACCGGCGCGTCCGCAGGATTCACCTTGGCGTAAATAGGCGGCGCCGGCAGATCCTGCGGCAGCAAATTCTGTGCGGCGCTGACCGCGGCTTGCACTTCCTGTTCGGCCACATCGATGGCCAGCGCCAATGTGAATTGCAAAGTGATGACCGATGCGCCGGCCGAGCTGGTCGAGGACATCTGGCTCAAGCCCGGCATTTGCCCGAATTGCTTCTCCAGCGGCGCCGTAATCGCCGAGGTGATCACCTCGGGGCTCGCTCCCGGGTAGAAGGTCTGCACTTGGATGGTGGGATAAGAGACTTCGGGCAACGCTGACAACGGCAGTTGCAAATAGGCCATCGCGCCGACAATCAATATCGCGACCATCAGCAGGGTGGTGGCCACCGGCCGCAGAATGAAGATGCGCGATGGATTCATGCGTGTGCAGCCAATGCCGTAAGTGCGCCTGCGGGCGACATTACTGCGGGGGTTTGCCGCCGGGCCGGGTGCGTCGCGCGCCGGGGGCGCCGGGCGCCGCCGGCTTGCCAGGCGCTGGCGCGGCTCCGGGTGCGCGCGGCGGACCCGGCAGCAAAACCGATGCGCCGTCCCGCAGCCGATCGCCTCCCTCGGTGACGACGATCTCGCCGGCTTTCAGTCCAGCGGTTACCGCGACCCGCTCGCCGTCGACGATGCCCAATGTCACGGGACGAACGGATACCGTGTTGTCGGCATTCACGATGTAAACGAAGGTGCTCGCAACTCCATTGGGCGCACCCCGGCGCACGGCAGCATTGGGCATGATGATCTGATTCGTCAGCACGTCTTGCAGCAGCTGAATGTTCACGAACTGGTTCGGGAACAGCGCATTGTCCGTATTGGCGAATTGGGCGCGCACCTTGAATGTGCCGGTTGTGACGTCGATCGTATTGTCGATGCTGAGCACCTTGCCGTCCGCAATCTTCGTGCTGTTGGTGCGATCCAGGGCCTCGACGGTCAGCGTCGCGCCGTCATGCAGCCGCTTGGCGATCGCGGACACATTGTCCTCGGGAACCGAGAAAATGACGGTAATGGGCTGCAACTGGTTGATGAGAACGATGCCGTTGGCATCGCCCGGGGTCACATAGTTCCCTTGATCGACCTGGCGCAATCCGACGCGTCCCGTCACCGGAGACACGATGTGCGTATACAGCAGATTGACCCTCGCGGTGTTGACTTGACCCTGGTCCGACTCGATGGTGCCGGTGTATTGATCGACCAATGCGCGCTGGGTATCGAGCTGCTGTTGCGCGATGGAATCTTCCTTGACCAACGCCTCATAGCGCTTCATATCCAATTTGGCGTTGGTTAACAGCGCTTGATCGCGCTGCAGGTTGCCCTGCATTTGCTGCAAGGCGGCTTCGTAGGGGCGCGGATCGATCTGCGCCAGCGCATCCCCCAGGCGTACGAATTGACCTTCGGTGAAGAAGATCTTCTGCAGCGTGCCGGTGATCTGGGTCCTGACGGTGACGGTCGCCAGCGGGGTTACCGTGCCGAGCGCCGGAATCTTTACCTCGATATCGCCCGCGACAGCGGTGGCAACCGCTACCGCAACCGGGCTATTTTGTCCGAAGCGTCCGCCCGCCGGAGGGGCGAGCGGTTGCTTTTGGCGCAGGTACAACGTGAACGCAATCAACAGCAGCACAATGACAATTACGGCCAGGAGTCCCTTCCAGTGTCTGTGGATGAAAACCTTGAGTCCGCGCGGCGGCGGGGAGGTCTGCAGATCTTCCTGTTCGTTTATCACTGCTCCACCGATGTGCGAGCCCATCCCTTGGCACGCACTGCCAATCGATCGTCTGGGCGAGCCCTAGACTATAACCAGATTCGACTGCGAACTACACAATCATTGCGGGCAGCATGCATGTAGAGCTGGGCAAAACTCGAAAGTTCGTCGGCAAGTGCAAAGTATTGTGAATGTGACTTAAGGCAGGGGCGGAATCCCAAGTGCTGTTCAGTGCTAGAATTCGACTTCGAAAAATGTAAGGAGCCTCGATGAAATCAGTCCATTCCGCTTTCATGTGGGCCGCGTGTGCATTGCTGGTTTCCACCTCGGCGAGCAGCGCACCGACGTGGACCGAGGGCGTGAATTATTTCCTGGTTGCGCCGGCGCGGCCCACTTCGCTGCCTGCCGGCAAGGTGGAAGTTACCGAAGTCTTCTCCTACGCTTGCCCGGCGTGCAATATTTTCCAACCTACGATGCACAAATTGAAACAGAGCTTGCCGGCCAACGCCGTGGTCGACTACTTGCCCGCCGCTTTCAATACCAGCGAAGACTGGCCCATGTTCCAACTCGCGTATTGCACGGCTCAAGTTCTCGGCATTGACCAGCAGACACACGATGCCATGTTCGATGCGGTGTGGAAGGGCGGCGACCTGAGCGTCATTGACCCTGCGACTCGAAATATCAAGAGCCGCATGCCGACCATTGAGGACGCCGCAAAGTTCTACAACCAGCATGCCGGGGTCGCGGTCGATAAATTCGTCGCCGCCGCGAAATCTTTTTCGGTGGATCTGAAAGTCCGCACGACAGAGGATTTGGTCAGGGCGTATCGCGTCGATCGGACGCCGACCATCATCGTCAACGGCAAGTATCGATTATTCGTCGACTCGGCCGGGGGCCCGGATCAGCTGATCGAATTGGTCAAGTACTTGGTGGCCAAGGAAAGCAAGCAGTAGCGGGATTTGGCGAGTGCGCCGATTGACACTTTAGATATGGCGGCGGCCGCTGGCGAACATGAGAAAGTTTTTTTTCGAGCATCCCAGACTGTGGATCTCGGTGATCGCGGGGACCGCATTATTCTTCTTTCTACCCGGGCAGTGGTCGATTTTGAGCCGCGTACTGGTGTGCTGGGATGGCGGCGTGATCTTGTTTCTGGTGCTGATTTTCATCTGGATGACGCGCCTGACGGCCGCACAGATTTGCTCGAAATATATCGAAGAGGACGCCTCGGCGCCCATCATCCTGGTGGTCGTGACTCTGGCCGCGATGCTGAGTTTGGTGGCCATCGTCGAGCCGCTGGCCACCGTCAAGCAGGTGACGGGTTCGGTGCGCGCGGCGCATTTCGCACTGGCCGCGCTGACGCTCATCGATTCGTGGATTTTGGTGCCGACCATGTTCACCACGCACTATGCCGATTTGTATTACAGCGCCAAAGACGACGAGCGGCCGCTGCATTTTCCGCAGTCGCCGATGCCGGTGTTCTGGGATTTTATTTATTTTTCCTTCACCATTGCCGCGGCCTGTCAGACTGCCGACGTAGCGACGTTGAATGCCGCTGTGCGCAAGACCGTAGTCGTGCACACCCTGATCTCGTTTCTATTCAACGCGTCGATCTTGGGGTTCGCGATAAATGTCACCGCCGGGCTCATCGGCGGGAACTAACTGGCGCGAACGCCAGGAGCGCTAATTGCCCGGCATCTTGACGACGTCGCCGCCCTTCATCACGAATGCCACGGACTGCAGCCGCGCGACGTCCGCGAGAGGGTCGCCGGCGACGGCCACCAGGTCGCCAAATCGGCCGACGGCGATGGCGCCGACATCGCCGGTGCGGCCAAGCGCTTCCGCGGCATTGGCGGTCGCCG
>Ga0210394_10004218_pt1 | contig 17005 bp, 11 predicted proteins | sample IncBWC12MmetaG_FD_160121 | JGI IMG/M metagenome (GOLD analysis project Ga0210394, IMG submission 160121) | Forest soil microbial communities from Barre Woods Harvard Forest LTER site, Petersham, Massachusetts, United States - Inc-BW-C-12-M | ecosystem: Environmental > Terrestrial > Soil >... | reverse complement strand
ACAGGGCCTGAGAAGCGGCGAGAGAGAAAAATAAAATAGACGGCGGCGAGAATCATTCCCACGATCCACCAGGCCAAACCGATGCGGAGCGCATGATCGGAAGTGCGGGAGTTGTAAATCGAAAGCGAGAGCACGGGTCCCGCGCGCGCGGGAAGCACGTACGGATAAAGGCCGAACGCGACGCTCGTCAGCATGCCGAGCAGGTAGCCGCAGGAGTGCACGAAAGCGCGATGAGCTTTTGCCGGCGTGCTTGCTCCGCGCAGATAGTAGAAGATTCCCGCGAGGCTGGCGATAACAATGGCCGGAAAGAGGAATCCCCACGGATGCGCGCTGAGATTGATAAGAATTTGCGGCTGAATTTGCAAGCTGATGACAGTGATGAGCAGCGTCATCACGAGAACGGCCCAGAAGCCGAGTTGGGCGATGCGGCGCGCGCGCGCGGCGATTTCAGCTTCGCATTTGTAGGCGACCCAGAGCGCTCCGTGCATGGCGAGAACAAGATAAGCGGCCACGCCGATCAGGATCGTGTACCAATCGAGAATGCCGGCATCGGCGCCGAAACGGAAGTTGGTCCACAACGGCTCGAAGAAATAGCCCTGCGCATCGAGGGGCACGCCGCGCACCACGTTGCCAAGCGCGGCGCCAAAGAAAATCGCCAGCAGCGCGCTCGAGAGGCAGAATGTCAGGTCCCAGAAGGGGGACCACACGCCACCGGCGATGTGACTGCGAAATTCTACGGAGATGCCACGCAAGATGAGTAGCCAGAGCACCATCATCAGGGGCAGGTAAAAGCCGCTGAAGCTCGAGGCGTAAAGCACGGGGAAAGCGAAGAACAGCGTTCCGCCGGCGGCGATGAGCCATACTTCGTTGCCGTCCCAGACGGGCGCGATCGAGCCGATTACGGCGCGACGTTCGGCATCGGTGTGCGCGACGCCCAGATGCACGATGCCAACGCCCAGATCGAAGCCGTCAAGGAGCACGTACACGGCGAGCATGGAGGCGACGAGACAAAACCAGAGCGTGGGCATGGGTGCCTCCTCAATAGGATTCAAGTGTGGGCGCTGACCGCTGTGAGAACGCCCGAATCGAGATTTCAGCGGCTAAAGCCGTTCTCACTCTAAACGGCTGAATGTCGCGGGTAAAGCCGCGACCCACAAAGATTGGACTTGAGGCTCACACTCTGAAATCTGTGCGGCACCGAAAAATCTCGGAAAAAGCAGAATTCCTCGGGCGACTTTTTGAAACGGCGAAAGCCAACGGGCTTTCGCCTAAGGCGCCCTCGGAATGACAACTTTTTAGCATCGTCAGATGAGCCTCCGCGAATTCCCTCAGTCGGACGTCGGTACGGGCACCGCGTGCGGTTCGGGGGCAAGCACCGGGCCGTGGTCGATTTCGCGATAAACGAGAAAAAGGAAAAGAATCCCGAGGACGAGATACGTTCCGAAGAACCCGATCAGCGTGAACCAGACGTTGCCTGAGGAAACCTGCGGCGAAATTCCCAGGGGCGTGCGCATCAAGCCGTAAATCACCCAAGGCTGGCGCCCGGCTTCCGCGGTGATCCATCCGGCCGTGTTGGCGATATAGGGGAAGGGAAACGCGAGCATCAAGATCCAGAGCATCCAGGGCGAGCTATAAAGCGAGCCCCGCGCGAGAAGGAAGGCGGCGAGGAGCATGATGGCGATGAAAATGGTGCCGAGACCTACCATCACGTGGTAGCTGTAATACACCAGCGGAATAAAGTCGGGCCAGTCGCTCTCGGGAAAGTTGTCGAGCCCGCGAACTTCGGCGGTCCATGCGCGATAGGTGAGAAAGCTGAGCGCTTTCGGAATGATAAGAGGATTATCCAGGCGGCGATTCTCGACGTCGGGCTGGCCGAGGATCGCCAGCGGCGCGCCTTCCTGGCTGACGAAGAGGCCCTCCATCGCGGCGAGCGTGACGGGCTGATAACGCGAGATGAGGACGCCTTGCGAATCGCCGGTGGGATATAGCTGCAATACCGCAGCGATAACTCCGACTATGACTCCGGTGCGAAGGAAAATTCGGGCGTCGTGCTCGAATTTTCTGGAAAGCAAATAAAACGCGCCCAAAGCTGCCATTACAAAGGATCCAGTTTGCACCGCACCCATCATGTTATGTGCGTATTGCCAAAGCGCCCAGGGATTGAGCAGCAAACCCCAAAAGCTGGCGAGTGCGAAATTGCCGCCCGGTCCCTGCGAATATGCAAGCGGATGCTGCATCCAGGCGTCGGTGGCGATGATGAGATAGCCGGAGAACCAGGAGCCGAGCCAGACGAGAAAGACAGAGAACCAATGGCCGAGCTGGCCGAGGCGCTTTTCGCCGAAAAGCATCAGCCCGAGGAAAGTCGATTCGAGGAAAAACGAGAAGACGCCTTCCATGGCGAGCGTTTGGCCGATGACGCCGCCCGCGGAGCGCGAAAAAGCCGCCCAATTTGTGCCGAATTGAAATTCCATGGGAATGCCCGTGACCACGCCGAGAGCGAAATTGATGGCGAAGATGCGAGCCCAAAAGCGGACGGCGCGGTTATAGCTTTCGTTGCCGGTGCGCAGCGCGGCGGTTTTCAGAATCAGCAAAAGCAGCGCAAGGCCCATGGTGAGCTGCGGGAAAATGTAATGGAAGGTTATGGTGAAAGCGAAATGAAGGCGGTCGACGCCGACGGCGCTTCCCATGTGATCACCCCTGGGAGGGCGTTCTGTAAGGTTTCATTCTATACGGCGACGGGATACATCAGACCGGCAAGGTAATGGTAGTTGAAGATAAGGAAATCCAGTAGGACCGAGTTTGGCGAGACCTTCGGAGAAGGACCCACCCGTAGAAACGACGGCTGGGGCACCCGAAAAACCCAGAAAAAGCAGATCCCTCGCCCCACCCCAACGGGCGCAAAGGCAGCGCCCGCTGGGGGCCCCGGGTCGTTCGCCCGCAGGAAGACATGCGGACGAACTTCCTCGGGATAACAACTTAGTGTACACGCGGTAAGGATCCGAAGACGGGACTACATAACCGCACAGCCAAGAGTGGCTGTGCCACGAAACCGATTCACCCAGCCGTAGAAACGACCCTTCGCAAGCTCAGGGCAAGCAGTGGGGCACCCGGAAAACCATCGCGCATTTAGCGTGACCCAAACTTACAATGGAGAAAAAATAGGCGACGGGATCAGGGAAAGAAAGATTAAATCCGCACCCTTGAAAACGAAGGGTGCGGCACCCGCCGAGTGAGGAGGATGCGGGGGCGGTTCGAGTCGGTGTATATTAACGCGCCCAAAATATTTGCTGCGTGGCCGCCGGCTGAGACAGGCGTCGCGCACTTCCCGAGAGGAGACTGCTCAGAATTATGAAAGCGATTCAGGTGCCGCGGCATGGCGGTCCGGAAGTTCTGACGCTGGTTGATCTTCCCGTTCCGCAGCCAAAGCCGAACGAAATCGTGGTGAAGATAGGTGCCGTGGGAATCAACTTCATTGACATTTACTACCGCGAAGGACGTTATCCGATCCCGCCGCCATTTGTTGACGGGTCCGAAGCGGCAGGGACGGTGCATGCGGTGGGGAGTGAAGTGAAATCGTGGAAGCCGGGAGACCGCGTCGGCTACTGCATGGTTCTGGGATCGTATGCGGAATACGCCGCCATCCCCGCGGAGCGCGCGGTACGCCTGCCAAGCGGGGTGAGCGACCAGCAAGCGGCCGCGGCGCTGCTGCAGGGCATGACCGCGCATTACCTGGTGCACAGCACGTACCCGCTGAAGAAAGGCGAAACGGCGCTGATTCACGCCGCGGCGGGCGGCACGGGCCTGCTGCTGGTACAGATGGCCAAAGGGATCGGCGCTCGCGTGATTGCGACGGTGGGTACAGACGAAAAAGCGAAATTGGCACGGGAGGCGGGCGCAGATGACGTGATCGTCTATACGCGTCAGGATTTCGAAGCGGAGACCAAACGCCTGACCGATGGGAAGGGCGTACACGTCATCTACGACGGCGTGGGGAAGACGACCTTCGACAAAGACCTGAATTTGCTGCGGCCGCGCGGTTATCTGGTGCTGTTTGGAGCTTCCAGCGGGCCCGTGGCGCCTTTCGATCCGATCCTGCTTTCGCAGAAGGGATCGATATTTTTGACGCGGCCGACGCTGGGGCATTATGCCGCTTCGCGAGAGGACCTCGAGCTGCGATCGCACGAGGTGTGCGAGCAGATCTCCGGGGGGAAACTGAAGCTGCGCATCGGGCACACCTACAAGCTAAGCGAGGCTGCACAGGCGCAGCGGGACCTGGAGGGGCGGAAGACGACCGGGAAGCTGCTGCTGATTCCGTGAGTGCTGGCCGCACGGGCACTGGAAGAGATGCCGGATGACGAATCGGGATGGCCGGTAGACGCAAGAGGACCCATATATACGACCCTTCGCGACTCAGGGCAAGTAGTGTGGGGCACCCGCCACCGCTTGGAGAACTCATCCGTAAAAACAAAGATCAAAACCCGCACCCTTAAAACCGAAGGGTGCGGCACCCGGCCGTCTCATTGTTCGTGCGCGGAGCCAAGACGCGGTGTGCGGCCCCAGCCGTAGAAACGACGGCTGGGGCACCCGGCGGGACTCCGCCGCAGACGGCAAAGGCCCCAGGGCCGCTCACAAATGCAAAAACGTGAGCGCGCCCTGGGCTACAAGGTGCCCCGGGGCGACCGGCGACGAGACGCGATGCCAGGACGCTTGAGTATGAAGCTAGTTTTCACCGCACTGTTGATGATTGCAGTGAGCGGGCCGGCGGCGGGTCAGGACGAAGATTTTCACCGTGCGAAGTTTCCTGACAAGCCCGAGGCCGTCTACAAAGCGGCTGACCGCGCGATTATGCGCCGGCACCCGAAAGACCACTGGATCACGCTTCACGACGACGATCATCTCCAGCTGCACTTTCAGACTAAAACTACCCTCGGCAATGTGGGTTACCGTATGGTTCTGACGGTGAAGCCTGAAGGCGCCGGTTCGCTGGTGCAGATCGATGCGATGCGGATCCCGGTCAAGCACGGTTTGCTTTTCGGCGACGGGAAAAAGGAGATCGAGGAAGCATTTCGGGATCTTTCGGCCGAGTTGCAGAGCCAGTAAATGGCGTTGGGACGAGCACGTAAAGTGCCCACATCTCCCGCGCACGGACGTGTGGAGCATCTGCATAAAAAAAACGCACCCTTGAAAATGACCCTCGCAGGCTCCGTTCGAGACTCCCTTCGAGACTCAGGGCAAGCAGGGCAAAAGGGTGCGGCACCCTAAAGGATCCCACCCCTAAAAACAAGGGGTGGGGCACCCGAAAAACAGGAGGAGGTCTGAAGACCGCCGCTACAAGGGCTCATGCACAGCCAGGAGTGGCTGTGCCACGAGAGCAAGACGCAGTGCATGCGCCAAGACGGATGGACCCACACGTAAAAACGACCCTTCGCAGCTCAGGGCAAGCGGCGTGGGGCACCCGGAAAACCAGGAGAGATCCTTCGCTCACGTTGCACCGAAGAACCAAGAAAAAGCAGATCCCTCGCCCCACCCCAACGGGCGCAAACGCAGCGCCCGCTGGGGGCCCCGGGTCGTTCGCCCGCATGAAGACATGCGGACGAACTTCCTCGGGATGGCAACACTATTTCTGCACGCGCGGCAAGATCAGAGGAAAGGTCACACACGGAGGCGCACAGCCAGGAGTGGCCGTGCCACGAGAGCAAAAGAAAAGGGCCGGAGTCGAAATTGACTCCGGCCCTTTTTGTTGTTGCTGCTCGCCCGTTTCGTGGCTACGAGCAGCCTGAGTTTGGTTTAGAAGGACAGCTTGAGGCCTAACTGCATGGCCCGGGACCCGCCCGATCCGAGCTGCGGGTTGGAACTGTAAGTATCGGGCGTAAGGCCGGAAAAGCCGAATGGCGCGCCGCCCGAAGGATCCCCAATTGCGCCGCCCGGTCCGCCAGACGGATTAGAGAAGATCGGGTGGTTGAGGACATTGAAGAACTCCACGCGGAACTCGGCGGCGAACCGTTCCTTGAACTTGAACTGCTTGGTCACCGACAGATCCCAGTTCTTGAAGCCGGCGTCGCGAAACATGTTTTGTGTCGTGTTGCCATAGGTTCCGTAGGGAGGTGGAATCAGCACAGAATTACCTACCGCGTAGCAGCCAATGTTGGTTAGGGAAGCCATTGCCAGAACTTGCTGCAGGCCACTGAAATGGCTGTTGACCGCTGCCGTACAGGTCGCCAGGATTGCGCCGGTTGGGTCGCTGCCAGAAAACGGAAGGCCACCTTTTCCGCCGCTGAGGGCTCCCCCATTGGTATCGGTAAATCCGTGGACCGGGGTGAAATCCTTGGGATTGCCATAGAAATTCCATTGCTCGCCCGCATTGCTCAATGTTGAAGCGCCGATCTCATTGGTTCCAGTGAAATCGTCGGAAACGTCAGCCAAGCCCCAGGGGGCGCCGCTCTGGATGAGCACGATGGAATTGATTCCCCAGCCTTCCAGCATTTGCCCGAAGCCTTTTCTTCCGGGTATCTCGTAGTTCATTGATAGCGTGAAACGGTGCCGGATGTCGAAGTCGGTGCTCGCATACATCTGGCGCGCGGCTCCATAAGAGTTATAGGTCAGGGGCAGGTTGCCACTGGTCCCTTGGTCGGAACCTTCGCCGAGGGCATGAGAATATGTGTAGCCGGCGGTGAAAGAGACTCCGTGATAATTCCGGCCCGTCAGAGTTGCCTGCAAGCCGTCGTAGTTGGAAGTGTAGGAGTTGTTAACGATGGTGACGTAGCTTAGGTACGAGAAGCATTTGTTGTTCGGGTTAAATGGTCCGCCGGAGCCATTCGTGGCGCCGGGCACAGCAGCAGCGGCGCAAGGAGCGGTGAATGGAAGGGCTGCCTGCTCAGCACCGCCGTCGGGGGTGCATGTACCCGTGGTCGCACACGTAGTAATCGCCGCTGGTGTCCACCCGGCACCCGTCGTAATGGTCGTGGGCGCCGTTGTGAATCCCGGTCCCGAAATTGACGGAATGGTTTCGGTTACAGGCTGAACTTGATTATGGTCGAGCTTGCCTAACAACCTGGCGCCATGATTGCCGACGTAGCCGACATCGAGGCTCAGGTTATTGGTGATGGCCCGCTGGATGTCCAGATTCCAGTTTTCCACGTAAGGGGTTCTCAGATTGCGCTCCACGCCGTAGATCTCGCACGGCCCGGGAGCTACCAGGTAAGGAGCCCCAGGGAACGTATTGCCATCGCCGCAGGCAGGGTTGGCAACAGCCGCGTAGAGAGTCGTCTGGCCGCTCACCGGCAAGGCGGGATTGAAGTTTTGCCAGGCAGTATTGATCGGAAGGAGCGTCGCGCTGTTGTTGAACACTAGTGCCTGGAGTTCGATATTTCCGCTTGTGGGAAGCGGCGTGGTGCTGCCGTTATTGAAGCGAGGAATACCCGTGGGCATGGTACGCAGCCCGAGCAAATTGCCTTCACCATTGAGCACATCGAAGCTCATCTGCTCGTAGAGGATGCCGGCGGCCGCACGGACCACCGTCTTCCCGTTGCCGCTAACATCCCAAGCCACGCCCAGCCGTGGCCCGAAATCTTTGTGATCGCCGTTATAGGGCGTGCCTTGGACAAGGCCGGTGGCGGAGGTAGGATCGAAGTTCGCCAATTGATTGTTTTTGTCCTTGACCACCGTGTTGTACTCGTAACGCAGACCCAAATTGACAATCACCCTCGGTGTGACACGCCAGTCATCCTGGACAAAGGCGCCATACCCCTGGCTGGTCAAAGTGCGTATCGGATCTCCGAGAAACAGGTTCGCGCGCAGTAGTGTTCCGGTGAAGAAGTCAGTCAGGTTATTGAACCGAACTGGCCCCTTGGCATTTGATGTTTCATTCTCGATGGACTTATTGTCGAGGATCTCGACACCAAACTTGAAGGCATGCTTGCCACGCAAATAGGAGACATGATCGAGGATGGTTAGGACACCGTCGGGTCCTATGATCTTGGGCCAGCCGCCGCCGATAAAACCACCGCCGCCGCCGCTAAAGCCGCCCTTGTTGAATCCCAGTCCGGGAAAACCACCATAAAGTGGATTCGTGATCCCCGTGGGCATCTCGTAAGTGGCGCCGTTAAACGTGTAGCTCGAGGCACTCGCATTGTGATCTTCGGTTTCGAACAGCTGGTAGTAGTGTGCGTACCCGCCTCTGAGTTCATTCACCCAGTTGGAACTCGGGGTCCATGTCCAGTCTCCTGTAGCCGTCTGCGACCGGGCGTGTTCGATGCTCAGCCAGTTGGTGGTGACCTGGGCAGCGGCATTATCGACAGCAAGGTCATCGCCCTGACTGATGAAATACATGCCCTCGAATGAGTTTTTGTCATTCAGGTGGTAGTTTATCTTCCCCAGGCCGCCGTTAACCCCATTGTTATTCGCTAGGTCGGTGAGGTAAGTGCCGGTTGCGCTAGCAGGGAAGAGACCCATGAAGCCCCCGCTGGGTTGCCCGCTGACGGGCGTGCAGGGGGCGGCGCTGCCAGGTCCGTTCAGACCTGCCAAAGATGCACTCAACCGCCTGAGCTTGCCTGCGGCTAGCGCATCATTGCAGGCGTCGATAAGGCTAAGTTTGCAGTTGACACCGGTGATCGTAGAACAACCCGTACTGTTTGGGTCCGGAAGCGAGACCGTGGCCGGGACGCTGTGTAGGCTCGGATTTCCAATGGAGTAGCGCTGCCCCTCGAAGTTCATAAAGTAGAAGAGTTTGTCTTTCTTGATGGGCCCGCCAAAGGTGGCGCCAAATTGTTCGAGCGCCACGGGCTGCTGCGTCGTGACGCAGGGAGCTGACGAGGGGCAGTAATCCGGATTGAAGTAGTTGCGCGCGTCGAAAGCCGTATCGCGGCCATAAGCGTAGCCGGTGCCATGAAGATTGTTGGTACCCGACTTGATCCCTATATTGACGATGGCACCGGGCTTCCAGCCGTACTCCGCCCGCGGATTTTCTTCCGTCTTGAATTCGTCAATGGCATCCACGGGCAGGATCGTCCCCGCGTCACCTGAGGCCATGACTGCATTCATGACGCTTTGGCCCATCCAGGGATCATTGGCCACGACGCCGTTCACAAGATACATGTTGTCGTGGGCGCGCTGGCCGTTGGTGCTCTGTGCCCATCCGGAACCGCCCGGATAGATCGACACGCCGGGCCGCAGTTGCAGCAGGTTTTCAAAGTTGCGGCCATTCAAGGGCAGGTTATCGATGATCTGGGCTTGCAGCGTGCCGCCGAGTTCCGCGTTGGTGGTTTCCACCAACGGGACTTCGCCGGTGACCGTAATCTTGTCCGATTGCTCGCCAGGCTGCAGTGTCAGATCCACGCGCAATTCGGCATTGACTTCGAGCACGATACCGTTATGCTCCGCCGTCTTAAAACCTTTGACCTCGGCACGGACCGAATAAGTTCCCGGAATCAAGTTGGGAGCGTTGTACTCTCCCGAGTTATCCGTCATCAATGTCCGCGAAATACCTCTGGCGTTGTCCGTGACGGTGACAAGAGCGCCAGCCATCGCGCCGCCGCTTTGGTCGGTGACCGAGCCGATGATGCGGCCGGCATTGCCTTGCGCGAATAACTGCGAACTCCCCACAAGAACTGCAAGGCCTAGAGAGATCACCCCAATCGCATTACGCAACGAGAGGGCAGAAAATCCACGAGCTGAGAAAACAGAAAACTTCATAAAGCACACCTCCGGTAAATTAAACTGAAAGGCGAAGATGGTCTCCTAGATCCACCCCACATTCAGATCTAAAGAGATTCCCTATAACAGCACAGGTCCCTAAACCAGTGCTGCGCGGGATTCTACTACAGCCGGAGGACGCAGGCCAATCGGAAGAAGAATTTACAAATTTGTGCCAAATGCGTGCACGACCGGAAGACGGTTGGGAAGAGGCGAGCTACCTAGGGCTCACGGCATAAATTCGCGCGGCGAAGCGAGATTTGCAGGATAATTGAACGGGCGGTGGGGAACGATTTATGGAGGAGATCATGACCTGCGCGGAATGCCACAGGGAGCTGGATGAGCGCTCGAATTTTTGTTCCTACTGCGGAGCGCGAGTGCGGCCGATGTTTTCGCATCGGCGATTGATGCGCTCAGCAACGGACTCGAAGATCGCGGGAGTGTGCGGCGGGCTAGCCGAATACCTTGGGGTGGATTCTACAATTGTGCGGCTCTTCTGGGCCGTACTCGCGGTGGTTCCGGGGGGAATCGTAGGCGGAATCATTGCGTATCTTGTGGCTTGGGTGATCATGCCGAAGGCGCCGGCGCCGGTTTCTGCGCCGCTCGAGGCGAAGCCGACGCCGGCAGGCTGAGGCCGCAATTGCTGTGGGCGGAACGAAGTCAGCGGCTAAAGCACGACGCAATGCCGCATGCTACGGTTCGCGGCGAACGAAACGCAACTTAGTCTTTGAGTCCACGTTTGCATGAAAAACCGCACCCTTAAAAACGAAGGGTGCGGCACCCGACGTCCAAATCCGTCCACGTCGGTCCAATGATAATTTCGTGGTTTCGGGCGCTCGGTCAGGTCTTTTGGCGGAAGGAAGCCAGGGCGCGGCGCTCCTCGCCGTAGGGATCGTTCACCACTTTACATTCTGTGTTGAGGATCATGGTGGCGCGTTGGGAAGTATTGAACGCGGGCCAATTCGGAAAACCTTTGTGATTGGGATTGCCGGTGCGCGCGAATGCCACCCAGGCACCGCTGATCTTGTCAGCCATCGGCTGCAGCTCGGGCCCGGTGCCAACCATCGACGGGGTTAACTCCACGTTATCGAAGACGAAGGGAATCTCCACGGTGTGGAAGGCCTTCAGTTTGCCGTCGCGAACGGGCGATCTCCAGTTGAAGAAATACATGTAGACGGGCGCCTGGTGCGCATCGGCTTTAGATTCCGCCTGGGCCATGGTCTCGGCCTGAAAATTCTCCGACGCCATGATGAGATACAGATCGATGTTGCTGACGCCGGGGCGAACTTTGCGGTAGACGCCGATCAGCGATTCCGCGTCGGCATCGGAGGCGTGAATGATCTGCTTGACGCGCGCATGCAGATCAGAATCGTCGATGGGATCCATCTGCTGATTGGGGAAGAATGTAACTTCGGTTTCGACGGAACCGGTCAGCAAAGGAACTTTGGCCGAGAGCTGAGGGCCGGAAGTGTAAGGCTTCGCGGGCAGAGAGCGGCCATCCACGACGGGCTCGAGGCGCAGGGAATTACGCGAAGCGATAAAGGCGTTAACCAACTGCTCGGTGGGAAGCTTTTGCAATTGATCGACGTCAGAGGGTTTGAGGTTGAGCTTGGCGAGAAAAAGCTCCGCGGACTTTGTGGCCTCCTCGCGGGGAACGCCGGAAAGTCCGGCGCCACTTTCGGCGATGGCGCGGTGAAATAATCCCTTGGCCGCAGGCATGGCGAGCAGCGTGCCGACTTTTCCGCCTCCGCCGGATTGGCCGAAGATGGTTACGTTGCCGGGATCGCCGCCGAAGGAAGAGATGTTGTCGCGGACCCATTGGAGCGCGAGGATGATGTCGCGCATTCCCACGTTGCCGGAGTCCGCATATTTCTCGCCGCCGAGTTCGGCGAGATAGGTAAAGCCAAAAACGTTGAGGCGATGATTGAGCGTGACCGCGACTACGTCGTGCTTGCGCGCGAGATTGGTGCCGTCGAACCCGATCTGGCTGCCGGACGCATTGCTGTAAGCGCCGCCGTGCAGCCATACCATGACGGGGCGCTTGGCGCCGTCGATGAGCCCGGTGGTCCAGACGTTCAGGACGAGGCAGTCTTCGCCGGCGGGCTCGTGGCGGTCGGTTGCAGCGACCTCGGGGATCAGCGTCGAGGGCGCCTGAGGGCAACGATGGCCGAAATCGAGTACGTCACGGACGGCGGTCCAAGGCTCTGGAGGAACCGCGGGAAGAAGGCGGCGGGCGCCGTCGGTGGGTGCGCCGTAAGGGACGCCTTTGAAGGCGTGGACCTTGTTGGCGGTCGCGCCGCGAATTTTTCCTGATGTGGTGGAGACAACCGGGCTCGGGGCGACGTCGGCGGCACGGAGCCATCCTTGATCGAGCAGGAGACCGGTAGCGGCGAGCGTGCTGTAAGAAATAAAGGAACGACGGTCGATCGTTTGTCTTTTGCGCATGTTTTCTCCTCAGTCCGGAACGTGTGGCGGACTATATAGCTGGGCTGGCGTCAAAGAAAAGCAGATTCCTCGGAACGACAACTTGGTTTTCGATCGACGCCGGGCCAAGACGCGATAGAAGGACCCACACGTGACTTTTTTAACGCGCGGGTACCCGCGCGTGAGGCACGTGTGGGCACCCGTAAAACCAAAAGCAGATCCCTCGTCGCTCCGCTCTTCGTGATGACACCACTTTGATCCTGACGCGCAGCCCAATTGGAGCGAATCGCTCGTGCCAAGAGGCGATTAAAGGACCTACACGTAAAACCGACCCTTCGCAGATCAGGGCAAGCGGGGTGGGGCACCCGCAAAACCAAAAGCAGATCCCTCGTCGCTACGCTCCTCGTGATGACACCACCTTGGTCCTAACGCGCGGCGAATTGGAGCCGTGCTCCAGATGACACCATTTTGGTTAAGGTGCAGCCCAATTGAAGCGAGGCGCTCTCTACTTATTTATTACCGCTGGGTTTGTCATTGGGCCTGCCGTAGTCGAGGCCGGGAAGGCCGTCGACATGGCCCATGCGCTGATCCCACTCCTTGAGTTGGGAGATGGTGCAGGGATGCGCGTCCAGTTGGTAATCCTTGAGCTTCCAGAAATAAGTGATCGACCAGGGTTTGGCATAGTTTTTCGGGTCGTCGAAGGTGAAAAGAATCTTTAGGGTATTGCGGTCGACGCGCTGCCAACGCTCGGTCTGGCGCAGTCCCGTGCCGATGGGGAAGCCCTGCCAGGTGAGAAACTGTTTGCCGTTGTAGTCCCCGGACTCGACCACAAACGTGTCGCCTTCCCATTTACCCAGCGAATAGCCCATGTAGTCGGGCTCGAGATCGTCAGGATAGGTCCGGCCATCGGTCCAGATTTCGCGCCAATCGCTGTAATACTCGAAGTGCTGCAGGACGCGATCCTTGGCGTTGATAACTTCGAAGGGGCGCGGGGTGAAGAAATTCCGCGCAACGCCGTAGGGATCGCAACTGGTGACGTCCCCCGCTGCGACGAATTTCTTGTTGCCTTCATAGGCCGCTCGGCCCGCGGGCGTGAAGGGCGGAAGAGGATTAGGGTTGCCGCCGAGGTCAAGCGGATTTACTTCGCCTTTCGGCTGCATGTAGGGAGCGGGATTCCAGACGCCGGAGAAATCGTGCGGATCGAACTTCGCAGTTTGAGCATTGGCGGACTTCGTTTTTGATGCATTCGCTGCGGACGCGGCGGAAGGGCTCGATTGCGCAATAGAGATTGAGGAAAACACCAGCAATGCCATAACGGCGCTCAGAGATGTTGTGGCGTGCTTCAGGACGCAAGCGTGGATGCGCACTCGGTGACAGCAGTGAGCGGAATCATTGGGCATGTTCAATTCCATCCTGGCCAATTTTGCAAGCAGATCGCCGACTTTATTCTTATTGCGGCGGGCGTTCGCCGAGTTCGCCACCCGTCAATTCTTTACCGTCGGGCAGCACGAGTTTGCGGATCATGCCGATGGGCGTCCCCTTTTTGCTGGGCGCAATGGTCACTGTGACCACCTCGCCCGGTTTCAGTAGCTGAGGATTCCAGCCGGCTCGCTTCAGGACCGCGGGAGCCAGGGTTTCGATGCCCCAATTCACGGTCTTGCCGGAGTCGTCCTTGACGTCGAGGAAAATCTGGCAATGGGGATTGGCCCAATAATATTCGGTAACGGCGCCTTTGAGAGTTTTGAGATTTTTTGTGTCGTACTCGGACCCTCCGTGGTGTGCCCAGAGCACATTGCCAGTAGCCAAAAAGCCACCAAACACAGCGAGCGAAAGCGCCAGCTTCGTTTTCATCTGACACCTCCTGAATCGAGCGATTGGCCGGGGAACAGCTTTCAGTGTGCGGGAGTATACCACTTCCAGTTTGTCAGCGAACCAGTGGGACTCCCGCGGGTTTTGCCGCGGAGCGGAGTCGTTCGTCGAGTGACGCGAGGGGCAATTTCTCGCGCTGGGCAAGATCCAAATAGACGGCGTCATAAGCCGAAAGTTGGAAGGTACGTGCGGTAGACAAGCACTGGCGGACTGAAATGAGCGCGTTATCCGTGTCGATCGCACGAGCCAGGAGCTGCTCGATGTTCAAAAGCGCGTGGTCAAGATCGGCGCCGGTGAGGATCGAGCGGCGTTCAGCGACAGCTAATCCATTGCTCATTTCCAGGTGCCACAGAGCCGGAACGACCGCACGTTGGCCTTTGATGACGAGCTGCATCACGCGTTTAGCGTAGGGCGGGAGGGGATTATCCAGGAACCATCGCAGGGCTACAGAGGCATCGAGCACGAAGCTGCTCAAATACGGCCCTCCTCGATGAAGTCCTTGATTTTCGGACGGCGCCGAGACCGGGCGCGTTTGCGAATCGCTTCGATATCTTTGAAAATTTCCTTCAAAGTGGCCTGGGCAGGGGCGGCGGTGAGCACGGCGGCGAGTTTCCCACGCCGGGTGATACCGATTTTTTCGCCTTTGCGAGCGCGGTCGACAAGTTCCGATAATTTCTGCTTCGCTTCAAACAGGCCTACGGAATTCAAGAGACCTCCTTCCATCTAGATTAATAGTCTAGATGAATCGCAAGGTGGAGTAAAATAGAAGACTTAACTCGTTTGAGGTTGGTGCCAATGCACCCACCCTTCAGAAGCGACCCTTCGCAAGCTCAGGGCAAGAAGGGTGGGGCACCCGAAAAAGCGAAAGCGAAAAGCAGATTCCTCGGGCAAGGGCAGCCCTCGGAATGACAACTTTCTCCGGGTCGTGCGACACAGATGAATGCTTGCCTTGGCTGCTCGGGAGGTGTGATGGTGGGAAAAGCCCCAGGGCCTCCGACAAACAACGTCGGAGCGCCCTGGGCTACAACCTGGGCTCAAGCGCAAGAAGCTGCGCCGACAAAGCGAATTCCGCGATGCGGACACAGGACCCACCCTTAAAAACGAAGGGTGGGGCACCCGCAAAGGCAAAAGCAGATTCCTCGGGCAAGGGCGGCCCTCGGAATGACAACCTTACCTAGGTGCGTTCCGAGCGAGCGACACAAAAGGACCCCAACGGGGCGCGGGCTGGGCTACAAGATGCGGGATTGGAGGGCGGGATATGTCAGATGCGACAAGGGGAATTTATGGATGGTGGCGAGAAACGAGCGGTCAGGTAGAATAACGCAACCCCGGCCAGAGAGAAGAGGAAAACCGCCATGCCGCAGGCCTGGAAGGAGTTGGAAGGCCGAGTTATTAACAAGGAGTTTCGTCTCGGAGACTACCTGGGCGGCTCCGACGACGCAGGCGTCTTCGTGACGCAGTATGGGCCTGAATCGCTGAAAGCCGCCCTCAAGCTGATTCCCATTAGCAGGTGGGATGCGGCGACGGTGGAGGCCGAACTTTCGCTACTGCAGTCTGCGCGCGAGTTATCCCATCCTCATCTTCTGCAGATTTTCCAGGCTGGCCGCACGACGGTCGATGATAGCGAACTGCTCTTTGTGGTCATGGAGTACGCGGACGAAAATCTTTCGCAGTTTCTGCCGAAGCGGCCGCTTGCAGCTGAAGAAGTTCGGCAAATGCTGGGGCCCACTCTGGATGCGCTCGCGTACCTACACAGCAAGGGCTTCGTGCATGGCCATTTGAGGCCGGCGAACGTTTTGGCCACCGGCGATCAATTGAAGCTTTCGAGCGACGGAATTTCGCGGATTGGTGCGCGACGCGGGCCGGTGGGAAAACCTGGCGAGTACGACGCGCCGGAAGTTGGGCGAGGCGAAAATTCGCCCGCCAGCGATGTTTGGTCACTGGGAATGCTGCTGGTGATGGCGCTCACGCAGCGGGTGCCCGCCCAGGACGCAAGCGGAGAGCCCGTAGTGACGGACGTGCCAGCGCCATTTGGCGATGTTGCGCGTCATTGCCTTCAACGAGACCCAGGCAGCCGTTGGGGCCTGGCGGAAATTGCAGAGCGCCTGGATTTTCCGAAACCGGCCAGCACAACTGGAGTCACGAAGGCGGATATGCGCCAGCCTTCGGTTCCGTCCAGGGCAGTTCCGCCTAGAGCCGTAGCTAGGCCTCAGTCCGCCCCGCGGCAGAAAGCGATTGCGGGGCCGAGGGACTTCCCTTACCAACGCCGGTCGAATGCAGGCGCGTATATAGCGGTGGCAGTTGTCGTCGTGATCGTCGGGATTTTTGTGGGCCCGCGGCTCTTCCGAGATGGCGCCGTTCGTTCGCAAACAGATTCGACGGCGCAGGGGACCACTGGCGCCGCGACGGCGCGGGCGACTTCAGCAATTGCGCAGGTAAGCGAGCAAAGCGGAGGCGCCGAGGGCGCGCGTGCGGCGAATTCGCGGCCTATTGAAAAGGAAGCGGAGGCTGCCTCTGCGGCGCGCGGCAAGGCATCGAGGCGAGGCTTGACCCCCGGTCAAGTGGCACAACAAGTTGTGCCAGACGTGCCACGAAGCGCGAGAGACACCATTCGCGGTACGGTGCGCGTGGGAGTGAGGATCGGTGTGGATTCCGCGGGGAACGTTACGGAAGCGGAACTCGATTCACCTGGACCGAGCAAGTATTTTGCGCATCTGGCACTGGAAGCGGCGCAGCAGTGGAGGTTCGAGCCGCCGAAAGTGGAGGGCCGGAACGTTTTGAGCGATTGGCTTCTGCACTTCCAGTTTACGGGAGAGGGGACGAAAGTCATCCCCGTGCAGAGCGACCCCTGAGACGAAAGTTTGATTCTAGTAATATTTTCCCGATGCCTGCATGGAATTTCTGCGGAATCCCTGAAAATGGCTCCTTTTTAGCCTTAGATTCGCGTTTAGTCATATGCCGGTGGTGAATTACGCCATTCGCGGTATTCTCCGATCTGTCTGCGCGCTGTTAGCTTCGACGG
>Ga0210394_10004216_pt1 | contig 17009 bp, 17 predicted proteins | sample IncBWC12MmetaG_FD_160121 | JGI IMG/M metagenome (GOLD analysis project Ga0210394, IMG submission 160121) | Forest soil microbial communities from Barre Woods Harvard Forest LTER site, Petersham, Massachusetts, United States - Inc-BW-C-12-M | ecosystem: Environmental > Terrestrial > Soil >... | reverse complement strand
GTTCAGGCGTTCCCGCGGGGCCGGCCCAGAGCGTGGCCGCGCTCAGCAGCTTGACGTCGCCGCCGCCGAGATAGCCGCGGGCGAACAGCACCGCGCCGGCGATGAACACCGCCAAGGCGCAGCCGATCGCGGCGAGCGCGCCGTAGAGACTGGGTGCGACGGCGGCAAAGTAAACCGGCCACAGCGCCACCAACACGATCGGCAACAGGTTCGGAATGACTAGCCGCCTAAAGTCCTCGACCGCAGCGGCAGCCATGACGACCCCGAAGGCCGTAACCGCGATGGCTTGAGGGTGGAGCGACATGGTATAAGGTCACGACCTCCGGCAGACACCCGCGCTGTGCGGGCACCCGCACAGTGGAAGACTCGACACAGAACCGGCTCGGACATCCGCTTCCGACCCGTAGTTAAACTACCATGTTACCGGGCGATTAATAAACTATTAGCGCTGAACCGGCTCTCTCGTGCCCATATATAGCACAAATGCGCCCCGGCAACCACAAGTTGTTGGGTGCCGCGAAGCCGGGTGAATCTTTGCCGGACCCCGAATCGGTATCTCGCCGCGTTGGCGATTCGCGCGCCCAACAACATCGCCATATGGTTGGGCACGCGGCCGACAAAGATCGGACGCGCGCGGTGACCTTTCGAGTGATCAAGCGGTAATAGCCGCCGGCTCATTCCGCCGGGCGTTTCACCGTTGTGTGGATGCAGTCAGCCGGTCGATCACGCCGTCGCGGCGCAACGCGGCGATTTCAGCTTCGCTGAACCCGAGTTCGTCGCGCAAGACTTCTTGAGTGTGCTGACCCAGGGTCGGCGGCGCGGTCGATGGGCGCTGCGGCGCGCCGGGAAATTTGATCGGGCGGCCGGCGAGGCGCAGGCGGCCGGCCGTCGGGTGGTCCGCTTCCACCACCATTTCGCGCGCGACGGCCTGGGGGTGGGCGAGCGCCGCGTTGACGCCGAGCACCGGGGCATGCGGCACGTCAAAGCTGGTGAGCCGCTCCTGCCATTCGGCGACGGTGCGGGTGCGGGTCACCTCGGCGATGATGCGGTCGACTTCGTCGCGCCGGTCGCGCCGTTCGGTCGGGGTCGAAAAGCGCGGGTCACGGCCGAGATCGGGCCGTTCCAGGGCATCGCACAGCTTGCCCCAAAAGCTTTCCGACAGGACCGCGATGATGATCGAACCGTCGGATGCCGGAAAGCTGCCATAGGGGACGATGTTGGGATGGCTCGACCCCATCGGCGGCGGATCCTCGCCGGTGATGAAGGCGAGCTGGGTGAAATAGCCGAGCATGCCGATAAGGCCGTCATAAAGGCTGATGTCGATGAGGCGGCCCCGCCCGGTCAGGGTGCGCTCGTGCAGGGCGGCGAGGATCGCCATCGGCCCGAAAATCCCGCCGACCATGTCGCCCAGCGGGATGCCGAGCTTGACCGGCATGTGGCCGCGCTCGCCATTGATGCTGAGCGCCCCCGTGAGGGCTTGCGTCACGATGTCGAAGGAGGGCTTGTCGCTGAACGGGCCGGTGAGGCCAAAACCGCTGATCGCACAGTAGATCAGGCGCGGATTGAGCGCCGCGAGCACTTCGTACCCGAGGCCGAGGCGGTCCATCACCCCGGGGCGGTAGTTTTCGACGAGAATGTCGGCCCGGGCGACGAGACGGCGCAGGATATCGGCGCCGGCCGCCTGTTGCAGGTCGATGACCAGGCTCTTCTTGTTGCGGTTGATGCCGAGAAAATAATGGCTCTCGCCGGCGATGAAGGGCGGAAAGCGCCGGGTCTCGTCGCCGCCGCCCGGCGGCTCGATCTTGAGGATTTCGGCGCCGAGATCGCCGAGGCTCTGGGTCGCGAACGGGCCGGCCAGGACCCGGGTGAGGTCGATGACCCGGATCCCCTCGAGCGGCCCGCCCCAGTCGCCATGCTGAGTTGAAGTCATGTGCCTATTGCAAAGTTTCCCATGGCCGGGCTCGACCCACCGCTGTCCGGTTTAGATTCTCGTGCCCGGTTTCGCCGTCTGCACCGAATTGGCGCCCCAACTTCCCCTTGGCCGGGCTTGACCCGGCCATCCACGCCTTCCGGCCGCCGCGATGTCGCCTAAAAAAGCCGTGGGTGGCCGGGTCAAGCCCGGCCAAGGGGTCTCCGGGGTCTCTGTCGCCGAGGTGGCGCCCTGCGTTGCGGTTATTTCGCCGCCGTCACCATGATCTCGACCAATATCTCGGGGCGCGCCAGATCGGCCTTGACGCAGGCTCGACAGGGCGGGTTCTGGGGGTCGACCCACTCGTTCCACACCGCGTTCATATCGCGGAACAGCGCCATATCCTTGATCCACAGATTGGCGGTCAAGAGCTTTGCCTTCGAGGTCCCGGCCTCGTGCAGGTAATGATCGATGCGCTCGAGGATCTGCCGGGTCTGCCCCTGCACGTCCTGGCTGGAATCGGCCGCGGTGAGGCCGGCGAGAAAAACCCGGTCGCCGTGCACGACCGCGCGGCTCATGCGGGGTCCCGGCGGCTGGGTGATGTCGATGCGGCGGATGTCTGGCATGGGTTCCTCCCGGCTGCAATGATCGCCAGTGTGGCGCGGCGCCGCCCGGAAGGGAAGGCGCTAGCGCTGCGCCGGATCGTCCTGGTAGTTGACGATGCGCTTGGGGAAGGTGTGGATGCCGTACGTGACGAGCGGCTGGTCGCCAACGACGCGGAAGCCGTGCACCCGCCCGGCCGGGATCGAGATCGTCACGCCCAGCTCCATCGCGATCGTGCCCTCGTCGCCTCCATCAGGACCAACCAGCCAGGCTTCGCCCTGCCCTTCGAGCACGGTCAGCACCTCGACATAGGGATGCGAGTGAACCCGCGTCGCGTATCCCGGCTGCGAGGTCTGGATCCCGGTACGGATCGGGATGCCGGCGCCGTTATCATCGCCGATCAGCGTGCGGTAGGTCGCTCCGCCCGGGAAATCGACAACGGCACGGTCTTCTTCGCGGATCACGGTGACGGGGGTGGGCATGGCGGACCTCCTGATCCGAGGCTCAAGCGCTCGCCAAGCAGATTGTCATTGCGAGCGAAGCGAAGCAATCTCGTCGCGCCTAAGGGGGACGCCGCATGAAAATCGGATTTTTCGCCGTCGGCATCGGTGCGACGGTCGAGCCGCAGGTGCTGAGGGCGGTGGCGATGGCTGCCGAGCGCCTCGGGTTTGCGACGCTCTGGGCGCCGGAGCACGTCGTGCTGGTCGAGCAATATGCATCGAAATACCCGTATTCGAGCGGCCAGTTTCCCGGCCCCTCCAACCTTCCGATCGCGGACCCCTTCACCACGCTCGCCTACGCGGCGGCCTGCACCAAGACAATCCGGCTGGGCACCGGGATCTGCCTCGTACCCGAGCACAACCCCATGGTGCTCGCCAAGACCGCGGCGACACTCGACCGGCTCTCGGGCGGCCGGTTCATTCTCGGTGCCGGGGTCGGCTGGCTCGCCGAGGAGTTTGCGGCGCTGGGGATTCCCTTCGAACATCGCGGCGCGCGGACTCGCGAATATATCGACGTGATGCGCCGGCTGTGGACCGAACCGACGAGTTCGCATAAGGGCGAATTCGTCGACTTTACCGGCGTCTTGAGCTATCCGAAGCCGGTCGGCGCAACGGGGATCCCGGTGTGGTTCGGCGGCGAGAGCAACGCGGCGTTGCGGCGCGTCGCCGAGTATGGCGACGGCTGGATCGGCTTCAAGGTGATGCCCGCCGAGGCCGCCCTAAAGATCCGGCGGATCGAGGAGCTCCTCCCGGCCAACGGCCGCAAGCGCTCGGACGTCACCCTCGCCGTCTCGCCCTACTCCGAGCCGATCACCCCGGACGACCTCGCGCGCTACCGCGACGCCGGCGTCGAGGAGGTCGCGCTCCTCTTGCGCGGCCGCCCGCGCGGCGAGGCGGAGATCATCAACGGGCTCGAGCAGATGGCGCGCGATTTCGTCGAGCCTGCCGCCAGGCTATGAGGCTATTCGGCTGCATGATTGAATGTTGGGACCGGACATGAATGAAAGCAGCACGACGAATTTGGTGCAGCGCATAGAAAGTGCGTTCTCAGAGAGGAAGGCGCCAACGGCAGTGACATGCGCCGGCCATCCCGATACTGATGAATATTCCGACGCTGAGCACTTTTCCGGGCGTCGCTGGAAAGATCTAAATTGCAGAGAACTCGAACGTTATCACGCAGCGCTGTTTGGGTTCAACGATGAAGCCTTCTGTTATTTTTTACCAGGCGTAATGTGCGCAGTAATTAGAGAAGAAAGCCCACACATAATAATGGTTGACCCTATGATCGCGGAGCTTGATAGACTTTCTCAGACCGGCATCTCGGATGAATTTGTGATAGGTCGTTGGATCGATCTATCCATCGATGAATGTCGGGCAACTCAAGAATGGATTCTATGGCTTTCTGAAAAGCTGCCGAGCGATAACCAGGACCCTCTCCTTCGTGCATATGCGGGCCTGGAGATTTTGATCGCGGCTCGGTCACTCAAAATCTCATCTCCCCGTCGCAGCGGTTCAGAATCAGAGGAAAGCACATGAAAAACGACGATCGGCCGCGCAATTTTCGCAAAGACACCCTCCTCACCCATGTCGGGCGCAACCCCGAGGCCAATCACGGCGTCGTCAACCCGCCCGTCTATCACGCGTCCACGATCCTCTCGAAGAACATGGCGGAGTGGGAGGCCAAGCGCGCGGCGCCACCCTTTACCGGGGTGCGCTACGGGCTGCACGGCACGCCCGGGACCTTCGCGCTCGAAGAGCTCTTGGCGCGGATCGAGGGCGGCTACCGCGGCATGCTGATGTCGTCGGGGCTGGCGGCGGTGACGGCACCGTTGCAGGCGCTGCTCGGCGCAGGCGACCACTGCCTGATGGTCGATTCGTGCTATGGCCCGGCGCGCAATTTCTGCGAAGGCATTTTGAAGCGCTGCGGGGTCGAGACGACCTATTACGACCCGCTGATCGGCGAGGGCATCGCGGCGCTGATGCGGCCGAACACCAAGGTCGTCTATTGCGAGTCGCCGGGCTCCTTGACCTTCGAGGTGCAGGACATACCGGCCGTCGCCGCGGTCGCCCACCGCCACGGAGCCAAGGTGCTGATGGACAATACCTGGGGGACGCCCTTCCTCTTCCGCTCGTTCGAGCACGGGGTCGACGTATCGATCCACGCCGCGACCAAATACATCTGCGGCCATTCCGACGCGATGCTCGGCGCGGTCATCACCAACGAGGAGAATTTTCTCCCCGTGCGCTCGGGCGTCGCGCAAATCGGCCACAGCGCCGCCCCGGATGACGTGTTCTTCGCGCTTCGCGGCATGCGCACGCTATCCGTCAGATTGGAGCGCCACCAGAAGAACGCGCTCGAAGTCGCGCGCTGGCTGCAGACCCGGCCCGAGGTCTCGCGCGTCCTCTACCCGGCATTACCCGAGGACCCCGGCCACGCGATCTGGAAGCGCGACTTCCTCGGCGCCTGCGGGTTGTTCGGCGTGGTCTTGGAGCAGGTGTCGAAAGAGGCGGTCTATGCCTTTGTCGACGCGCTCGACCTCTTTGGCATCGGCGCCAGCTGGGGTGGTTTCGAGAGCCTCATTCAGCCGGCCTACCCCGAGCGCGCCCGCACCGCGACGCAGTGGCAGGCCGAGGGCCCGCTGGTGCGCCTCCACATCGGTCTCGAAGACCCGCAGGATCTGATCGCCGACCTCGCCCAGGGCTTGGAAAAATTGCGCCGGGCGTCGGGGTGACGGCACAGTAATTCCGCACCACCCCGGCGCGGGCCGGGGTCCATTTCGACGATGGGTCCCGGCCTTCGCCGGGCTGGTGTGGATAAATGCGAGCGAGATAACCGCGGGCGCGCATGGCTGTCCATTTGCGGTCGGCATTTCTCATCGCGTTACAATCGAGGCAGAATGTCGGCTCCTGTCCGGAGGAAAGCGTGATGGATGTGACCGAGGCGCGCGACGAGGCGAAGCTGGCGCGGAGCTACCTCGATCGCGCGCGCGAGTTGCAGCCGATGCTCGCCGCCGCCGGCGACGAGATCGAGCGGCACCGCCAATTGCCGGAAGAGATCGTCGAGGCGCTCGTTGAGCGCGGCATCTTCAAGATGCTGCTGCCGCGCTCGATCGGCGGCGCCGAACTCGACCCTCTGACCTATACCGCGGTCCTTGAAGCCTTGGGCCAGGCCGACGGCAGCACCGCCTGGTCGCTCGGCCAGAATTCGGGCTGCTCGATGACCGCGCCCTATCTTGAGCACGAGATCGCCATGGAGGTCTTCGGGCCACCGCGCGGCATCCTCGCCTGGGGGCCGGAACTGCCCGGCGCCGGCAAATGCGTCGCCGTCGAGGGCGGCTACCGGGTCACCGGGCAATGGGGCTTTGCGACCGGCAGCCGCCATGCGACCTGGCTCGGCGCCCATTGCCCGATCTTCGAAGAAAACGGCAGCCCGCGCCTCGGGCCCAACGGACGCCAACTCGTCCGCACGATGCTGGTGCCCAAGCGCGAAGCCACGATCATCGACAATTGGCAGGTGTTGGGACTGCGCGGCACCGGCAGCGACAGCTACCGGTTCGACGATCATTTCGTGCGCCAAGCCTACACCGCCTCGCGCGATAACGACGCCGAGCGTCGCGAGCCGAGCCCGCTCTACCAGTTCACCAGCGGGATGATCTACGCGATGAGCTTCTCGCACGTCTCGCTCGGCATCGCGCGGGGCGCGTTCGATGCCTTTATCGAACTCGCGCGCGACAAGGTGGCGCGCGGCGCCAAGGGGACGCTGCGCGAGAACAACGTCGTCCAGTCGCAGGTCTCGCAATGCGAGGCGCGCCTCCGCTCGGCGCGCGCCTATCTGCGCGGCGTCATCGGCGAGATGTGGGACGAGGCGCGAGGCACCGGCCGGATCAGTCCCGAACACCACCCGCAGCTGCGCCTCGCGGCGACCTGGGCGATCCACCAGGCGCGCGACGTCGTCGCGACGGTTTATCACGCGGCCGGCGCGTCGGCGATTTTCGAGAATAACGCGCTCGAGCGGCGGATGCGCGACATCCACGCCGGGACCCAGCAGGGCCAAGGCCGCCCCATTCATTTCGAGACGGTCGGCCAGATGCTGATGGGGCTGCCGCCCGAAGGCCGCATGTTCCGCTGAGGGCAGGTCACCGGCTCGTTGCGCCGGCCAACGAAACCTATCGCGGCTCGCGCCGACCCGCGGTGAAAAAATCAGAAAGGGAAATACTGTGGCCGACACCATCGCCATGCCGATCTCGGATGCGCGCGCGCCGACAATAGCCGCGCGCATGGATCGACTGCCGCCTTCCCCTTATGTGCGCCGCCTCATCGTCTTGTTGGCGCTCGGCGCGTTTTTCGACGTCTTCGACAACGGCCTCATCTCGTTCATCGCGCCGGGCCTCTACAAGGCCGGGCTCATGGTGCCGACGACCGCGGCGTTCTTCGACGTGCACGGCTATGCCAGCCTCATTTCCGCGACCTTCGTCGGCATGTTCATCGGGACCCAATGGCTGGCGCCGCTGTCCGATCATTTCGGCCGGCGGACGATCTTCACCTATGCGCTGGTGTGGTACTGCATCGCCACCTTGATCATGGCATTCCAGACGAGCGACGTTGGGCTGGTGATCTGGCGCTTCATCGCCGGCATCGGCATCGGGGTCGAGTTCGTCACGATCGACACCTATCTCTCCGAACTGGTGCCCAGGGAGCGGCGCGGCCAGGCCTTCGCCTTTACTTCGCTGATCGGCACAACGGCCTACCCGATCACCGCGCTCCTCGCCTGGGCGCTGGTGCCGACCACGGTGCTTGGTCTGGATGGCTGGCGCTGGGTTGCAATCATCGGCGCGAGCGGCGCGATCGTCGCCTGGGTATTGCGCCTTGCGCTCCCGGAATCGCCGCGTTGGCTGGCCCAGCATGGCCACCGGGAAGAAGCCGATCGGGTCACCCAGATGATCGAGACGCGGGTCGAGCGGCAATTCGGCCGGACCTTGCCCCCGCCGGACACGCTCGATGACGAGATCGAGCTCGGCAAAGGCTCATACCGGGAGATCTTCCGGGCGCCCTACCTGCAGCGCACATGCATGCTGATCGTCTTCCAGATATTGCAGGTGGTCGGCTATTACGGCTTTACCAGCTGGGTTCCGACATTGCTCTTGGCGCAGGGTATCACCGTCACCAAATCGCTCGCCTATACGATCGTCATCGCCGCCGCCAACCCGGTCGGCGCGTTGGCCGCGACCCAGTTTGCCGATCGCTGCGAGCGCAAATGGCAGCTCGCCTTATCGGCGCTGGCGATTGCGATCTTCGGTCTCTTGTTTTCGCAGCAGACCACGGCCGTGGGCATCATGGTGGTTGGGGTCCTCATTGCGTTTTCGAACACCGTGATGGCGTATTCCTTTCACGCCTACCAGTCCGAGCTCTACCCGACCCGGGTGCGTGCCCGCGCCGTCGGCTTCACCTATTCCTGGAGCCGCTTCAGCACGATTTTCATCGGTTTCATCATCGCTTTTTGCTTGCGCAACTACGGGACCCTCGGCGTCTTCGTCTTCATCGCCGGGGCGATGATCATCGTCTTCCTGATCATCGCGATCATGGGGCCGCGGACGACCGGCCTCAGGCTCGAGGAGATTTCGCGCTGAACCGGGGCAGGCGGGGAAACCACGCCGGGAAGGCGGCCTTATTTGCCGCTAAGGGTGGATCATCGTCTCGGCGCGGCTGATCAGGAAGGCCTCGTGGCGTTCGAGGAAATCGCCGACGACCTCGGCGCAGGCCTCGGGGCGCTCGGCGTCGATCAGGTGCCCGGCATCGTAGACCAGCACGAGATGGCAGTTCGGCATCAGCTCCTTGTAGAGGCGGCCCATCTCGGAGGGGATCAGCCGGTCGAGGGTGCCCCACAGCACCAGGGTCGGCACGTCGAGCTTGCGCATGCGGGTTTCGAGGTCGGGCTCCCGACCGGTGCTGCGCAACCGGCCGGCCAGCGCCCCCTGCTTTCTTAGGATCGCCGGGTCGCGCGCCGGCATCGGCGGCATCCGCTCGGGGTGGCCGTAGAGGATGCGCGCCATCTCTTCGGGCGTCCCCGCAGCCGGCTGGTTGCCCGGCGGCACGATTGCAGAGGGCGCGGCGAGCACCAGCGCCGAGACGACCTCCGGCCGCTGCACCGCGAGCCAAAGCGCGGCCGCGCCGCCCGTAGAGATGCCCCACAAATTGTACCGCGCAAGACCGAGCGCCGCGGCCGCCTCTGCCATCGTCAGCCCCATCTCGGCCATCGTCCGAGTGCGGGTGTTCTCGGGCGAGCTGCCAAAGCCCGGCATCTCGAACGCGATCACCCGGAATTGCCGGGCCAGGAGATCATGCGTCGGCGAGAGCCGCAGCCCGCCGGCGCCGTGCAGATGGACGAGCGGCTCCCCGTCGCCCGCCTCGGCGTAGCGGATGCGAAACCCGTCGGCCTCGACAACGCCTTCGCGGAACGCCGCACCCGGCGCCGCTTTCTCTCCGTTCTGTGCCACGCTGCGGCTCCCTTTGTCCCTGGCCGGTTCTACCAAGCTTTGAGCGCCGGCATCAGCTCCCGGGCAAAGATCCGCATCGAGCGGCGGACGCTCGCGCTGTCCTGCCCCGGCTGATGCAGGTTCAAGGACAGATGGGTCAGCTGGCGGTCGCGATAGGGCGCGAGCGCGGCCAGCACATCGTCCGGCGTGCCGACCGCAAAGGGCTGGCCGCCATGGCCGATCCCCGGAACATCGCGGAATTCGCCGACCGGCGGCAAGCTCCCGAGCAGCCCGGTCCCGCGGCTGCCGGCCTCTGGATTGCCGTGGGTGCGGTAGAAGTGCAGCACCTGGTGCAGCCCGGCTTCAACGTCGTCCCAGGCCGCTTCGCGCGTCGCGGCGACATGCACGCGCAGCGGCACCGAGGCGATCGGTACACCAGCCGGGTCCCGGCCGTTATGGCGCAGCGTCTCGATGTATCGGTCGTGGCCTCGGCCGGCGCCGGCCGCCATGCCATAGCCGCGCCGTGCGGTCCAGAGGACGCTCTGCTCGCCCATCGAGGCGACCAGGATCGGCGGCCCCGGCTTCTGCACCGGCGTTGTCGTCAGGTGCACATTGGGGAACGAATAGTACTTGCCGTGGTGGCTGAACTCCTCGCCGGTGAAGCAGCGCTCGATGATGCGCAACGCTTCGAACGTGCGGCCGAGCCGGCCCTCGACCGGGATCCCGAAGGTGGCGAACTCATTGGGCGCGGAGCCGATCCCGACCCCGAGGTCGACGCGGCCATTCGAGATGTTGTCGAGGACGGCGACATCCTCGGCCACCCGCAGCGGGTTGTGCAGCGGCAGGAGCAGGACATAGGTGCCGATGCGCACCCGCTCGGTGCGCGCCGCGACAGCGCCGAGGAAGGTAAAGGGCGAGGGGTTCCAGGCATCGGGCGAAAAATGGTGCTCGCTCGCCCACACGCAGTCGAAGCCGAGCTCCTCGGCCAGCACCGCTTCCTCCAAATGGTCGCGATAGAGGTCGGCCAGCTGCTGCGGCTTCCCCGGCAGGGTGCGGATGCCGCACGTGAAGACGATCTTCATCGTGGCTGCATGACCGGTCGTGCGTCCTTCGAGACGGCGCGGAGCCTGTCCTCGGGCCGGCCGAGGGCCGGACCCGGGGGCGCCTCCTCAGGATGACGTAAGCTTATGATAGCATTAAGCAAGAACGTCATCCTGAGGAGCCCGCGCCGCGGGCGTCTCGAAGGACGCAAAGTGCGAATCCAGCCACAGCCCTTGATCCACCGCTCAAATATTGCGGATGCGCGGCAGGACCTTCTTTCCAAATAGTTCGATCCCCGACATCATCCTGTCGGTATCGCCCGATCCCGGGTCGGCGAGCGAAAGATCGAGGACGCCGACGCCGATTTCCTCGCGGGCGCGCCTGACCTGCTCGACGATGCGGTCCGGGCCGCCGCAGAAGCTGATCGGCAACACCCGGCCGACATTGGCCGGGCGCGCTTCGCCGCCGACATTGCGCCGGTCCTGTTCGATGAGCGCCTTCCTTAATCCCTCGGCCATCGGGAACGGCGCCTGGGCGTTGCTGCGCCGGGCCAGCGCGGCATCCGCTTCGTCGTCCGTTTCGGCGAGGATCATGTTGGCCCGGTAGATGATGTCGTCGGGCCCCGGCTCCCAGCCATATTCTGTGCAGCGCTGGCGGTAGTAGCCGGTCGACTTCGCCATTAATTCGAAGGTGCCATAGGAAACGCCGAGCCCGAGGTGGTGCCGGGCGGCAAAATCGGCAGCTTCCGCGCTGACCCCGAGCGCATAGGTCGGGCGGTGCGGCTGCTCCTCCGGCTGCGGCCAGATCGACACGGTGCGATACTTGAAATAGCGGCCCTGCCAGCCGAACGGCTGCGGCTCGCTCCACGCCTTCAAAATCAGCTCCATCCCCTCGTCGGTGCGCTCGCGCGCCTCCTTCGGGTTGAGGTCGTAGCTCAGATATTCGTTGGTCGTGCCGCGCAACAGGCCGAAGACGAAGCGTCCGGGCAGCATCGTATCGAGCATCGCCAGTTCCTCGGCGACCCGGATCGGGTTGCTGACCGGAACGATCGGGCCGAGAAGGGCGATCTTGATGTTGTCGACGTGGCTGGCGAGATAGGCCGCCGAGAGGGGCGGCGACGGGGTCAGGATGCGCGGCGAATAATGGTGCTCCGACAGGCTGATCCAGTCGAAGCCCAGTCTCTCGACGAAACGGGCGCGCTCGACCATGTCGCTATAGGCCTTGGCGCCGACCGCCGGGTCGTAGGCCGCGGACGGCACCGGCCATTCGCGCGGCATGTCGGGCGAACTCGGGTAGCGTCCGGTTTCAAAAAACGAGACCTTCATCGGGTCGGCTCCTGCCTTGCTCGTGTTTCGCCAGGCCGATTTTGTCTGATGGCAACGGTAGCACTGCCTCGCGCCGCTGGCGAGCGATTGGCGCGCAAGCCGGCGCCGGTGCTATCATAATCACGCGCAGCCCAGGGGGAGAGCCGGGATGTTGCGGTTCAGATTGTTCTCGATCGTTGCTGCCTTGAGCGCCCGCATACCAGATGTCGCCGAGGCTGCGGAGACTCACATCCACGCTGAATTGCATCCGGGCACCATTACAGGGTTTTGGGCATGGGTGATTTTAGCCGTCTTGGCGACCGCGATTTTCTTGTTTGTGCGGCTGATCGTTCGTTGGTTTCGGCTCATCATTCGCGTGATCCTCTTCGAAGTTCGCCGGCTCTCGGGGCGCGACCGGGAGTCGACGACCGCGGTCGTCGAGACGCGCCGCGAGATCCATCCGTTCGGCGCCAGCGCTGCGGCCCACCGGGGGAAAGCGGTCGCCGGCGCCATGGCGCAACCCGACATCAGCAATTCAGCCTCGGCTGACAAAGCGCACGGTTGATCGCGGAAGTCGTCCCGTTCCATGCTGCCGCCGCCGCTCTCCGCCGGCCCGCAGGGTGCCGCGCCGGCAAGCGACTGGGCGGTTGCGTTGACGGGGTTGACGGTCTCTGATGGAGGCCGCCAGTTTCATCGATCACCGAGGGAGGAGCGGCAATGGGGCTCAACGCATTGCATCATGTCACCGTGCAGACCACCGATCTCGAAGCCACCCGCGATTTCTACAGCGAGATCCTCGGACTCAAGGTCGGCTTTCGTCCCGACCTCGACTTTCCCGGCTACTGGCTTTATTGCGGCGAGGTGCCGGTCGTGCACCTGGTGCCGCGCGCCAACGCGATCGGCGGCGGCCCATCGAACGACACGGGCCCCTTCGACCATTTCGCCTTCCTCGCGACGGATTTTGCCGCGATCAAGGCGACGCTCGAGAAAAAGGGCGTCAAATACCGCGAGAACCACATCGCCAACCCGGCGATCGACCAGCTGTTCTTTCCCGACAACAACAATGTAATGGTCGAACTGAATTTTCCGCGCTAGGCGCGCGCTACGCCGGCGGCGCTACGAGTTTGCGGTAGAGGTGCCACGTCGCGTGCCCGAGCACCGGCATCACGACGATGAGGCCGACGAACAACGGGATCGAGCCAACGACCAGCCCGGCCGCGACAATGAGGCCCCACGCCGCCATCGGGCCGGGATTGGCTGCCACCGCGCGCAGCGACGTGCGGATCGCCAGGGCGACCCCGATTTTGCGGTCGAGCAACAGCGGGACTGAAACAACGCTGATCGCCAGCACAATGACGGCAAAGAGGAAGCCGACGCCGACCCCGAGCCCGATCAGGGCCCAGCCCGCATCGGTCGCGAAGACATCGTGGATAAAGGCGCCGACCGAGACCGGCTGCGCGGGACCAAGGGTCAAATTGTAGATCGAGATCGCGGCGTTGAGCCAAACGACGAAGATCGCCATCAGGAGGAGCCCGAACCGCAGGATCGCGCCGAACGAGGGCGCGCGAACCACCTCGAACGCATCGGCCCAGCTGACCTCGCCCCCGGCTTCACGCCGCCGGCTCATCTCGTAAAGCCCGACCGCCGCCACCGGGCCGATCAAAGCGAAACCGGAGGCGAGCGGAAACAATAAGGGCAAGAGTTCATACCCGAAGACGAGCCGGGCGAGGACGAGGCCGACGAGCGGGTATATCACGCAGAGGAACGCGACATCGGTGCGGAACGCGGCGAAATCGTCGACACCGCGGGCGAGCGCGTCTCCCAAATCCGCCGCCGTGATGCGGCGCACGGTTGGGGCCGCCTCGGTCGGGTGCCCGACTCGGCCGATCGACTCGATCGCCGTGCCGGCAGACCTGATCTGGTCGACGCCCCATTCGACGGGATTTCGTATATGCATGGTGTTGCTCCGAACCGTGGGTTCGAGGGGCGAGCCCCCCGGCAGTACTCCAGATCCCGGCAGCTGCCCGGATGAAGCTGCGACCCTTCGTCGCACCCTCTATAGGTTGGTCGGCGGCTCTTGTTGCGCAAGGGTCTCGGAGGGGATTTCCTGGCTCTGCGTGAAACGGCGCGGAACCACGCTAAGAGGTCAGAGGAGCGCCCGACCCGTGCAGCTGAGCCTAGACCGGATCCTGACGACCCATGTCGGCAGCCTGCCGCGCCCGCCTGATCTGCTCCTGTTTCTGGAGGTCCGCGAGCGTGCCGAGGAATTCGACAAGCAGGCGTTCGAAACGCGTCTCGCCGGGGCCGTCGAGGAGGTCGTCGCCAAGCAGGTCGCGGCCGGGATCGACAGCGTCTGCGACGGCGAGCAGAGCAAGATCTCCTACACCTTCTATGTCCGCCACCGGCTCTCCGGCATCGGCGCGGCGCCCGGCGACGCCATCGACAAGCCTCCGCAGACCGGAGCGCACCGCGACATCGCCGACCACCCCGATTATGCCGAGCGGCTGCACCGGGCGCGCGGCGGCACGTCCTGGTTCGCCGCTGCCGCGGTGCCGTGCTGCACCGGGCCCGTCGCCTACCAGGACCGGCGGCCGCTCGAACTCGATCTCCAGAACCTCGCCGCGGCGTGCGCCACGACGGCGCCGGGCGAAGCGTTCATGAACGCGGCCTCGCCTGGCGTCCTCACCAAATTCGTGCCCGACCGCTACTATGAGGACGAAGACGCCTATGTCGACGCCCTCGCCAACGCGCTCAAGGAAGAATACGAGGCAATCCACCGGGCCGGGTTCATCCTGCAGATCGACGCGCCGGATCTGGGGTCGGCCCGGCACAACCAGTACCAGCATCTCTCCGAGCCTGAGTTCCTGCGCATCGCCGAGCGCAACATCGCGGCGCTCAACCATGCCACCCAGAGGATCCCGCCCGAGGCGATGCGGATGCATATCTGCTGGGGCAATTACGAGGGGCCGCACACCCACGATATCCCGCTCGCGACGATGCTCGACACGTGCATGCGGGCGCGGCCCCAGGCGCTCCTGTTCGAGGCGGCCAATCCGCGCCACGCCCATGAGTGGGAGGATTTGAAGGCGGCCAAGATCCCCGACGACAAGATCCTGATGCCCGGCCTCATCGACTCGACGACCAATTTCGTCGAGCACCCGCGCCTCGTCGCCCAACGGATCTGCCAGTACGCCGACATCGTCGGGAAGGAGCGCGTGATTGCCGGCACCGATTGCGGTTTTGCGACCTTCGCGGCGCAACAGAACGCGGTGGTGCCGTCGATTGTCTGGGCCAAGCTCGCCGCGCTGGCCGAAGGCGCACGTATCGCCTCCGACCGGCTGTGGGGTAAGTAAACCGGCTGTGGGGTAAGTAAATTGTCATCCCGGCGCAGGCCGGGATCCACCTTTCAGCGGTCTCGGACGCGGATCAGTGGATCCCGGCCTGCGCCGGGATGACTGCTAGGCCGACGGCGGCGCCAATCAGCGCGCCCACCGCGGCGCGCAGCCGTGGTCCGAGGCTCAGCTTCAGGCGGCCGGTTTCTCGCAGGGGACCGTGCCGATCTCGCCCGGCGTCGATATTTCGAGGATCTCGAGGTTGTCCGAGGTGCGCAGCTCGTTGTGTTTGAGGCCGCCCGGAATGTACACTGTGTCGCCCGGCCCGAGGCGCAGCATCTCGCCGGTCTCGAATTCGAGCTCGACCCAGCCGTTCAAAACGTAAACGAACTGGTTGTCGCAGACATGGTAGTGCCAGCCGGTCGGCTGGGTCATGCCGGTCTTGGCCTTGGTGAGCTGGGCGCGCATCCGGCCCTCGCTCGCGTCTTTGACGGCGAGATCGCGATAGGTGAAGAAATCGCGGCGGCCTTTGACCATCACCGGCTTCTTCGCGGTGGAATGGCCGACTTTCATTGCCGTCATCGCCGTCTTCTTCGCGGTGGAATGGCCGACTTTCAGCGCGGGCTTGTTGATCGTCGCTACATCGTTAGGCATGGGGACCTCCTCGGGTGAGTCCGTCGCTGCATCGTAGGAGAGCATCGGGCGCGGGGCAAGCGGGCGCTCAGCCCCCGGCGTCGCCGCGGACCAGCTCGTAGAGCGCCACTGCCGCGGCGTTCGAGACGTTGAGGCTGGACAATGGGGGCCGCGTCGGGAGGCGGGCGAGATAGTCGCAGCGCTCGCGCAACAGGCGGCGCAGCCCGCCGCCCTCGGAGCCGAGGACGAGCGCCACGCGCGGGCCGAGATCGAGCGTGGCGAGCGGTGCCGGCGCGCGCTCGTCGAGCCCGCAGCACCAGTATCCGGCCTCCTTCAGCCGGTCGAGCGCGCGCGCCAGATTGACGACACGGACGAGGGGCACGCAGTCGAGCGCACCCGAGGCGGCCTTGGCGAGGACCCCGCCGACCGGTGGCGCGCCGTGCTCGGCGATGATCACCGCGGCGGCGCCGAAAGCGGCGGCCGAGCGCAGAACCGCGCCGACATTGTGCGGGTCGGTGATCTGGTCGAGCACCACGACGATCGAACGCCCTGGCGCACTCCCTGGGGCCGCTTCAGCCGGGCGCAGCAGCTGGTCGAGATCGGGTGGGTCGAGCGGCTCGACCGCGAGCGCCCAGCCCTGATGCACCGCGCCTTCGGGCAATAAGAGGTCGAGCGCGACCCGGTCGAGCACCTGGACCGGCTCTCCCGCCGCCGCCGATTTTGTGCGACGCCGCTCGGCGCGCGCGGCAAGGACCAAGAGGGCGGCCTCGTTTTCCTGGCCGGCGAGGACGGCGAGCCGGCGCCAGCGGCGCAGCGGATTGGCGAGCGCCGCGGCGACCGCATGGCGGCCGTAGAGCCAACTCTCGCCGCGTGTCGCCGCCGGCCTTGGCCCGGCTGCGATGCGGGTGTCGCGCGTCGCGGGGGGACGCGGCGGCGCGCCATTCGCGGGGCGCCGGCGGGGCTTCCTATGGGGCGGATTTGGCGTTTGCAAAGTGGGCCTCAGCGTGTTGACAAACCAGGGTGAAGCTCTTATGACCCGCGTTCCGCGCGCCCCCCCGATGGCGCGAGATGGGCGGCTCGCCAATCGCGGAGGGGTGGCCGAGTGGTTAAAGGCAGCAGACTGTAAATCTGCCGGCGAATGCCTACGTAGGTTCGAATCCTACCCCCTCCACCAGCGCGGCGCGTGGTGTCGTCCGGCCGGCAGCGGAGCGAGG
>Ga0210394_10004215_pt1 | contig 17009 bp, 17 predicted proteins | sample IncBWC12MmetaG_FD_160121 | JGI IMG/M metagenome (GOLD analysis project Ga0210394, IMG submission 160121) | Forest soil microbial communities from Barre Woods Harvard Forest LTER site, Petersham, Massachusetts, United States - Inc-BW-C-12-M | ecosystem: Environmental > Terrestrial > Soil >... | reverse complement strand
GGTGTGTACCCGCCGACCAGGTCGAGATGGACTCCAGGCCTCAAGTTGGCACCGAGAACGAGAGGTTCGTGCGATCGCGTGCAGGTACTAATGACGTCCGCCATGCGGGTCGCTGCGGCAAGATCCTCGATCAATTCCGACTCGATTCCTTCTTCAAGCAACCGGGCTACCAATTGCGCTGCGCGCTTTCTGCTGCGGTTCCAAACAAGCACCCGCTGCAGCGATGGTCTGACCGCGCGGTGCGCGCGAATCAACCGAGTTGACATCTCCCCTGCACCGACAATCAGCAGTGTTGCAGGTTCGAGCGGCGCGAGGATCTTGGCGCCCAGGGCGGAATCAGCGGCGGTTCGCCAGTACGTGATTTCTGTGCCATCGAGGATGGCGAGGGGCCGGCCGTTGCGACCATCGAACACAACGCAAACAGCCTGCACCGCGGGCAGTGCACCGGTATCGAGGTTTCCCGGAAAGCTCGTGACTAGCTTGCTGGCCATGTATCTGCCGCTATCGACCGCGTGGCGCACAAAATACTGCCCCTTCTCGTTGCCGAGTAAGCCGTTCTGTATTTCGATTTTCGGCCGTCGATGCCCTGCTTCTAGGGCGGCAATAAGCATCGGAAACGTCAGAAGGCTTCTGATTTCATCCGCGTCTACGAATCGCATCGCCGTGTCCATCCGCTAGGGTCGGGCGAAGTGCACACTGACAAAATGGTACGCGGCCAGCGCCACAGCCCTTAAACTGACAAAATAAGTTGCGAATTGGAAAGTCAGCAAAAACAGCGCCGGGTAGAAGCTTTGCGGCGATAAGCGTTCCCAATGCAATACCGGAGCCGCAAGTCGCCTACGCGCGCCGGCCAGGTTGAAGCAGTAAGCGCACAATGCACCGATTAGGATGCCCGCAAGAATATCCGTGGGATAGTGGTAGCCAAGATAAACTCGCGGGACACAGATAATGAACGCCACAAAGAGCATGGCCATGAGACCGGTACTCCGTGAGACAGCATAAAGTCCGGCGGCAAGTGTGAAGAACATCACGGCGGTATCGCTGGGAAATGAACTCCAATCGATGAATGCGTCGGTATTCGTTCCGGCAGGTATCAGGAAATGCAGCGTCGGATCGAATCGTGGCCGCACGCGAAATGGCAGCTGCAGCGCGAGAGTCCGGGCAATCACAACGCTTGCGATACCCGCAAAGAGCGTGGCGATCAAGCGCTCCCGCGTGGGTCGCGATGTCGCGGGGTCCGCGGGCCTCAGCCAGTACGCCCAGAAAGTCGCCAGCAGAAGCGAACTCGGTAATCCGTTCCACACCAAAAAATTGGCCGCTCTATCCAAAAACGGACTGCGACCAACCAGCGGGTTCATCACGTGGATGATGATTGCGTCGAAGTCGTTGAGCGCCTGATAGTCGTGCACTCATCAATTATGTACGGGAGGCAGCCACTTGGACAGCTTGCCGTTCGCCAATGGACTAGGCCTGCGCGCGCTCGAACACCGATTTTACGATCTGGTAGCACGAGCAAGATGAGGCTTTGAGTCGTTTTACATCCAGGATCTGGATTTTCCCACGCTGATAGTTGATGAGGTTGCGTTGCTTTAGGGCGCCGGCCGCCTCAGTTACACCCACCCGGCGTAGGCCTAGCATATGCGCCAAAAATACATGTGTCAGCGAAAATTGGTCCGCTCCGACTCGATCGCGCGTCATCATCAACCAGCGGGCCAGGCGCTGCTCCGAGTCATGGAAGCGGTTGCAGGCCGCGGTCTGCGAAATCTGCGCCATCAATGCGTAGGTGTATCGATAGAGCGCTTCTTGCAGCGGCCGATTCCGCGCGAATTCAATGCGAAAAGGCGCCGCAGCCATGCGCAGCGCAACGCCCTGACCTTGTACTAGCGCGCGAACGCCGGAGACACCAACGCCGAGGATGAAAGGCATCCCGGCCATGCCTTCGTTTCCAACCATGCCCACTTCGAGCGAGCGGCGCTTGTCAACCGTTGTGAGCAATGAAATGAGGCAATCGATTGGAAAGTAGACGTGTCGGATTGCCTTCCCGGGTTCGTAGAGCACTTGCCTGAATCTAAGCGGCACTGCCTCGAGTTGTGTGAGCAGACTCTGAGAACTGCTTGGTGGGAGGCTCGCCAATATCCGGTTGTTGATGGGCATTTGGTCTGTCATAAGGCTTCGCCTCCCGCCGGGACTTTAGGTCAGCTTTCCGTTTTGATCTGTGCGGTAACCAACACGACGACTGCGTCGGAAATTCGGACGTGCGAGCTGCAGCGCGAGCGTACTGATACGATGGTGGGGAATGATGCAGCCAGAACTTTCGCAGACGCGCGGTGAGCGCGGCCTTATCGACAAGAATCGCAGCTTTTATGATTTGCTGTGGTCTGGTGCCAGTCTCGTCGAGCCTCAGCGGTTCAATACCTGGCCGCTCGTGCGAACGCTGCTGCCGGCGTCGGGTCGACAGCTCGAGGTGGCGCCTGGGCTTCGACCACGGCTGCCGCTCGAGAACACGCAATTCGTGGACATCAGCGCATCGGCGCTTGGCAAGCTTTGCGGGCGCGGTTCGCAAGCCGTGCGAAGCCAGGTAACCTGTTTGCCTTTCGCTGACGGTGCCTTCGATCTGGTGTGCGCCTTCGACATCATCGAGCACGTTGACGACGATGATGACGCACTGTCGGAGCTATCACGGGTGGCGAGATCGGGTGGAACTGTGCTGATCTCGACGCCGCTGCACGCCTCGCTTTGGACCTCGTTCGACGATTTCGTGGGCCACAAACGACGCTACGATCCGCCTGATCTGCTCGCAAAGCTGGCGCATCACCACCTATCGGTGGAGCGCAGCGCCGCATTCGGAATGCAGCCACGCTCATCGCGCTTGGTCGACTTCGGCATGTGGTGGCTTCTGCATCATCGTGAAATGGCGATGTGGTGGTATAACCGTGCATTCATGCGGCTGGGATTACGGTTTCAGAAGGAGCTGCGGCTTGCTCCGGGAATGATCGCAACCGATGGAGTCGACGAAATCCTATTGGTGTGTCGCAAGGAGGCGAGTGAATCCCTTGTCGAACACATCGCCCACGACGGCAATAGCAAGTTGGGTTAGCCGACCAGCGCGCTGTGCAGCGATTTTATCTGCTGCGCGGTAGTTTGGAGTAATCGCTCGCATGCAGGGGCGTCGAGTGCAAGGCGTTGGAACGGTGCGGAGGCGGTGACGGTCTCGTCGAGCAACTCGCGGTAAAAGACACATGGTACCAGCGAAATCGCGGCGATCAGCACGTCCGTGAGCCGGTCAGCTTGTTTCGCCCCTAGATCGAGCGCCTTTTGGTTGCTGACCGCTGCAACGATCGCCGGTGCAAATTTCCAGTGACCGAGGATCGCGCCGGCAATTCGCGGGTGGCCCTGGCTGAGCAGTTGAGTGGAGGCATTGTCCGTGCCGAGCGCGGCACCGTGCTCGTGGGCACGCGTGATGATGTAGAGGCTGCCGATGTTGTGCATGAGCCCGGCGACGAGTGCCTCATCGGGACTTGCGGCCCTTGTCTCACGGGCGAGCACGTAGGCGATGGACGCGACCAGTGTTCCCTGGCGCCACAGTTCATGGAGCTGCGGCCGCAGCGCCGGCTCGCACGACTTCGTCATTTGCTGCAAGGCGAACGATACCGCCGTACAGCGCACCAGTTGATGGCCAAGCCGGTTTACGGCCTGCTGGAGCTCCGTTATCGATTTGGAAGACGGGTTGAGGAACGCGGAGTTTGCGAGTTGCAGTATTCGCACCGCGAGCGCCGCGTCGATGCCGATCACCCGCGCAACCTTGGCCGGCGTGGCACGGGGATCCTCGAGGGCTCGCTGTACCCGCTGCGCGACATTCGGATACGACGGCAGGCGGATGTCGCCCTTGGCCAGCTCCGCGGACAGATTTTTGAGGAATTCCGCAGGGGCTAGGGCAGGGATGGGTTCTTTTTGAGTCCTTGAAGTTTGGGCAGTCATGCGCGCGGGCCTTGGTATTCCAGCATCAGTCCATGATGCTATCGGCACCGTTGTGCTGCTCTTGAGGGGCGGGAATGGGCTTATTGCTCGAGGGGCACTGGTCGTCTGTTAGCATAAACCGCGAGCTAGCTGCGGGCGTTTGTGTTTGGTACGCGCAGTGTCACAAAGGAATAGCGTGGGCAAAATACCGAAGGTGGTCCTTGTTACGGGAACGAGTTCTGGTTTTGGGTGCGCTATCGCCAAGGCGCTCGCCGCGAACAGCTACCGCGTGTTCGGGACCGCGCGCGCTCCCCGCGCCGGCGTAGCGGGCGGGTTCACAACCCTCGCGTTGGATGTCACGCAGGATGACTCCGTCGCCGCCTGCGTTGCTGAGGTTGTCAGTGCCGCCGGGCGGATCGACGCCGTGATCAATAACGCCGGCATCGGGATTGCCGGCGCGATCGAGGACACATCGGCGGCGGAAGCGCAGGCGCAGTTCGAAACCAATTTTTTCGGTACACATCGGGTCTGTCGAGCTGTGCTGCCCTACCTGCGCGCACAGCGTGCCGGCACTATCATCAACATGAGTTCGCTCGCCGGGCGGATCGCGTTGCCCTTCCAAGCGTTTTATAGTGCGACCAAGTTTGCCATCGAGGCCTACACCGAGGCGCTGCGCATGGAGGTCCGCCCTTTTGGCATTGCGGTATCGATGATCGAACCGGGCGATTTTGCGACATCCTTTACCGCGAACCGGCGCATGACGACCGGGAGTATTCCTGCCTCGCCGTACTACGAGCCGATGGTGCAGGCAATCGCAACCATGGCGCGCGACGAGCAAGCAAATCATGACCTGTCGCCGGTGATAGGAGCCGTCGAGACGATTCTTGAGTGCCGCCGGCCGGCGTTGCGCTATCCTCGCGCCACCGCGGTCCAGCGAACTTTTAACGCTCTGCGGCCCTTGCTTCCCCAGGCCGTCGCCGAATCCTTGATTCGGGACACCTATGGACTGAAGTGATCGGCATCACTCACCGGGCTTGGGGGAACCAACAGGAGCGCCGCCCATGAAAAAAGGATCCACGAAAAAGCACGCGAGTCGCCGGCCGCAGGTCGCCGGCGAGTTGCATCGCGATGCCGAAGAAGTGGCGCTCTTGGAGGGCCGCTGGAAGATACTCGGCGATGCCAAGCCACCGACGGTCCGGCCGAAAAAATACCAGTATGTCGACGAACTGGTCCGCCTGCAGTTTGAACTCTTGAAGATGCAGGAATGGGTCCGTCTTCAGGGCCTGAAAGTCTGCGTTTTGTTCGAAGGCCGGGACGCCGCCGGCAAGGGCGGCGCGATCAAGCGCATTACCGAGTGCCTCAATCCCCGCGTCTGCCGCGTGGTGGCCTTGGGTACGCCGACGGAGCGCGAGCGATCACAGTGGTACTTCCAGCGCTACGTCGCTCACCTTCCCAGCGCCGGAGAAATCGTACTCTTCGATCGCAGTTGGTATAACCGGGCGGGCGTCGAGCAGGTAATGGGCTTTTGCAGCGACGATGATTACCACGAATTTCTGCGCGCCTGTCCTTTGTTCGAAGACATGCTCGTGCGTTCAAACATCCATCTCGTCAAGTACTGGTTCTCCGTCAGCGACGAAGAACAGGAGCGGCGCTTCGCGGAGCGCATGCGCAATCCGATCAAGCGCTGGAAGCTCAGTCCCATGGACCTCGAGGCACGTAAGCACTGGGTCGAGTACTCGCAAGCCAAGGACGTTATGCTCGAATACACCGACCGCAAAAAGGCCCCTTGGTTCATCATTGATGCCGACAACAAGAAGCGGGCGCGCTTGAACTGCATCGCGCACCTCCTCACGCGAATACCGTATAAGGACCTGCACCCGATCGAGTTCGAACTGCCCCCGCGTCAGGAGGATACCGGGTACAAGCGCCCGAAAAAGTCCAGCCAGCGCTGGGTATCCCGGATCTACTAGAACGCACCCGGTTCGCGAAAGTAGCAGCTCGCCGACGGCGAGGCACCGCCATGTGCATCAGCGCAAAGCGCCAAACACCTTTGCAACGGTCGCGCTGCCGGCGGCTGCCGGATTTTGCCTGATCGCGCGCTCTTCCTCGCCGATCATGAGATACAGGCCATCCAACGCTCTGTGGGTGACTTTCTGATCGATGTTCGCCGCGTCGCCTTTGATCAGACCGATTTTCGCGCCTTGTCCGGCGACCAACGCCGCCAGGCCTTTGGTCATTGGATCAAATATTACTTAATAAAAACATTAACTTAACTTGTTTAACTAGAAATGACATTGATTAAATCGAGCGGCTGCAAGGGCTTATCGCGAGTCTTACCTTGGAGTTTAATGTGGCGCAATCTTATCGCCACCAGGGAGGACGTGTGAATAACCACAAAGCCGCAATTGCCACTGGCGAAGTCATTGCGGACAACTCCGTGCCTTCGCGGCGAGCCTTCTTGGCGAGCTCTGTCGCGGGAGTAGTTTCCGCTTGGCTCGCCTGCGACTGGCCTGCAATCGCTGCGGCCGGCGCGCATGCGCAACAGGCCGCGAAACAATCGGCTGAAGCGGGGCGGCCGGTGGCATTCGCCGTTTTCACCGACGCGCAAGCCGCCGAACTCGATGCAATGGTGTCGCAGATCATTCCCACCGACGAGACGCCGGGAGCGCACGAGGCCGGAATCGTCTACTTCATTGATCGCAGCGTTGCGACCTTTGCCAGCTCGAGCCGGACTCTCTACATGCAGGGGCTCGAGCAGCTCCAGGCTAAAACACTGGAGATGTTCCCGAGCGACAGTAAATTCTCCGCGTTGAATTCAGCACAGCAGATCCGTCTGCTCACGGCCATCGAGACCACGCCGTTCTTCAAGACCGTCCGAGATCACGCTGTCATTGGCATGTTCGCCAGCCCACAACACGGCGGCAACTACCGCAAAGCCGGTTGGAAACTCATCGGATTCGAAGACACGCTGAATTTTAAGCCGCCGTTCGGTTACTACGACGCAGCTTCGCAATGAGACGATTCACGCCCAACACGGAAGTGGATTTTGTCGTCATCGGATCCGGAGCCGGCGGCGCGGTAATGGCCAAGGAATTGGCGGCCGCAGGATTTTCGGTGGTGGTGCTGGAGCAAGGCGGGTGGGGCGCCTATGGGCATGAGCAGGATTACATCAAGGACGAGCTGCTGCATATGTATTCCCAGGATCCGGTCAACCGCTTGATGAGCGATCCTAATCGCCAGCGCAACACCTTCCGTCGCAATGACAAAGAAAAGGCGGTTCCCGGCACGCACAGTTACGGGTGCGTAGTGGGCGGCGGCACCGTCACTTATGGCGCCAGCAGTTGGCGGCATCTCCCTTATGAATTCAAGGAAGCCACTCATGAAGGAACGCTGGCCGGCAGCGGTTTGGCGGACTGGCCGATCACCTACGAGGAATTGGAGCCTTATTACACCAAAGCCGAGTGGGAGATCGGAATTTCGGGTCAGCGTGTGAATTCGCCGTTATTTTCACCGATGTCGAAGGACTACCCGGTGCCGCCGCTGCCGCAGAAGAGTTCAGGCGCGCTGTTTCGGAACGCTGCCGCCAAGCTCGGTCTGACGGTGGTTCCCAACGTCGCCGCGATCGTAACAAGGCCGTATCGCGGGCGTCCGGCCTGCGTCAATTGCGGGATGTGCGGCGGGTACGGTTGCCATGTGAAAGCCAAGTCGAGTTCCGCGGTGACGCTGCTGCCCGCTGCTGTGGCAACAGGCCGCTGCGAAATACGGGTCTTGAGCTACGCGCGCGAGATATCCCTGGGCGGCGACGGCAAAGCGAGTGGAGCGGTTTACTTCGATGCGCAAAACAGAGAAATCTTTCAGAAGGCCAAGGCGGTGGTGCTATGCGCCAACGGCACCGAGACGCCGCGCCTGCTGCTGCTGTCGAAGTCGAAATCATTTCCCGATGGCCTTGCAAATTCGAGCGGCCTGGTCGGCAAGTATTTGATGAGCGGCAACGCTTGCACCGCGAGCGGCCTGTTTGATCAACCGCTCGAGGAATACAAAGGAGCGGTGACCGGCGCGGCCATCTTGGATTTCGTGCCGAGCGACCCAAAGCGCGGCTTCTACGGCGGCGGGCGCATGACCGCCCGAGGTCAGGAGTCGCCGATTCAGTACGCGCTCCAAGGTCCGCACAGCGCGCCCAGCTGGGGCGCAGGCTATAAAACGGCACTCAAGAAGCAGGCCAATCGCAAGTTGACCATCACGAGTTTCATCACGCAGCTGCCGCTCGAGACCAATCGGGTGGACCTGGATCCTGATGTGAAGGACGCCTGGGGACTACCCGCGATGCGCCTCACCACCACGAGTCACCCGAATGACTTCAAGAGCATGGAGTTCTTCAGACAAAAGTCGCTGGAAATCCTCAACGCCGCCGGAGCGATCTCGGTGTGGGCTGATCCGGTCGCTGACAGCACTGGCGGTGCGCACAGCCGCGGCACCTGCCGGATGGGCAACGATCCGCAGACCTCCGTGGTCAACAGGTTCCACCGCGCACACGATGTGCCGAACCTGTTCATCGTCGATGGCAGCAGCTTTGTCACCGGCGGCCGCAATCATCCGACCATGACGATATCGGCGCTGGCGTTTCGTGCGGCCGATCACCTGGTGCGCGCGGCGCGCAGCGGCACACTGACCGCCCGACGTTAAGCGCAAAGGTGGTGGTGGCTGCCTCGGATTTTCACTACACCCACAACCTATGGTATGAGTTACCTATATCGCGGGTGAAGGGGGGGCGGGATTGCCGCGCCCGCCCGGCAAGGGGGCCGAGCATGAATCTGGATTTTTCGCCTGAACAGCAGCGACTGCGCGACGCTGCGCGCCGACTGCTGACGGACCGCTGCACGCCGGCAGCGGTGCGCAAGGTCCTCGAGGGGGAGGATCGCTACGATCGCGGATTGTGGCGGGAACTTGCCGAACTCGGCTACCTGGGAATTGCGATTCCCGAGGAATTCGGCGGCAGCGGCGGCGGATATCTGGAACTTTGCGTCATCGCCGAGGAGCTTGGCCGCGTGCTGGCGCCGGTGCCGGTCTCCTCCTCGACCTATCTGGCGACCGAGTTCCTGAAGATCGCGGGATCGCCCGCGCAGCAGGCAGCCTATTTGCCGAAGCTCGCATCGGGCGCGTCGGTCGGAACCTTCGCGATGTCCGAGGGTGCGGGCGAGCCTATGGCGCGATCGCTTCGCGCCAGGGTTGAGGGTGGCCGCCTGACCGGTACGAAGACTCCGGTCCCCGATGGCGACACCGCGGACTTCGCGATCGTCGCCGCAAGCACCGCCGCCGCGCCCGGCGCGTCGCTCTACATTGTCGATCTGCACGGCGCCGGTGTCGATCGCCGCCCACTGGCCACCATCGATCCGTCGCGCAGTTTCGCCGAGCTGACCTTTCGCTCAGCGCCGGTCGAATCCCTTGCAGTGGGTGCAGACGGCGAGCGCGTGCTCGCGCGGGTGCTGGACGGCGCCGCAGTGCTGATGGCATTCGAACAATTGGGCGGAGCTGACTTCGCGCTCGAAGCGGCGTGCGCCTATGCGAAGCAGCGCTGGGCGTTTGGCCGGCCGATCGGGTCGAATCAGGCCATCAAGCACATGCTCGCCGACATGTACGTGTCCGCAACCCTGGCGCGCTCGAATTGCTATTACGGCGCCTGGGCACTCAGCACCGGTGCCGACGCACTCGGCGAAGCCGCGGCGAGCGCGCGTATCAGCGCGACCCAGGCGTTCCAGCACTGCTCGCGCAACAACATTCAAGTGCACGGCGGCTCGGGATTTACCTGGGCGGTCGATTGCCATCTCTACTATCGCCGGTCGAACCAACTGGCGCTGAGCCTGGGAGGGCTCGCGCCGTGGGAAGACCGCTTGGTCGATAAACTAAGGCGGCGCAGCGCCGCGACGGAGCGTTAGTCATGGACTTTGAAGATTCACCGGCCGAAGCTGAATTTCGCGCCGTCGCACGCCGCTGGTTGGACGCGAACGCGCCAAAGGAATTCGCAGCCGCGCTGCGGCAGGCGGGATTTGGCGAATTGAATCTCGATGGCGTCGACGTGCTGACGGCTTCGAAGCGTTGGCAGAAGCGCAAGGCCGACGCTGGGTGGGCCTGTCCGCACTGGCCGCGCGAGTACGGCGGGCGCGGCTTGACGCCGATACAACAGGTAATCTGGCAGCAGGAGGAGGGCTTCTACGGGCGGCTCGCGACGCCGTTCATCGTCGGCCACGGCATGTGCGGACCGACGTTGATGAGCCACGCCAGCGAGGATGATCGGCGTCGCTACCTGCCGCCGCTCGCCTCGGGCGAGGAGATCTGGTGCCAATTGTTCTCGGAACCGGGCGCGGGGTCGGATCTCGCCGGCATCAGCACCCGCGCGAGCGCCGTCGCGGATGGCTGGGTGATCAACGGCCAGAAGGTCTGGACCAGCTTTGCGCAGCTCTCCGACTTTGGCCTCTTGCTTGCGAGGACGGATCCTTCAGTGCCGAAACATCGCGGCCTGACCATGTTCTATGTCGACATGCACGCGCCGGGCGTCGAGGTGCGGCCGATCAAGCAGGCGAACGGCCAGAGCGGCTTCAATGAGGTGTTCTTCAGCGACGTCCGGATTAAGGATCAGCAGCGGCTCGGCGCCGTAGGCGCAGGCTGGCACGTTGCCCTCACGACGTTGATGAACGAGCGCCTCGCAATTGGTTCAGGCATGACGACGGGCTTTGAAGCCATATTCAATTGGTGCTGCTCGCTCGAGCGGTCCGGCGCCAAGGTGTTCGATGATCGCGCGGTACGTTCGCGCCTCGCCACGTGGGCGGCCCGCAGCAGCGGCCTCAAGTACACAGCCAGCCGCGCCATCACCGCGTTGTCGCGCGGCACGACTCCAGGCCCTGAGAACTCGATCGGCAAACTGGTCGCCGGTTCCACGATGCAGGAAATTGCCGAATTCGCTCTTGGCCTCGCGGGACCGCTCGGCGTCGTCAGCGACCCGCTCTCTGCCATCGACGGCGGACGCTTTCAGGCCATGCTGCTGCGTGCCCCGGCTACCCGGCTCGAAGGCGGGACCGACGAGATCCTGCGCAACATCATCGCTGAGCGGGTCCTCGGCCTGCCGCCCGACATCCGGGTGGACAAGGACATCCCATTCAACCGCATTCCGTCACGAAGTGCCTAGCACGGGGCACGGGGCACGGGGCCTACCGCGGCCACAGCCAGCCGAAGACTCCCGCCGTCAACAACGCATAGATGAGTCCGTCGAGAAAGTAAACGGCGGTGGTGCGCCAATTTTGTCGGCCCCAAATGGACTGATGCGCGTGGCCCAAGCCATACGCCATGAACGCCACCACGGCGACAAATTTGAACACGGAAGGGTATGGCTTTCCCGCGGCATAGGCATGACCCGCCACGACCGCGACGAAGAGCGCAATCACCAGCAAGTAGACAAACCACAGCGCCAAGTTTTTACCCATGCCAGGTTCCCTGGTCATGAGCGTCAGGAAAAACGTCGGACCGCGCTTGCGCTTTTCCAAGTATTCCGGCTGTTGCATCTGAGCAGGGGTATTGGCAAACGGCGCCAGGTATTGGCCGCTGGGTATGTTCAGTGTGCGCAACGCATCGAGAACCGCATCCTCATTCGGCAGTTTCGCAAAATCGCCGCGATGCAAGGGCAGGAACATGTGCACGATCCAACTCGCGAGAAAAACAATCACGGCCGATACGACAATGGGTAACCACAATGTGGCTAGGGGTACCATGGGTTGCTCCTGATTTTGTTTTTTGGTGTGGTGTTTTCTCCCGCGCAGCGTACGCGGGATCGCAACCATCGAATGCTAGCCCCAAGGGACATGCGACAACAAGCACCGCGCCGCTCATTCCAATTGCACCACAAAAATTAATGAAATTAAATACTTATACAGTATATGCAGATTCATTCTATCTTCAGTGCGCCCAAGGGATCCGGCGGTTGCTGGGCCGCTACGATCCCCACCACCACGGCGCTGAAGAGCATCACGTAGCCGCACCCTTGCGAGACCAGGGCAACCATCGGATAGCCAATTCCGCCCCATTGCAGCGCAAGGTCCTTGCCCAGCGTCACGGGCTGTATGAGATGGGGCCCTATGGACCACGTGTCGACGCCGCAGGTGGGGCAAATGAAAGGGGTCTTGCCAAAGGAAGTCAGCCAGGTGTTTACCTTGTTGTAGTCCTCGGTGGTTAGTTTTCCAGTTTCGTCCGGCATCACTCCTCCCTCGCGCATTATATCGCCCCCGCTGCGGGCGCGGCGGTTACCTCGCCGTTTCGTGCAGGAATCACCGGCAACACCACATGGGAGGGGCGGTCCCGATCCACAAACACCCGATTGGTCGCGACCTGTGCGCGCGTGGCTTTGCCCTCGGGTTCGCCGGTGTTCGGATTGAAATCGAAGTGCGGGAAATTGCTGGACGACACGTCGATGCGAATTCGATGACCCGCCTTGAAAAGATTCGCGGTTGGAAAGGCCTCGATCCTGATGGCGTAGATGCGGCCGGGCTCCATCAGGCGCGGATGCTCCCAGGAGTCGCGGTATCGGCAGCGCAGAATTCCATCGGTCAGATTCATCGCGAAGCCATCCGGATAGTCCGCGTTGGGCGGATACACATCGAGCAGCTTGATGGTGAAGTCGGTGTCCTTGGCGTCGGATGCGATCCAGAGCTGCGCCTCGATGGAGCCGGTCACCTCGACATCGGCAAGCAGCGGCGGCGTCGCGAAAACCAGCACGTCCGCGCGCTGCTCCAGCGTTCGATACGGTTCGCGGCAGCCGAAGAATTGCGCTGCTTCGCGCTGATCGAAAGCTCCGCCGACCATGATGGGTTGTCCTGATGTGATCGTGCCTCCTATGGTTGGCACCGGCGCCGCCGGGTCATAGCGGTACAGCTTCGCTGCGGCGCCCTTTGGCGGCAGCCGTTCGGACAGTGTTCCGTCCGGCTGTAGGTAGAATCGCGTGAGGCGCTGGTTCGAGATCGGCCAGGTTTGCTCGGCGCGCCATGCGCCGCCGTGATCCATCCTGCCTTGCGCGTTGCGGCGGCCGGTGCCCCCGCCCATGACGAAAAGCCTAACCGCCGGCTCCCCATCCTCGCTGTTTGCCGGGCCCCTGAGAAAGCGGTCGAACCAACTGAGCTTCATCGCCAAATAGCTCGGCGCGACGTTGCCGTCGAACGCAGCTGCCGCGCCGAACTCCACATCGCCGGCGAAGGTCTGCTCGCGATTGCCGTGGGTCCAGGGCCCTAGAATCATTCGGTAGGGGCCGTGCTTGCGCGCTTTGAGCGCGCGGAAATTCTCCGTCACCGTGCGCGGGTAGGGATCGTACCAAGACGAGATGAGCACGGTGGCCGCATCCGGCCAGCGATCGTAATAGCCCGCGGCGTAGATTCCCATCTGTTTCCAGAATCCATCAAACTCGCCGTGCTCCCACTGATCGAACACATAGTCCTCGTATTCCGGCACCGCGCTCAATGGCGAGTGGCCGCGCGTCCATGGCAGTTTTGCAAACCAGCGCTTCAAATCGATCGCCTTCAGGGCAGCGAGCTTGTCGGGATCGCTGCGCACCTGGGGCGCCTCGAGCGCTTCGCTGAAGGCCCAAGTGACCTGCTTCAGCTCGAAAGCGCCGCCTTGGCGGATGCCGCCCTGATACGCGTTTGAGAAGCCGCCTGAGTCCATGAACATCGCGGCGACCCCGGGTGCACCCGCGCTGGCGAGCGCCGCCTGCGTGTGGGCGGCATAGGAAAGGCCCATCGTACCGATGCGGCCGTTGCTCCAACCTTGCCCGATGATCCAAGTGCAACAGTCGAAGCCATCCACGCCGTCGCTCAGATACTTGACGTACCTGCCTTCGGACTTGCCGCGGCCGCGGCAGTCCTGAAACACCACGGCATAGCCGTGACTAGCGAACAGGTTTGCGGCCGCGATGCTCGCGTGGCGGGCACCGTCCTGGGATTTTCCGTACGGCGTGCGCTCGAGAATTGCCGGAACTCGCACAGGGTCAGCCTGCGCGGCCGGCGCCGGCAGGTAAACATCGGTCGCGAGCAGAACGCCGTCGCGCATGCGCACTCGAACATCGCGGCGCACCACCGCATCGAACGGACCCGACTCTGCGGCAGGCAACATCGCTGCCGGCAGCGCCAGCAGCGCCGCAAGCTTGAGAAAGCGCACCGCGAAATCGCGGCGATCGATCGCGGGGGTCTCGATGCTGATAGCTTGCCGGGTGCTACGCCGCGGGACTGCCTTCCACTTGAATCTGCAGTTTCACTTCCTGCTTGAAGCCGTACTTCTCGCCGTAGTTGACGCCGAAATCGGCGCGGCTGAAGGTGGCCGATACGTCAGCGCCGCAAACTGGCTTTTTGTTCGCCGGGTTAATGATGCACTTGAAGGAATTAATCGTCAGTGTCACGGGCTTCGTCACTCCGTGCAGGGTCAGCGTGCCCTGCGCTTCCGTCGGCACGTCGCCGTTGAACTTGGTGAACTTGCCGCTGTAGGTGGCTACGGGATACTTGGCCACGTCGAAAATCTCAGCGGACTTGGCGTGCTCGTTCAACTTCTGCATGCCGAAATCGATGGAAGTCATATCCACTTTCACTTCGATGGAGCCGGATTTCGCGTCCTTGTCGTACACAACCGTGCCCGAGGTGCTGTCGAATTTGCCTCGCCATACCGACAATCCACCGAAGTGGTCGGCCTCGAAGCTCGGGTAGGTATGCGCCGGGTCGAGGGTATAGGTGACCGGCGCTGCAAACGCACCCGCGCCTACCAGCGCGGCGGCTGACGCCAAAACAATACGGTTCATTGAGGGCTCCTTGGAAGACGCTGTGAGTATAATTTCGAGTGTGCCGCACGCCCGGCATCTTAAGGCGCAAATGATAGCCGAAAGCCAAGGGCTGCTTGGCTTTATCTCTTTTTTTGCAAGTTCTGGGGTTTAGATGGAATTGTTCGACGCCATTGATTCACGTTCTTCCGCGGCGCGGCTGTCCGAGCCCGGACCCACCCCGCTGCACCTCGAGCGGCTGATTCAGGCGGCTGGACACGCGCCGGATCACGGCCGTCTGAAGCCGTGGCGATTCATCCCGGTGAACGGCGCCGCCCGAGAACCCTTCGCCATCGCCGCAGCCAACGCCAAACGGCTGCGGGTGCCGACGCTCACCGACGAGCAGATACAGCTCGAGCGGCAGAAAATCATGCGATCTCCCTGCATTCTGGTCGTCGGCTGCGCGGTAAAAAAGGACCATGCCAAGGTGCCGGAGATTGAGCAGGTGGTGGCCACCGGGGCGGCCGCACAGAATCTGTTTTTGGCGGCCCACGCCTTGGGCTACGGAGTCATGTGGAAAACCGGCGCCGCGGCCTACGACCCCCGGGTCAAGGCGGCGGTAGGTTTAAACGCCGATGATCATATAGTGGCTATTCTTCATTTGGGCTCCAAGGTGGAGTAGCCGCGAGCGCCCGCCGCGGGCCGCGCTGCCTCGAAGGCGTGACTGCGCAGCGATACCGACTTCACCAGCGCCCAAACGGGCAACCCGGCCGTGAGCTTGAGCTCGCGCGTGGCCGCATGCGTGACTCGGGCCATGATGGTGGTACCGCCGATGTCGATGGCGATCAGATCCGCATCGCCTTCATCGCCTGTCACCGCCGTCACAATCCCGGTCAGGATATTGCGCACGCTCAGCTGCTGCGGCGCCCGGGTAGCCACGATGAGATCGCGCGCCAGCAATTGCACGCGTAGTTTTGCCCCCGGGGCGGTAGTCTCCGACAGCACCTTGAGTTCACCGCGTCCCACGCCGACGCGGGTCAAGCCGCTCGATGGATCGAGGCCGAGGACCGTGCCGTCGACGATGGCGCCCACCGCGTCGGCGCCGATGATGGCGCGCACGCCGGAATTCAGGCTCATATCGGCAATGCCGCCCTGCGCGATGGTCCGGCCGGACTCCATCAGCACGAGATGGGTCGCGAGCCTCAAGACCTCATCGAAATTATGGCTGACATACACCATCGGGATGGCCAACTGATCGCGCAAGACTTCCAAGTACGGCAGAAATTCCTCGCGCCGCGACGCATCGAGCGACGCCAGCGGTTCATCGAGCAACAGCAGACGCGGCTGCGATAACAAGGCTCGACCGATCGCCACCCGTTGCCGCTCGCCGCCCGACAATTGATGGGTGCGGCGGCTCATCAGGAGCTTCAGATCGAGCAGGTCGATGACCGAATCGAATGTCACGAACGCCGGGACCGGCGCACGCCTTGCCGCATACTTCAAATTTCCGGCGACGTTGAAATGGGGAAACAGGCGTGCTTCCTGAAACACGTAGCCGATGCGGCGCCGTTCCGGCGGAATGTCGATGTTCTGCGCGGTATCGAGCAAAACCGCATCATCGAGCGCTACTCGACCCGAGGCTTTGAGCAGCCCCGCGATCACATTGACGAGCGTGCTTTTGCCGCAGCCGGATCGGCCGAACAGCGCAACCACCCCGGGGGTCGGCAACTCGAATTGCGCATCGAGCGTGAAAGTGCCAAGGATTTTTTTTGCAGCTACGCTGAGCATCATCGCCCCAGCATGCGGCGCACGCGTCGCGCAAACCATTCGGATAACAGCAGGCCGCTGAACCCCAGGACGATCGCGATGATGGCCAGGCGCGCCGCCGCGTGATCCCCGCCCGGAGATTGCAGCGCGGTGTACAGCGCGAGCGGCAGGGTGCGCGTTTCGCCGGGAATATTCGACACGAAGGTAATCACGGCCCCGAACTCGCCGAGCGCCGCCGAGAACGCGGTAATCGCGCCTGCCAGCACCCCCGGCAGCATGAGCGGCAGCGTCACGGTGGTGAAGCGATCGACGGCACCGGCGCCCAGTGTGCGCGCGGCGTCCTCCAGTCCGCGATCGACATTTTCCAACGAGATCCGCATGGCGCGCACCATCAGCGGGAAGGACATCACGGCGGTGGCCAGTGCGGCGCCGTTGCGCGTAAAGATGAGTTGGATGCCAAAGACCTGTGCAAGCCAAGCGCCGATGGGGCCGCGCGCGCCGAACA
>Ga0210394_10004214_pt1 | contig 17019 bp, 37 predicted proteins | sample IncBWC12MmetaG_FD_160121 | JGI IMG/M metagenome (GOLD analysis project Ga0210394, IMG submission 160121) | Forest soil microbial communities from Barre Woods Harvard Forest LTER site, Petersham, Massachusetts, United States - Inc-BW-C-12-M | ecosystem: Environmental > Terrestrial > Soil >... | reverse complement strand
TGGGCGAGGGTTCCGTAAGGTGCGGTCAGACTCGTCACGACGCACGCGCCAGCCGACACCGCCATCTGCACACGTACGAACGGTGCGCGTCGTGTGAACTGGCACGAGACCGCGAACGCGGGGTTGTCCGCGATGCTCACGCCGTTGTTGTCGGCGAACGTGCGTACGACCTTCGGCATGAGCACGACGCCGCCGCCGCCATCCTCCTCCGCGACCTCGGTGAACCACTTGATGTTGTCTTCCGAGAACTCCAGGAAGAACGTCACGGTTGACGGACCGCCGCTGCAAGCGAGCAGGAAGTCGAGCGTCACGGCACCGCTGGTGACCAGCAACCCTTTGGACGCAGTGTTACCTGCGCCGAGGGTGACGCCTGACATCAGTGATACGGACACGAGATCTAAGGTACCGCGAGTGGACACAAACGGTCAAATCGGCGAGACTTATCGGGCGTGACGAAGTCGTGGCGAGACGAGCACCCTGTCTGGACCGGCGTCCTTCTCGGGGCGGCCGGAGTCTTCGTGTGGTACCACCGTGGCGTCGTGATGATGCTTCTCGGCAAGCTCATGCATCCGAAGGAGCTGTTCCACGGTGGGCTCGGGCAGATCATCGACATCGCGAAGCTCGGCGCCGCCACAGGCATCGAGATGCCGAGCAGCGATCCCTCCATCGCCTTCCGTCAGATGCGCCGGTACGCCTTCGCCGCGTCGCAGGACAAGTCGCCGATCGTAGGGCTCACGCACGCATCCTACGCGCTCATCGCTCTCGACATTCTCGAAGAGGCTGTCGGTCGAGACATGCTCGCGGCGCGGGGCTGTGACGTCACGAAGGTGCGCACGGTCGTGACGGCACTTCAGGACGCGCACGCGAAGAAGCTCGAAGGATGCGACGTGTACCTGTCGTCGGTGCTCGCGATGGAGCGCGGCGAGCCGGGTGGGGCGCTGCCTGGCGCAGTGTTCGCGGGCGGCGGCGTCGAGTACATCGCACCGACGGGGGCTTGATGCTCTCCCGCCGCACGCGGCTCGCCATCGCGATGCCTGCCTTCGCGCTCATCGGCTTTCCCGCACTCGTGCTGTGGGGCACAGGCTGGATCATCATGTTCGCCGGGCAGAACCTCTGGATGGTCTGCCACAGGCGCTTTCGTGAGCCCGGCTGCGCGTGCGAGGAGTGCATTCAATTCGACGGCGCGAAGATGCCTGAGCCAGCGCCCGCGGCTGAGCCGCCGACGCCGTGATCTCACGCTCGACCAAGGCCCGCCTGCGGCTCACCGTCATCGCGCTTGGGCTCGTGCCTCTCGCACTCATCGCTCGCGCCACGTACAATGGTGAGCTGATGGCGTTCGTCGTGCGCCACAGCCTCATGGCGTGGGACGCGTACGACAAGACCCGAGGGCGCTAAGCGAACGCAACGCTAGGCAACATCCAATCACACATCAAGAATTGACCTAGAACTGGTTGCGGCTGTCCGTCGGTCGGGCCTGGATGCACGCCGTCCACGGTCATGATGCCTTGACCGAGATGGCTGGGATTGTTGCCTGCCTGCTCCCAGGACTTGAACGGAGTTCTTATATCAGCGTAGACGCCGCCATTGGCAAGCACAGCCGTCTGAATCGTACTACACGCAGAATCTAACGCTAACTGCCCAGCAGTAACGAACTGCGACCAATCTTCACCGTTTCCTATATCACCACACATCGGGCCAACCCACAGAACAGGATTTTTAGTCGTAAATTGCCCGGCATACGGCGCAGACATGATCGTATTCACGTTTGCTTGTATAGTCGCGTTGCTAAAGCTGTGACGCCAATCGTTTATACCTAACTCTATTATAATGCAATCAAACGGCTCGAACGGCGTCACAAGCGTAGACCAGTTAGCAATGATATCTGACGTAGTGCCGCCGGATATGCCCGAACCTCCTGTGATAAACGTAGGTCCAGCGGTCTCAACTACTTGAGAATAGACAAACAAGCCTCCTGGGCTTTTGCTGAATCGCGCTTGTGGTGACTGTGGATAACGCGCCTGAGCCCACGACACCAACGGACGATAGTAGCCACCTAAGTTGACGTCTACTGTAATAGAGTCACCTAAGAACAGTGTCGACATGCCGCGGGCGAATGTGAACACGGACGGCATAACTCAGGGCTGCGCGCACACAATCGCTAATTTATCTACATGAATGATCTGAGCCGCGGCTGTCGCACCGTTAGCTATGAACAGTGAAACTAGGTTACCTGTAGTAGTATCCATAGACGCGGCTAAGGCGCGCTTGTCTATCGGAGTTGGATTGAAGTCGTAAAATGCGTACAAGTTAGTACCGTCACTGGCGTAGATATAATCGTGATAGGCCACGTTGATATCAATCGGTGTTGCTACAGTACAGACTTCCATGTGGCTACCGTCGTTGATCCCGCACGATAGATCGATAGTGGACTGAGAGCCGAGTACGCCTAGAAACACATCATTCAGGCCTGCGAAGTCGGCTAACGCTAGCGTTGTGTTCGCATCTGGCGTGCTGATGATTTTTACTCTCGCGTACACTGCCCACACCATAACGCGACCGTTAGGAACCTCAGTAGGTGCATTGAGAGGCGCTAGCGCGTTGTGCCCACCAGCTCCTGCGCCTGTGCTGAGTTGCCACACACCGCCTGTGTCGGTGTTGATCTTAACGTTGCTACCGCCTAGCGTACGAAACGCATAGGTAGGGCCGTCGTCAGCTAGCGCAGCACCGCCAAAATCTGAGGCCCATAAAAGAGTATTGAACGTAGGCGACACGTTCACTTGTAGAAACGCTACTAAATTTTCTCTCCAATCCAGACTGACTTGCGTACCGCTAGAACCTTGCGAGCCCTGCGTCCCCTGGGAGCCTTGAAAACCCTGCACGCCCTGAAAGCCCTGCGCGCCCTGAGCGCCGGAGCCAGCGACGCCCTGGAAGCCCTGCACTCCCTGAGCACCGGTCGAGCCTTGAAACCCTTGCGCGCCGGTTCCTCCTCCGGTACCTAGCGCGAGCGCTACCTGGACAATCTTCAGCGCCGCGTACTGCGAGACGCTCTCGATCGTACCAAGCGTCACAGCCGTCCCTGGGGCAACGTTCGTGCCTCGGCCTGCCACCGTCGCCGAGACGTAGACGGTCTGTCCTGCGACAGGCGTGAGCCCGGTCTCCAGGAGGACGTCGACCTGGGCACCTGACGTGAAGATATTGGCGTTACCGCCAGCACCGATACTCCCGCCGCCGTTGACACCGACAAGACCGGTCAGAGCACCCGGAGACAGCGCTCTCACGAAAGTATTCGTCGCCGAGACGCGGACGACCTCACCGTGGACGACGAGCGTCCCGGTGCCATTGACTAGCGGGATGTAGTTGGACGGCGTCGTGGACATGTGATCACCTACCGGCGAGGTTCAGGATCGCCCGAGCCGTCTGCGCGTGCTTGTGCATGAGCGAGCAGTTGCCGTCACGAGCGGCACGCCTGGCCGCGAGCAGCTCTGCACGCGCCTGCGGCGAGCACGGCGCGCACGCGGCGGCCGTCTCGGTGACGATGCGAGTATTGCAACGGCGTCTCACGACTGATCTGCCTCTTTGACATGCTTCGGGCAGTAGACCTGCATGTTGATATTCGTTCCTATCCAGCCGCTTGGGGGCGACGCCGGATCTCGTGACGTATCTGTATTGTCTTCGTAGACAGCTCTGCAACCTTCTGCGCTGCATGAGCGGAGGCCATAAACCCGACCTGTTTTCTCCGCCAGCGCCATCAGCGACGTCTCTTCAGGCACTTCGCGCACGTGTGCACAGCGTCGCACTTGATCACTGGCAGCCCGACCCATTGCACGTACAACGGTCGTCCACATCCGATACGCTTCATCAGTAGTACCCCTGCGAGACTTTGCTCTCGACGTGACAGTGACTGATCAGCGACCGCAGCCGCTTCTCCGACTTCCACGGCAACACACGCGTCGCGAAGATGTACGACGCCTTCACCTCGGCGTTATGGCAGCGCCCTGCACGAGCGTCGGCTTTCACCTGGCGCACGGCATCGGCGACCGCCCGACGATGCTCGGGGTTGGTCTTGCGGCCACGCGCCATCAGCGCCTCCGCCTCTTCGGCGTCGAGTGCGTGCACTGCAACAGCAGCGCATCGCGCTTCTTCATGGCCTTCACGAACGGCGGATAGTCGAACAAGCCGCCGCGACCGCTGACGAAGCCGGTGTAGCCGTGCTTGTCGGCGTCGTTGATCGCGCGTTCGAGCTTCTTCTCGGTCTTCGTGAGTTGAGAACGGCAGCTCATCGACGTCTCCGCTTCCGCCTACGGCGAGCGCCGGCCATCGCAGTCACGGGCTTGCTTCTCACCGAGACATACTTGCCGCTCGGCGTCTTCATCATGTAGACGGTGCGGGTCATCGGATTTCGCGGCGCCGGCTTCTTGCCGAATGGCCACCAGTCAGGAAGGGCGCCGAGGTCACGCTGCTGCTTGAAGAACTTGGTCGCCATCGCAGGCGTGAAAGGGCTCTCGTAAGCCTTGCGTGTACGGAACGGTGTACACGCCTTCTCCGAGCATTCAGCGACAGTCTGTGCTTGGTTGCCTGCACCGTAGCGTACGACGTAGCTACCAGGACCGCACGTTGGCGTAGCGAAACGCTTGCCGCTTTTCGCACGTGCGAGCTTCATGGCGCTGCGTACGGAACGGATGTTTTCTTGCGCCCCGTCGCACCAACGGACACCGTACGCGCCTTTGATCGCCATCACCGTCTCGCTTTCCGTTTGCGCCCGCGCCGAGCCCCGCCAAACGACGACACGTGCCGATACGCGTTCGTGATCAGGTGCGAGTCCGCGCCGGGATCGGGAGCCCACATCGCCTTGCGCGCCCGCTTCGACCCATACAACTTGTCGGGCAGCCCGGAGCCGACGCCGCGCTTGACGATCTCGACCTTCTCCACGGTGCAGCCTGCCTGCTGGAACTTCGACGAGCGCGAGATGACATCGCCGGGCCCGTTGCCGGTCAGCTTGCGCACGACGCGGCCCGTGGGGCACGCAAGCGTGATCTTGCCGACCCACAGCATCGACTAGCCCTTCTTGTGCATCGAGTACGCGACGGCGCCCGCGATGAGCAGCACGACGCCTACTGCGCCGACCTTCTCCATCGTGGAGATGTGCTTGCGCATCGGCACGGGCACCATCACGACGGGCGGAGGCGCGGCCGGGCCTTCGGGTACCGCCGGGTCGGCGCCCATGATCGAAACCATCTCATCGCCGCCGGAGATCATCGCGTGGCCTTCCAGATGACGAAGCCGAGGCCCAGCGTCATCGCGATGGCCATGCCTGCGGCGAGCCTGGCGTGACCGCCCTCTTCTGTCGACATCGCAGCCGGTGACATCACCATCGGAGCGGCCGGAGCAGGTGCGGCGGCCGGCGGCGGGCCCATGATCTGCACGTCGCTGGATTGGCTGAGCCCCATCTGGCGCTCGGCGAACCCAAGGTCTCCTGGCTTCGATTCGATGTACATGGTGTAGTGGAACCTTTCGAAGAGAGTGTATCAGCGACGGCGCGTTTTCAGAAATGACGCATCAGTCGCAGTTGGTCTTGAGGTCGCGCGGCACCTTACGCCCGGAGAAGAGTGAGCTGCCCACGGCGTAGGTCGAGCTGGCCTGGCCGCTGTTCCAGTCCATGACCTTCAGTCCGAGCTTCTGACAACGCGACGGCGCGGGCATCACCCCACCCCACAAGGCAGCGTCGTGATCCCGTGCGTGTGCCCGTCGAACGCCGGCAGCACCTTCCCGCCACGAATCACGTGCGAATGCCCGACGTCAGCGTCCGTCGCACCGTTGCCAAAGCCGTCCGCGTACGCCCCGTGCCAGTGGATCGGCGTGTGCGGACCGTTGTTCTTCGAGGTCATTCTGCACGGGTACTTCGGGGGGTACGCGCGCGGGTAGATGACGGTCGACGGGTCTGGGTAGATCGGCATCAGCGCCTCGCACGTCCACGTCGCAGCGAGAAGCTGTAGACGCTACGTTCGCGCCCGCGCGAATCGATCACGTCTACGACATCCCAACCGGCGGTAGGGCCCACCACCGCATCCTCAGCCAACTTGCCACAGAAAGAGCTGTACGAAAGCCCTTTGCCTTTCGCCGTCTTCTTGGGCGTCACGCATACGCGAGCGCCGGCTCTCACGTACGCCATGAGAGAGCCTCTAGTACGCGTCGGGATTCGAGAACGCGTTCATCAGGATGTTGCCGTTCGCGTCGATGACCATCTTGACGCTGCCGCCACAGATGAGCACGCGCGTGCCGTCCGCACGAGGTCCGACGATCTCGCACTGGTTGCCGGCGGCGCCGAGCGCGCCCTTCATGGCGACCATGTGGGCGTGCCCCGGCGAGCGGAACCAGTTGGCCGGGTTCCACGACATGCGGCCGTGGTGACCGAAGCCGTGCGTCGCCGCCGGCATCGGAGCCGGGGGCGGCGGCGGAGGCGCGTCGGGCGGCAGTGGCGCCGACTGGTACGGCATCGAGTTCTGTACGCGATCTCCCGCGTTCTGGTAGCCCGCGCGGATGTTGCGCCCGCTCGGCGAGATGCCGGGGAACTGCCCCGAGCGCATGACCGTGTACGGATCGACGTGGTGATGGCTGGTGCGGACGCCACCGCTCGAACCGAAGCCCGAGCCGCCGAACGCACCCGCGGTGCCGGCGGGGGAGGGACCTGGCGCTGGCGCGGCCGGCGCTGCGGCCGGGGGCGGCGGCGCGATCGGGGGAAGCGCCTGCGGTCCGGTGTTCGGGTTCAGCGGATGGTACGCCGGGTAGGCGCGCATCCGTCTCGTCGCCGGGAACAGATTCGACGTGATCTGTTGCGAGTAGAAACCGGTCTTCGGCATCGGGAAGATGCTTCCGTCGCCGGGCGTGGGTGGCGTGAAGTCGACGGGGTTGGCGGCGGTCGGGCCAGTTCCAAGAATCATGAGCAGCACCTCATGACAAGAACGATACGGCAACTCAGCCAGCGCCGTCAAATCTGCGGGAGCGGTACTGCTAGAGTATCAGCCTCGTCCGGCAGCCGCGCGCTGATCCATCAAGCGCTTGTGCGGCGGGCACAGTCCGTCGGAATCGCACCCGGTACAGAGTGCGTGTCCGCAGACATCTCCCGCGCGCTTTCCACTCAGCACATACGTGCACGACGTCGACGAGAAGTTCTTGCAGCCGAGCGTCGAGCACTTGAGCTTGTCGTCTTTCTTCCCGCACACGAAGACCGTGACACCGTTCGAGCCGCTCATGACTTAGACCCGAGCCCTTTCATCGCCGCCATGAAGTTGTCGAACGCGGACTTCGCGCCGTACGCGAGGCGCATCCCCTGGAGCTGGGAGTATTGATACGCCCACTGTACCAAGCAGATCACACTGCACGCCGCTACAGTGCCCTTGTTCGTGCCCGCCGTGTCGAAACGCGTGATCTCGAAGCGCGACGTGCACGGCTTGCGACAGTGGATACAGATGATGGGCGTACTCACCGCAGCAGTCCTGGTATGAGCGGGTGCGCCCCGTAGCAGATCGCCGCGAGCCCGACGACGAACATGACGAAGCCGGCTTTCGAAACACGGGGGTACTTGTCGATGTTCCAGAAGATGACCCCGAGTAGCATGAGGATGAAAAGGAAGACGAAGCTGGACATGTTGAACTCCTAAGTGTTGTTGGTGGCGTGGCCAGTGAGGTGCTCGACCTCTTCCCAGGTCGTGATGTTCTCATGCGGCAGCGTTTTTCTGTACTGCAGCCACCCCTGGAAGTTGCCGCTCCACTTCGGTGTGTCGAGCGCTTGCGCCACGTGCTCGGCAGGGCTCGCATGCAGCGGGCGCTTGACGAGGAGATCATCGTGAAGACGGATGTCCTCTTTCAGATCACGCTTGCCTTCGTGCGTGAGGTACGAGACGCGAGCGCAGCGACCGACGGAGATTTTGATGAGATCTCGCCAGAGCCCTAGCGTCTGCGAACGCTGCTCGAAGATCCACTGCTTGGCGCTGATCACGCCGCCCTGTGTCTGCGGGTAGACATTTTTCGCGACTTCTTGCCAGTCCTCCTCGAAAATCAACGGCATGTGCCAGCCGCCGACAGGCATCTTGACCGGAACCGACGCATCCAGCGCCGCCTTCGACATGCGCATCAAGTGCTGGTAGTGCGGCTCGGCATCTTTGTGAAGACGGAGACCGTACATGTTGGGCTGCTCAGTCGCGCTCGCGATGATAGTGATCCACATCCACGGCTCGATCAAACGATTCACGACGCCCTTGTGAACGCCAAGGCTCAGAAGGTACTCGGCCGACGCGACGGCGTTGTTCTTCGCCTTGAGCCACTCGGAGACGGCCTCACCGCGCTCGGAGTCGGTCAGCTCCGCACCCGGCTGCATGCCCTTCTGGTTCTTCCCGATGTAGTCCGGGATCCACGGATCGTCGTTGACCATCGCGATGAGCTTCGCTGTCGGGATCGCGCGCGAGCTGGCCGAGTTCTTCGACCAGGCCCTGTTCGTCATGATCTCGCTGTGAATCGGACGCGGGTACTTCCAGAGATACGTCGTCAAGCGCTTGCCACACGGTGCGACGCTGTCAGCAAGAATGCGCGCTTCGAAGCCCATCTCAGCCCTCCTCGATTTCGATCGTGACCTTCGCGCCGAGCTTCAGCGGCAGACTCGGCTCGAAGCCCGTCAGCTTGAGCGGGTCGGCGCCGATGTGCTTCAACTGTGTGGCTCTCGCCTCAGCAGTCAATGTGATCTCAGCCTCTACCCACACGATAGGATCGCCGTTTACGAGTATCCGGCTTCGCTTCACACTACTAACGGTTGCGTTCAGTGTCATGTCGACTCCTTTTTCAGCAATACCGATCCGCGAATAGTTCCGTCGAGCGCGATGTCGAGCACGACGCGCACGACCTCGCCCTGAGCGTGCGCCCAGTCGAGCGCGTCCTCTACTGTCTTGAACGCGCCTAGATGCACGACGATCACGCTCGCAGCGCCTCCCGCGCACGTCCGATGAAGTAGAGCCCGATGTCGTCCTCGGGAATCCCCCGACGTCGAAGGACGATCCCGGCGTCGTGACTCGACAGCTTCGCCAGCTCACGCTCGCGCAAGAGCTTGTTGATGCGTGGAGGGATCTTCGTGCGTGGTGGCTTCACTTGCCGGCCTCCCGGTCGAGCTTGATCAGCCACCTAACGCAAACTGCGGCTACTTGCGTGACTTCGGCTCTTAACCTGCCCTTGTCCTCCTCGCACATCGCCTCCCAGAACTCCTCTTCAAGAATGTGCGCGAACGTGAGGCGACCCTCGCGGTCGGCGCGATCACACGACGACATCGCGCGCTCACGCTGGTGCAGGTTCATGCCGCCGTTGCGCGTGCCGTCGGGCCAGTCGCCCCCTGGGTGTTTGCTCTCCGCGCGCTCGACCTCGCGCAAGATGTCCTGTGTGATCCGGCGCTCGTCGAGGTAGGTCATCTTCAAGGCCTGTCCTCCAGCGCCTTCCAGACGCGCTCGTGGACTTCTTCGACGGTCCCCATACCATCAATCTTCACGTAGTCGGGGCCGGCGTTCGTCCAGAGCCGCTCGTAGTTGGCTCTCACAACCTTCTGCTTCTCGCGGTCGCGCTCGTACCTGTCGCGCGCCTCGGGACGGCGCCGGAGCGCCTCCTCGGGAGGGACGTCGATGAAGATGTTGAGCCAGGCCTCGGGCAGCATCCCGTGCACGCGCACGAGCCAGTCAGGGTCGAGACCGTCCGCGGCGCCGAAGGCGAAGGCAGACTGCCACCAGCGGTCGCAGACGACGACGGTGCCGCTGTCGAGGTGGCGCTCTATCTCGATCGCGGCGCTGTACTTGTCCATAACCTGAAGACCTTGGAATATAAGAGCATCTTCAGGAGCAACACCGGGCTCCGTTCCACGCGGTGCAGGTCCGGTGACAGGCTCGACCAACAAGATATCGCTCTTCAGGTGCCGCAGGATCGCCTTGCCGACCGTCGTCGTGTAGCGCGGGAACGCGTACAGGACAGCCTTCACGCCGATACTATCGAAGCGGGCGACAAGCTTGCGCGTCTGCGTCTGCTTGCCGACGGAGTCGCAGCCCTCGACTACGACCATCGCTCCATCGCGTGGCAGGTACATCACAGACCTCGCGTAATGCCAGGCTGTTTCATGACGTCGGGATGCTCGCTCGCGAAGTCGGCGAACTTCTTGATCAGCTCGTCGACCTGCCCGAGCTGGAAGTCGTTGCAGCCGTCCATCTTGCACAGCTCGCGGTACTTGATGAGCAGCGGCACGGCGAGGTAGTCGCGTCCGCGGAACAGGATCGTCGGCTCCTCCGTGTCGATGATGTTCCCGTTGGTGGTCTTGACGATGTTGTAGTTCTCGTCGATGTGGTGCTTGAGATCGATCTGACGCTTGACCATTGATGTGTTCCTTTCAGTCTCGGGACAGCTTGCGGGTAAAGGTGGCGACGCGGACGTAGACGACGAGTTTGGGCGCCTGTGCCTTGTCCGCTTTGCTGATCTCAGTCAGTAGCTCTCCAGGCGTCGCACCTGTGGTGAAGCTCTTCGCATTGATGCCCTCCTCGACGGCCTCTTCAACAACGTAATCTTCGACCGCGTACGCTGGTTCGAGATCGCCCTCGACGACGGCCTGTGCAACGCAGTAGCGGCAGTTCCAAAGCGTCTTCTTGTGCTCGGGACACGTCCACGGCTGGATGCGCGCCGCCTCAGCCTCCACCTGTGCACGGATGTGCGCGAGACGCTCGGGCGCCATCTTCGCTTCTAGTTCTTCCCACAGATGTGTCTTCACCGCGGCGTCGCTACCGAGCGGCGGGATCGCATCGAGCCCCGGCGTCCAGCCCTCGGGCAGCCTCCGGCCGGCAAGCGTCTCGTGCGCCTTGCGCTCACTATCAGCCCACTGCGCTTCGTGCACGAGCTTGCCGTGCGAAGCCTCCTCAGGCGTCAGCGAACGCGAAATCGTCTCGGTGAAGTGGACAAACTCCGGAATCCCCGGCGCCTGACCATCCTGCAAGCCGCCCGTGACCTCGTGAGCGAGGCAGTAGCGCGTCTTCGGCACGAAGCACGGCAAGCCGACTCCGCTGCCGGCAAGACCGATACGCAAGAACTTGATGTCGTCGAGTGTGAGCCCGTGCGCGACGCAGCCAGTGCAGCCGAGGACTTTCAGATCGTCGGCGACCTTGACCCCGCAGTTCCAGAGCAGCCTGCGCACACGATCGAGGTCGATCCTATGGTGCTCCTCCCACGCCATGATCGCAGCGTCCGTCGGGATCTCGGACATGCGCTTCTTCCACCGCGCAAGTGCCACAGCTTCTTCCGCTACAGGATCAAAGTCGGGCTGACGCTGCTCGACCGGGGGCGGTGCGTAGATGAACAGCTTATCGTCCCACGGATGATCCGGCATGATGTCGCCGAGCGTCGGCTTCCACGCGGCGCCGAACTTCATCTCGTCGACCGTTCTCTTGTCGCTCCAATCCATCTGTCTCCTCTATGGAAAAATCGGCCCATTCACCGAAACATAGTCGAACGCCTCACGAATACCTGGCTTCGAGACGTCATACGCTTTGATACCGAAATGCCGCGCGATCTTGAAAGCGAAGCCTGTACCGCCACCACCTTTTTTACCGTGACTCAAGTAACCAACTACGTACTTAGCATCGCGCACGATCATGACGTTGCGCGCGAGCAGATACTGCGCTGCGTTCGTCAGATCGCCGAAGCGCGGGTGAAGCTTCGCCGCCAGTTCCATCTCCGCGGCGGGATAACCTTCGGCGTTGACGATCCGAAGCGGACGCACCACGTTCCCATCAGCGATTGCATGCTCCTCGAAGTTGTCCCATGGCAGGCACAGCTCGACCTTCGTCGGGTTGATGATGTTGCCGCCCTTCGCCCACGCCTGGTCGGCGCCCGGTGCATTACCGCTGACGATCGTGTGACCGGCAGTGACGAGTTTAGCGCCAGCAAGTGTCATCCAGCGCAGGATGTCCGCGGGCGTCTCGCGCGAGCCGATGCAAGCGATGCGGCTCACGACGGGCGCCCTTCGCCCCGTAGTTCGTACCTGCGCAGTGGCGCACCACAGACGCTGCATCTGATCGGGGCACTATTTGGACCAACGCAGAACCGAAATCCGCCATGTCCGTCGGCTGTACCGACATCCTTCAACGTGATGGCACCGCCGTACGGCGCTCTGCGCACATGATCCTCGGCCGTAGTCACATTAGGTCCCTGCGCCTCGCAGTAAACGTTGTGCATGCGAAACTTCTGTTCGAGCGGCGTGTAGTCGCTCACGCCGCCACCAACCTTCGACGAACAGGCGCGCCGCACGTCTCGCAGGTTACTGGCAGATTGTTACGCCACAGTTGTCGCCCGCCGTGCTCATCGTGCATTCCAACCTCTTCACACTCCCGGCCTGGATCGCGCTTCACGTGATCGTTGGCCCCGTGGTTGCCTGGTCCTTGCGTCTCGCAATAGATCATCGTGATCGTGATCGGCGTGCGCCACGGCTTGCCAGAAACAACATTCGCAATGCCGTTCACGAAGGTGAACACGTGCATCATCGGTGTTGACATAGAGCCGACAGCTAGACTGCCACCGTGGCGGTGCTCATCAGCTCCGATGAAGAAAATTGTGTTGCCTACAAACCGCGACGCGCGGTTCGCGAATTGTATGAGCAAGCCGGTTGTGATGCACAGGGCGAAGTGCAGTACGACGAACGGCAGCACAGCAAGAAAACGCAGTGTCTTCTTCACGCCGGCACCAACCCTTCCAGCGGATCGCCTTGGCCTGCGGCGATTGCTGCCTCGCGGAACTTCTGCGCCGCGCCCAGATATCCCGCCGACACATTCGCCGCTTCGCCGTCCATCGGACGGAACGCGAGCTTCGCGATGGCGAGCCGCTGCACAGCGAGATAGCGCAGCGTCGGCGTCTTCGTTTCTTCCTGCCGCGGCACGTATTCTTTCAAGATCGCGCGGCGCATTCGCACGGAGAGACTTCTCCAGTGAAACCTACAAACGAATTTGCGTGGCGGCACGTCGAGCGTGCAACCGTGCGCGTGGCAGGTGTGGGTGGCGTGTGTCGTCACGTCGTAGACTCAGGCGGCACAATGACCTCGACGCCCGCCGCCTTCAAGAACGCCACCATGTCACCAGATGCCCCATACCTGCTCGCATAGAACTCGCCGTAGACGACGCACACGATGCCGGCGTTCACGATGAGCTTCGAGCAGTCGTAACAAGGTGACGCTGTCGTGTAGACCGTCGCGCCAGCGATGGCGACGCCATTTCGCGCCGCCTGTGCGATAGCGTTGGCCTCGGCGTGAGCCGTCCGAATACAGCTTAGCCGGCCACCCATCTCCTTCAGCTCGTGGCCGACGGTATCGCAGTCAGGCATACCTTTCGGCGCTCCGTTGTAGCCGGTCGAGAGGATCTGTCGGTCACGGACGATGACAGCACCGACGTTCTTACGGTCGCACGTAGAGCGCGTCGCAACGACCTTCGCGATCTGCAAGAAGTAGTCGTTCCAAGTTGGGCGGCTCACGTCGCCTCCACCGACGGCCGGTAGTTCTCTTGCGGCAGACGCTTGCACCGCTTGCACAGTGTCTTCGGCGGCACCTCCCGCTTCGGACACTCGCCGAACGGTGCAGGACCGCCCGAACGCGAGCCGTCCATCCATGCGCCGCAACCGTTCGCACAGTCGGTTGTCGTCTGATGGTCGCAGTAGCGGTGCGTGGTGACTCTCAGGTGAGGGAAGCGCGATGCTGTAAGAGCGTTCTCGACGTCCGCGGCGTTCTCAGCTGCCGGTCGCTCTTTCTTACCGAAGACTTCATCAAAATTGTCGCGGTAGTTCTGATTTTCTGGATGAGAGACGATGCTCATGACGCTTTCTCCGTAGGAAGTCTTTCCTGCAGCTCGGCTATCATCCAGCGCAAGTCGTGCTCCGAAAGCGGGATCTCGGAAACACCTCCTCCGTCGGCGAGCACGACAATCGCGCAGGCGCCCTCCCTACCGTCCGTCACGCTCACGATCGCGCTGGCAGCACCTTCCGTACTGTAAAAGATGCAGAAACCTGGCTTAGGCAAGAGATCTCCAGTAGAAACACGCGGCAGTCGCCGACGCCATCGTCAAGATGAGATCAAGCCGTGTGAAGGGATGCGCGCCGAGCACGAGCACGACGGCGCAGAACATAAAACCGGCCGCTAGGAACTTCTGAATCACGTGCTGTTTTGTAGCTCGAAGACAGCCCTTGTGTCCAATAGTTTTTGTTGATAGAAATGCCATCGATGCCGAATAAAAAAACGACGTTGACACCCTTCGGTCGCTACCTCAAGAAGAACAACATCTCAGCCGCCGACGCCGCATCTGAGCTAGGCGTCACACGAAGTTACGTGCAGGCGCTCATGACCGGGGCCATGACACCGGGGTTGAAACTGGCCATCGAGATCCTGCACTGGAGCCGTGAAACGGTGTCGGCCGAGTCGTGGGTGAAGTCATGACCGATCTAGAGACGCTCAAAGCGATGTTCAATCGCGCTAAGATACCCTACACAGAAATTCCGGCAGGACACTGGAGCACCGAGCTTCAAGAACCTTTCGATCCGATCTTAGACCTCCACGCTCTAGAAGTAGAGCGTACGGCAGAGAGCCCAGACACGGTCGTCGGATACGTAGGCTTCTCCACCACTTACTACTTCAACGAAGATGGCTCACTTCGCGCGGTAGGGAGCTGGGAGTGATTCTCGCGATAGATCCCGGCTTGCACGCCTGCGGATGCGCCATTTTCGACGCGAATACCTCGAACGAGCTGCTCTGGGCCGGGCTCGTCAAAAACCCCATAGATGTACATCCGGAGAATCCGAGCTACCCGAGCGGGCTGTGGAACAGCATGGTCGATGCCGTGGATACAGAACTGCACGTTCTCGGCTACGAACCCGACAGACTCGCGATCGAGCTGCCGCAAGTTTACATCGCCTCGCGCAGCAAAGGCGATCCGAACGATCTGATCGCTCTCGCCGGCCTCGTCGGCGCTTTCACGCACTGGTTCCGCGGCATGACATTTTTGTATCTACCGCGAGAATGGAAGGGCTCTGTACCGAAAAAGATCATGAACGATCGTGTGCTGAAGCACTTGAGCGAAGAAGAGCGCGTCAAGATCGAGAAATCACCGAAGAGCCTGCAGCACAATGTCTATGACGGCGTAGGCATCGGGCTCAGACACCTGAAGCGTCTTTGAGCTGAGCTTTCAGAAAACACGCGATGCACGGCGCCGACTCCGGCGGCGGTTTGCCATCTTTCAGTCTACGGGTCAGCCACGCGCCGCAGGCCAGGACGAGAACGTGAATCGTTCCACCACGCGGGCCGCTACATTCCACAACGCGCTCTACTCTGCAGCTAGGCGCCCTCGCTATAGGTCGGCTACCCACTTTATCTTGCCGCCTTCTTCTGACGGTTTAGACGGCACTAACTTGCCGTTTACATAGACAGGTTTCGCGCCTTTGTGCCAGCGTCTCATCAAAACCGGAGATGCTTTGATCGGTATGTCTGGAATCCAACGTTGCATCACATCTACCATGATCTTTGCTTGCAATAGTGCCGCATCCGACGATTTCTCTTCAGGCATCTCCGTAATCACTTCATCGTGCATGAAAATTACAGGTCTAGATCCCCAAAGAGCTGAATCCGTTTCAGTGTAACACGCGTGTGTAACATGCCATAATGCGTCTTTTGCTCCGGTAGCCGTCAACGACTGAAAGTAATGATTTGATAGCTGTGTGAACGTTAAACCGCCGCGCACGAAGCCTGACCGAGGAGAAACTACAGTTCCCTCGCCCGCCTTACCGACTAAATTACCGACGAGCTGAAAGTAGCTGCGCATCTCTGGCCACGCGCGGTGCCACTGCTCGTGAATGCGCTTAGCAAGACCTCTATCGATCGTGTAACCGTAGCCCTTGGCATATGCGACAAAACTATCGCTTGCCATTCCGCCAGGGAAACCGAAATTGGCCGGCTTCATCATCTGACGCTGATCCGAAACTTCGGAATCTCCGTCTTTGTAGCGTTGAGCCGCCTCTTCGCGGCTAATACCCATGAAGTCTGCCGCGAGATTCAAGTGCAAATCTTCACCTGCACGCAGAGCTTCTGCCATAGCCGACTGACCAACTAGATCTAGACAACTTTGCGCAAGCGAGCGCAGCTCGATCGTATCGTAGTCAACGCTACAATACACAAAACCATCGCGTGCTAGGAAGCAATTTCTAACTCCACCCTTTCTAGGCGGTGTTTGCAAATTCGGATTCGCGCAACTAGTCCTGTTCGACTCAACTAGCGCATTGAATCGTGCATTTATTGGTCTGACGGTACCGACTTCGAGCATCGGTATGTACGTGTTTAACAGTTTAGCCCCGCCAGCTGCTTCAGCCAAAACCGCGAGACCTTCGTCCTTACTATCAACGAGAGATTCGTACTCGCTAGACACACGCGGCTGCACGCCACTCGTCATCGGTACCATCAAGCCCTGAGCCTCATACCCGGCCCTCACGCGCGCGTAGATCGTCTTCATGTCGCGCGACCACGATCCATCAGGCTTCTTCTTTATAATTCCAGTGCCTTCGAGCTTATTGTTGGCCTCTACCTGCTCGGCCTCCAGCTCGGCTTTTAGCCTAACCACTGCTTCGCCGTCCGTGCGCACGCCCCACATCGACATGAGATACAATGCCCAAGCGTCGCGCATCGCACGCTCTTCAGTCGGAATCACGCCGCCGGGAGCGCCCCCGGCAACGACAAGCTCTTGCTGCTTGAGATAGACCTCACGCGTCGCGATGGCGTCGTCGACAGCGTACTTGCGAGCGTCTTCGGGCCAATCCTTGATCGGTACGCCGTCGAGCAACGCGTACTTGAGTCGCCAAGTGTCCTCTTTCGGTAGCACGCGACCGAGCAAGCGCAGAACTAGATCAGCTAGCGTGTAACCGGTTTTTACGTAGGTCTGCGTCTCTTCATCGAGCCTATACTTGAGATTGCCTTGCGCGATGTCGATGA
>Ga0210394_10004213_pt1 | contig 17024 bp, 16 predicted proteins | sample IncBWC12MmetaG_FD_160121 | JGI IMG/M metagenome (GOLD analysis project Ga0210394, IMG submission 160121) | Forest soil microbial communities from Barre Woods Harvard Forest LTER site, Petersham, Massachusetts, United States - Inc-BW-C-12-M | ecosystem: Environmental > Terrestrial > Soil >... | reverse complement strand
GGTCATCGGAGTGGACGAGAAAATCAAGAGGGCAATCATCGCCAGCCAGCTTAGCCGCCCCGCCGTGAGGATTCCTTTGGACCCCTGGTTTTGCGCGCGCTTTTGCGCAACGGAACGATAAAACTGCAAAGAACGAATCATTTCGAGGGATGGGTACATCGAAGAATTCTATATCGAACTGGCTGGAATCTCCCATCATGGTGTTGCGTCAAATTGTCACTTCGAAGGCGGCAAATTTTCAGCTTGCGGCCTGCTCTCCCACCTCGGGTTTGCCGCGTCTATACTATTTCCATGTCAAAGTTCGCTGTACTTTGCGCCGCCTTCGTCACCTTTTCCGCTCAGGCTTTGGCGCAACAGAGCACTTCCCCTACTCCAGCGGTGCAGAATCTGCAGCCCGGCGTTGTCCTACCCAAAGTCGTCAGCGGAGCGCAGCCGGAGCAAAGCTATGCGCTCTATCTTCCCTCTTACTACACTCGAGTAAAACGCTGGCCGATTGTCTATGCCTTCGATCCCGGGGCCCGCGGCAGCATGCCCGTCGAATTGATGAGGGACGCCGCAGAACGTTACGGCTATATCGTCGTCGGCTCGAACAATTCGCACAACGGCGCCTGGAAACCGGAGGCGGACGCGGCCCAGGCGATGTTTCAAGACACTCATGCGCGCCTTACTGTCGATAACAACCGCGTCTATTTCGCTGGCTTTTCCGGAGGCGCTCGCGTTGCTTCCACGCTTGCGCAAAAGTGCAATTGCGCCGCCGGTGTGTTGCTGAACGGTGCCGGCTTTTCGCCCTCGGGGCTGCCGGCGGCGAACGCAACGTTTTCTGTCTTTGCTGCCGTTGGCACTTTCGACTTCAACTATGGTGAGGTCCTCGATCTCGACGCGACGCTCGGCTCCCTTCATTACGCGCACTCGTTGCGGCGGTTCGATGGTCCCCATCAATGGGCGCCAGCCAACGTTATGGACGAGGCCTTAGCCTGGTTTCGTCTGATCTCGATGAAAGATGGTCACGAAGAACGCGACGCGGATTTCGTGAAAGCCCAAGCCGCCGAAGTTGAGAAGCGCGCGAAAACTCTCGAAGTCTCGGGCGATCCCTTCGGCACTTGGAAGGAGTATCGCCAGGCCGCCGACACGTTTGACGGCTTGGGCGAAAGTCCAACTTTTCGCGAGCGCGCTGTCGCGATGGAAAAGGAGAAAGCGGTCCGCGAGGGAGCGAAGCGCGAGCAACAGGACATCGAAGAGCAAGCACGTTTGAGCGCGGATATTTCTTCCGGGCTCGCTGCTCTCCGGCAGGACGGCCCGAATCGCGCCGATACGCGCAATAATGTCGAACTTCAGATCTCAGAACTCCGCAGCCGCGCCGAACACGAGAAGAGTCCACAGAAGCTCCGCGTTGCCAAGCGCGCTCTGGCCGGCGTTTTCATCGAAGCGATGGAGACTGGCCAGGAGCGCCTGGACGCGAAGGACATTTCCCATGCGCGTACCTATTTCGAGCTGGCGGCTAGTGCGGACCCTGATTCAGTTTGGGCGCTAAGCCAAGTAGCCGTCGCACGGGCCCTGGACGGCGATCGTAAAGGTGCCCTCGACGCCCTTCGCCGCACAAAAGAATTGAGCAAGGATCCTACAGCCTTCTCTGCCTGGCTCGCGGATGAACCAGCCTTCGCCAAAATGCGCGACACACCAGAATTCCACGCCCTTATTTCGCAGCCCCCAGATCCACACTAAGTCTCACTAATTCATATTGTTAGCCAACATTCTTTCCCATTCTATACACACAAACATACATCGATAGAGACATTGACATACGTTATATGCTATCGATATGATTGGATGAGAGTAAGCCGATGGATACCGTCAAAGTCTCACCCAAATTCCAAGTCGTAATCCCCAAGAAGGTCCGCGAAAGCCTCAAGCTCGAGCCCGGCCAGGAGCTCAACATCTACGCTCTGGATGGAACCATACGGCTTCACCCGCCTCGTAACATTAGAGAACTCCGCGGATCGGCTAAGGGCATGAAATGGAAGGACGACTACCGTGACCACGTCGACCGTCTCTGATCCTATCCTCGTCGATTCCTCAGGATGGCTCGAATACATCACGTCCGACTCGAAGGCCGACCTCTTTGCTCCTTATCTGGAAGGCGAACGGCCTGTTCTGGTTCCAGCCATCGTCCTCTTCGAAGTTCGGAAGATTCTCCTCCAGCGGCAGCCAAAAACGGTCGCTGACCTTTTTGTTTCGGAAGCCCTGCGCCGCACGGTCGTCCCCGTGGATCAAGACATCGCTCTCTCTGCCGCCGCCATTAGCATTCAACATGAGCTGCCGATGGCCGATGCGCTGATCTATGCAACGGCAGAGAGAAATGGAGCAGAGTTGGTCACATCCGACGCACATTTCAAAGGATTGGCTCGCGTCACATTTCTCTAGCGTTCGCGAGTGCTTCCGCGACCGTCTTGACCCGGATGGGACGCGCCGATAAGCTTAGAGTTTCTCCTTCCAGGTGAGCTAATCATGGAGCAAGTGCAAGTCACATTGCCGGACGGCAAAGTCCAAGAGGTGCCCAAGGGCACGACTCCGGCGGAGATCGCGCGCAAAATTTCTCCTCGTCTCGCGGATGCTGCGCTGGTCGCGCGGGTCACTGCAACAAACGGTGCTCCTCTGCCCAATGCGCCCGATCTGGGCGAGCTGATCGATTTGCGGCGTCCGCTCGAAGAAAACGTCAAGCTTCAAATCCTTACCGAAAAGGATCCTGACGCGCTATACGTCTTCCGGCATTCGGCGGCACACTTGCTTGCCGCCGCGGTGATGGAACTCTATCCCAACGTCAAGCTCGGCATTGGCCCGCCTACCGATACGGGTTTTTTCTACGAATTCCTCCGCGAGGAGCCTTTCACTCCGGAAGACCTCGCAAAAATCGAAAAGAAGATGCACGAGCTCGCCGCGCAAGACTTGCCAAACGAGCGCAAACTCATTCCCAAGCCCGAAGCTCTCGAGCTTTACAAAAAGAGCAACCAAACTTTCAAGTGTGAACTCGTCGAAGAGAAAGCTAACGAGCTGATGGTCTCCTTTTACACCACTGGAAATTTCATCGACTTCTGCCGCGGCCCGCACATCCCCTCTACAAAACGCATCACCGCGTTCAAACTCATGAGTGTCGCCGGCGCCTACTGGAAAGGCCAGGAAGGCAATCCTCAGCTCCAGCGCATTTACGCCGCAGCCTTCTTCACGCAAAAAGAGCTGGATGAATATCTAAATCGCCTCGAAGAAGCCAAGCGCCGCGATCATCGTAAGCTGGGCGTCGAGCTCGAACTTTTCAGCATCCAGGAAGAAGCTGGCCCCGGCCTCATTTTCTGGCACCCCAAAGGCGGCCTAATCCGCAAAATTGTCGAGGACTGGCTTCGCGAGGAACTCCTCAAACGCGGATACGATCTCGTCTACACTCCGCACATCATGCGTCTCGACCTCTGGAAAACCAGCGGCCACACCGGCTTTTACAAAGACAGCATGTTTGGCCCGGTGGAAGTCGAGAAGGCCGATTACCAGCTCAAGCCTATGAACTGCCCGGGCCACATTTTAATTTACAAATCGAAGCTGCACAGCTATCGCGATCTGCCCGTGCGTCTCGCCGAACTCGGCACCGTTTATCGCTACGAGCGCAGCGGCGTGCTTCACGGCCTGCTCCGCGTCCGCGGTTTCACGCAAGACGACGCCCACATTTTCTGTACTCCCTCGCAAATCGAAAGCGAAGTGGAAGCCTGTATCGACTTCGCCTTCGCCGTAATGAAAAATTTCGGCTTCGACAAATTCGAAGTGGAGCTTTCCGATTGGGATTCCACTCATCCGGAAAATTACGCTGGCAAGCCCGAAGACTGGCAACGTGCCACGGCCGCGCTTGCCGAAACCATGAAGAAGCTCAACATTCCATATAAAACCATTACCGGCGAAGCCGCCTTCTACGGCCCCAAGATCGACGTCAAGCTCATCGACGCCATCGGGCGCCCGTGGCAACTCACCACCGTTCAGTTCGATTTCAACTTGCCCGCGCGCTTCGGCCTCGAATACGTCGCCGAAGACGGCGCCAAACATCAGCCGCTAATGGTCCACCGCGCACTGCTCGGTTCCGTCGAACGCTTCTTCGGTATTTTGATCGAACACTATGCCGGAGCTTTCCCGCTCTGGCTCGCGCCCGTGCAAGTACAAATTTGCCCCGTCAGCGAAAAAGTTGCCGACTACGCCAAACACGTCACGGAGACTCTCAAGCGCCACAACATTCGCGTCCATCTCGACGATCGCAACGAAAAGCTACCAGCAAAAATCCGCGACGCGCAGCTCCAAAAAATTCCCTACATGCTGATCGTCGGCGCGAAAGAAGCCGAAGCTGGCACCGTCTCCGTCCGCCACCGCAGCAAAGGCGACCAAGGCCCCAAGCCCCTCGCCGAAGTCGTGGCCGCGCTGCAAGAAGAAGTCACTTCTCGCTCGTTGGCTTAGGCAATTTCCGCGAAACGCGCCCTCGAGCGGCCAGCATCAGAAGTTGTCGCAGCTTACGAAACTCCACCTCAAATTTGTCTTTGAGGGAAGTATCCGCCGTGTTACGTTTCCTGCTGATGGGCTTCCCTCCCGCCAATCCCACGCCGCAATTCGCCACCGCGGAGTACGCCGGCAGCGGCGAGGCTTGCAAATCGTGTAATCAAGCTATCTCCGGCACGTACTATAGAATCAATGGTTCGCTCGCTTGCGAGCGCTGCACCACGCAATTGCAAACCCAACTCCCCAAAGATTCGCACGCCGCATTTGTCCGCGCCCTGATGTTCGGTTTTGGAGCCGCGATCCTCGGACTCATCGGCTACGCAGCTTTCACGATCATTACCGGTATCATGATCGGCTACATTTCTCTTGCGGTAGGCTGGCTGATCGGGAAAGCCATGCGTACCGGTTCAAGAGGTATTGGCGGCCTCCGCTATCAGATTGCCGCCGCGCTATTCACCTATGCGGCTGTCTCCATGGCCGCCATTCCGATCTACTTTTCGCAAATCAGTAAAGACAAAGCCACCAAACCGCCTCAAGTGAAGACGGCACCCGCCAATCCCGGCGCTGCTGAGGACTCCGACGAGGACGACGCCGCGCCGGCTTCCAGCGGTGCAACTCCCGCGCGTGCTACAAAACCAAAAATGAACCTCTTCGTAGCGCTGGGCATGCTCGCACTTCTAGGCCTGGCATCTCCTTTTCTCGAATTGCAAAATTCCTATCACGGCGTGATCGGTCTCATCATCTTGTTCGTCGGCATCCGCTTCGCCTGGCAACAAACGGGCGCGCCAAAGATCGATGTCGTAGGCCCGTTCCAGAGCCGCGCGCCCACTCCTACGCCGGCGCCCTGACGACCAGCCTCGACGTGTCCTCTCCTCCCATTGTTGAACCCATTCGCAACTGCCACAACTGCGGCCAATCTGTGCCGCTTGGCGCGCTCGATTGCCCCCAATGCCACTCCTTGCTCTATAGCGAAGAACTGGTCCGCATTTCCGCGAAGGCCAATCAACTCGAGGAACAAAACGCCCTGCCGCAAGCTCGCGATGAATGGCGAAAAGCGCTCGCGCTTCTCCCGCATAATTCGAACCAAGCCGAATGGATTCGCGGAAAAATTTACAAACTCGAACTAACCGAAAAACACGCCGCCTCGCAACCTCCCAGAAATGATTGGACGAAACGCCTCGGCCCTCTCGCACCGATTGCCATTTTGCTCGCAAAAAGCAAAGGCCTTCTTCTCGCCATCTTCAAATTGAAATTCCTTTTCAGTTTTCTCGCGTTCCTCGCGATCTACTGGACGCTCTACGGCTTCAAATTCGGCGCAGGCTTTGCCGTCCTGATTCTCGTCCACGAGCTCGGCCATTACCTTGACATCCGCCGCCGTGGACTACCCGCCGACATGCCCGTGTTTCTTCCCGGACTCGGCGCGTACGTTCGATGGGAGGCCATGGGCGTCACGCGCCAAACGCGCGCCGCGGTCAGTCTTGCCGGGCCCCTCGCTGGTTTGCTCGCTACTGCCGTCTGTGCGTATCTTTGGCATTACACCGGCTACGGCTTGTGGAGCGTCCTGGCGAGAGTCTCCGGCGTGCTAAATCTCCTGAATCTCACGCCCGTCTGGATACTCGACGGCGGCCAAGCCATGAACGCTCTCTCCAAAGCAGAACGTTTTGTTCTGCTCGCTTTGACTCTCGCGCTCTGGGCCTTTCTTGGCCAGGGATTGTTCTTCCTGGTCGCCGCAGGAATTACCTATCGTCTCTTCACAAAGGATCTTCCTCCTATCCCGAATCCCCGCATCGCCGCTTACTACGCATTCCTCCTCATCGGTCTAGGCGCAATCCTCTATATAATTCCCGGGCAGGGTCTGCTTCCGAAGTAACGACCGAGTACAGAAAGTCGAGGATCACGTGCCTCATACAATTTCCAGGCGATCGATACTCTCAGCAGGAGCCGGACTCATCCTCACTACGGCGGCCAGTCCTCGTTCTTTGCTTTCCGTAGAGAAAGAAGAGGCACCCGCCATGCTCGACCACATTCTCCTCGGATGCACGCTTCTCACTAGCGGTATCGAGCTCGTCGAAAAACGCACCGGCGTTCGCGCCGCATTCGGTGGAGTCCATCCCGGACGTGGAACGCAAAATGCTCTCCTCTCTCTCGGCGAAAAACACTATCTCGAAATCATCGCGCTCGATCCGCTCCAATCCGATGCGCCAGACCACTACGGCGTGGCAAAACTCATTGAGCCGCGTCTGGTCGGTTGGGCTGCCCATCCCGGCGACCTCGATTCATTCGCAACTCGGCTCCGCGATGCAGACATTGCCTTCGAAGGCCCGAATCCCGGCTCACGCAAGCGCCCCGATGGCCGCCTTCTCCAATGGAAAACTCTCAATCTCAAGGACGATCACGCCGGCTTGCTTCCTTTCTTTATCGAATGGAGCGCCGACACCGTTCACCCCTCCGCCGACTCACCCGCCGGTTGCCGCATTGTTCGCTTCGAAATCGCGGCTCCCGAGCCCGAGCAGCTAAGCAAAACGGTGGCAATCCTGGGTCTCGACGTGAAAGTCATAAAAGCCGAACATGCACAACTTCGCGCAACCATCGCCGGCCCGAAAGGTGAACTTGTCCTAACCAGCTGAGTGCACCCAGCAAGCCTCACGCCGTAGGCTCAGTTTGGGTATTGCCGGGCAGCCCGCTGGGCATGCTATACTTTGAAACCCGTCCCACGTCGCTTTCCAACCGTGTGGACGGACTTGTAACGGATTCGAGGCCCAGCCCGGCGAGGCGGGCAGCAAGGCGCCTTTTAGCACTTAGGGGGGAATATCGCAGAACGCAGCTTCCGGCAGAGTGACCGTATCCGAGTTAACGAAAGGATCCGGGCGCGCGAACTCCGGGTGATTGATGAAGAGGGCGGCCAGCTTGGCGTCATGCAGCCGTTCGAAGCGCTGAAATTGGCGCGCGAGCGCGGGCTTGACCTGGTGGAAATCTCGCCGACGGCGGATCCCCCAGTCTGCAAGATCACCGACTACGGCAAGTATCTCTACCAAGCCAACAAAAAAGCGCACGAGCAGCGCAAGAGCAGCCGTGGCTCGCAGCTCAAGGAAGTAAAATTTCGTCCCGCGACCGCGGAACACGATTATCAGGTTCGCAAGAATCAGATCATCCGCTTTCTCGGCGATGGCCACAAAGTTCGCGCGATGATTTTCCATCGCGGCCGCGAAATGGCGCACCAGGAAGTGGGCCGCGCTAAAATGAATCGCTTGCTGGTGGAAATCGCCGATTCTTGCCAGATTGAAACAATGCCGCGCATGGAAGGCAACGTTCTGGTAGCTCTGCTAGCTCCGAAAAAAGGCGTTTCGGTTGCCAAGCCAAGCGGTCAATCGACAGCCAACGCCCAGCAATCGCAGTAGCCTTTGGTTTTTGTACGGGCATGGCACGCCGTGCCCGTCGATCGATATCGCGGGACTTTGTAGGGGCGGGGCTTTGTTTACCCTGAGCATCGAAGGGCCCCGCCCGATGATAGGTTACCGGGAAGATAGAACTGTAGCGGGTGCGAAAGTCCCGCCCATCAAGGAGAGCATTTCAAGTCATGCCAAGGAATTCGACAAAACCGAAATTGAAACTAAAAACTCACCGCGGCGCCAGGAAGCGTTTCAAGATTACCGCGAACGGCAAAATCAAACGGATGCACTCCGGCAAGCGCCACCTGATGGGCACTAAAGCTCCAGGCCGCATGCGCAAGCTGAAGAAGCTGACGCTGGTCAGTCCCAGAGACGTAGCCGCCATCCGGCAAATGCTCCCTTACGGCTGAGTTTTCGCCGTACGTTTCACCGATCTTCGAGTTTCGAATTTCGTTTTTCGATTCTCGACTTCGTGCCAGGCAGCGCTTCACGGGTGCCTGCCGGCCGATAAGCCGCAGAAAATGTTTGCCGAAAGGCAAACAAAACGCGGCCAGCAACACAATCAGAGACAAACCCGCTGCCTTACGCGTTTTCGTTCGCGTGAGCGCACCTCGTTTGTCTCCTAACTTAAGGAGAAAAACCCATGGCACGCGTAAAACGCGGCACAAAACGCCGCGCCCGTCGTAAAAAGTATCTCAAACGCACAAAAGGCTTCTTTCTAACAAAGAGCAAGCTCTACCAATCCGCACAAGAAGCAGCGAATCGCGCCGACCGCTACGCCAAGCGCGACCGCCGCGTAAAAAAACGCGAGTATCGCAAACTGTGGATCCAGCGTATAGGCGCAGCCGCCCGCAACAACGGCCTAACCTACGGCCAGTTGATTCACGGCCTCAAAGCCGCCGGCGTCTCGCTCGATCGCAAAATCCTAGCGGATATCGCGGTCAAGGACGCCGCCGCTTTTTCGAGTTTGGTAGCGAGCGCCAAAGCAGCCGCGCCGCCCCAAGCCAAAAAGGCGTAGCCGTCTCGAATTCTGTAGGGCCGGGGCTCTGTTTACCCTGAGCATCGAAGGGCCCCGCCCCTCCTGAATCTAGCAAGTCGCCAAAACTTTCTATTGTAAGGGCACGATTCATCGTGCCCTTACGGTGTAATGTATCCTGCGAATTATGCCGACGACCGACACCTCAACCGCGAAGACTCTCACCGTACTAGGCGCAACGACCACTGCTGCGGTCCCGCCGCTCTTTGCCGAAATCCGTTCGCGTTTCGACACCGAATCCACCGCTGTCCACGACGAATCCGCCTGGAAAATTTTCCGCGACGTCTGGCTAGGCCGCAAATCCGGCGTCCTCGCACAAATCACGGACAACTGGCTGAAACCTGCATCACCCGATCTAAAACGTGCCGTCGGCGCTGGTCTCAATGAACTTCGCGCCCATGTCGAATCGCAAATCGAATCCCGCCGGCTCGCCATCGAATCCGGCGCCGACCAATCCGCCCTGGCCCATGAACACGTCGACCTCTCTCTTCCCGGCGTCACGCGCCCCATCGGCTCGCATCACTTAGTCCGCCAAGTTTTCCAGGAAATCGAAGACATCTTCGTCTCCATCGGCTTCTCCGTAGTCGAAGGTCCCGAAATCGAAACGCCCTATTACAATTTCGAAGCGCTCAACATCCCTGAATTTCATCCCGTCCGCGATGACATGGACACCTTCTATCTCGACCTTCCAAAGGGTGCGCCAACGCCTCTGCTTCTCCGCACGCACACTTCCCCGATGCAAATTCGAACCATGGAAAAGCGCAGGCCTCCGGTCCGCGTCATCGTCCCCGGCAAGGTCTATCGCCGCGACAATCCCGACGCCACGCACTCGTTCATCTTCCATCAGGTCGAAGGCCTCGCTGTGGATTCGGACATCACCTTCTGCGATTTCACCGGGACGATCGAATATTTCGTAAAACAATTTTTCGGCGCAGGCGTAAAAACGCGCTTCCGCCCCAGCTATTTTCCGTTTACCGAGCCGAGCGTCGAATTCGACGTCTCATGCATTTTCTGCGGCGGGAGCGGAGCAAGCGCAGGTGGCGGCACTTGCTCCAAGTGCAAAGGCGCCGGCTGGATCGAACTTTTCGGCGCGGGAATGGTTGACCCCGCCGTCTACGGCTTCGTCAACTACGACGCCAAAAAAGTCAGCGGCTTCGCCTTCGGTATGGGCATCGACCGCCTCGCCATGCTGAAATACCAGATCGACGACATCCAAGTGTTCTTCCAAAACGACATCCGCTTCCTCCGACAATTTCCATGACCTCTTGCCTCCACTCGGTATCTCCGCGCCCTCTGCGCTCCGAACTCTGCGCTCTCTGCGTTAATCTTTTTCCTAGCCACCGGACGAGTCGCTCGAAGAGTGTCGTAACGCGGACTGCTCGAGTTTCCTTTCAACTCTTAACTGTCGACTGTCGACTGCTTCCATGACCTTCACCGACTCCAAACAGCGCTTCTCCAACCGCGTAACCGACTACGTCCGTTACCGTCCCGGCTATCCGTCGGGCGTCCGCGATCTTCTCCGCGCAGAGTGTGGCCTGAAATCCGGGCACGTAATCGCTGACATCGGCTCTGGCACAGGTTTCTTGAGCGAACTCTTCCTGAAAAACGGCAACCGCGTCTTTGGCGTCGAGCCAAATGAAGCGATGCGGCTGGCGGGCGAAGAATACTTAGCCTCTTACGACGGTTTCGCAAGCATCAACGGCTCCGCCGAATCCACCACGCTCGATGACGCAAGCGTCGAGTACGTGACCACCGGCCAAGCCTTCCATTGGTTCGATCAAGACGCCGCGCGCCGCGAATTTCTTCGTATCCTCAAGCCCGCGGGCTGGGTTGTCATCATCTGGAACGAAAGGCTGACGGACACCACTCCTTTTCTCCGGGACTACGAAGCCTTGCTTCGAACCTTTGGCACAGACTACGCACGCGTGCACGAAAGCTACCCGCGTGAAGAGCACATGCACAGCTTCTTTGGCCTAAACCCCTATGCGTCGCATACTCTGCCGAATTTCCAGGAATTTGATTTCGATGGACTAGCAGGCCGCCTCCGCAGCAGTTCGTACATGCCAACCGCATCCGATGCGAATTTTGAGCCAATGCTCGCCGAAGCCAATAGAATTTTCGCTGAGTACAATCAACTCGGCCGCGTTCGTCTCGAATACTCCACGCGCCTCTATTTCGGCCGGCTCAACGCGAATCTCGATTCTCCAGCGGCTACTCGGGACTGGAACCTCGCATGAAGCTCGTCCACAACCACAACACGGTTTTCTCCGCGCGCATAAAAGAATTCGATGTCGCGCGGGTGCCCCACCCTCGTTTTTTGAGGGTGGGTCTTCGCCGCACGGAGCAAGACTAAAAAATGAAGGTCGTTTACAACTGGGTGAAGGAATTCGTCGACGTCACCGCTTCGCCAAGCGATGTCGCCTCGCGACTTGCTCTTTCGGGCACCAACATCGGCAGCGTGGAAAACGGCCCGCACGGCGCCATCATCGACGCGGAAGTTGGTTCGAATCGCCCCGATTGCTTAGGCCACTATGGCATCGCACGCGAACTCGGCGCCGTCTACAAGCTACCGCTAAAGCCAGTCGCGCCGAAGCCTATTGAAAGCGCGACCAAAGTAACTGAAGCTGTAAAAGTCGAAATCCAAGCTCCCGAACTTTGCGGCCGATTTACGGCGCGCGTGATTCGCGGAGCAAAAATTCAACCGTCGCCCACTTGGCTGAAAGACCGACTCGAAGCCAGCGGCGTCGCCAGCATCAGCAATGTCGTCGACATCTCCAATTACGTCATGCTCGAGTTCGGCCACCCGCTGCATACTTACGACTACGACAAAGTCCGCGATCACCGCATCGGCGTCCGTCGCGCCAAAGCCGGAGAAAAAATCCGCACACTCGACGGCCTCGAATGCACACTCGATTCTTCGCTCTCAGTCGTCTTCGACGGCGACGGCTCCCGCGCCGTCGGCATCGGCGGCATCATGGGTGGCGCCGACACTGAAATCTCTTTCTCCACAAAAAATATTCTGATCGAATGCGCCTGGTTCGAACCGGTCGCTATTCGAAGGGGCGCCCGCTCGTTGAAACTCCACACCGAAGCCTCCACGCGCTTCGGCCGCGGCGTTGATCCCGAAACGGCCGACCTCGCCTCGCGCCGCGCAGCGGAACTAATCCTGCAACTCGCCGGCGGCGAGCTGCTCGCGGGCGTGGTGGATGTTTATCCTGGAAAACGCGCTCCAAAGAAAATCCAATTGACGCGCGCAGAGTTTCTTCGCGTGATGGGTGCCGACGTACCCGACAAGCAAATCGAAGCGATTCTCAGCGCTCTCGGCTTCGTTCCCGTCCGCGTCGGTGAAAATCGCGGTGCCGAAGGCTCTCTGCTCGCCGCATGGGAATGTACCCAACCATCCTGGCGCGCCGAAGTCGAACGCGAAATTGATTTGATCGAAGAAGTCGCGCGCATCTACGGCCTCGACAAATTTCCGCCGCGGCTGCCCGCCGCGAGACAGGGCGCGCAGCGTCTGCCGAAGTACGAACCTGAACTCCGCGTTCGTGAACGCCTGATTGGCCTCGGCTACCGCGAAATTCTGACAATTCCTCACGTTGCAGAAGAACGCGACGCGCTCTTCCGCCCCGAAGGGGTCACTCCAGCGCGCCTTTCGAATCCGCTATCGGAAGAGGCCAGCGTTCTCCGTTCGAATAGCCTGGTCACCATGGCCGCCGCTCTCGAATGGAATCTAAATCACGGCCAACGCAACGTCCGCCTCTTCGAAATCGGCCGCACCTATCGCCTCGACGGAAGCGCCTCCGTCGAAACGCCCATTCTGACCATCGGCGCGACGGGCGAAGCCCGCCAAAAAGGAATCATCGAAGGCGAGAATGCGCGCGAGTACGAATTCGCCGATCTGAAGGGTGATCTCGACGCCATCGGCACGCTCGCCGGCGGCTTCGACTGGCAACAAGGCGGAGCTACCTGGACCCACGCCGCTCGCCGCGGAACAATTCAACTCCACTCCAACAATACAAATACTCTCATTCCGAGCGAAGCGAGGAATCAGCATTTGCCAAGTTCCGTACCGCTAGGTGTTGCAGGGCAACTAGCCCGCCGCGTCGCCGAAAAATTCAAATTGCGGCAGGATATTTTCCTGGCGGAAATTCCGCTTGACCCTCTATACGCGCAGATTCGCGCGGCCAAAGAAGCGGGCCGCTATGAACCGCTTCCGCGTTTTCCCGCGGTCGAACGGGATTATTCTTTGCTGCTCGCCGACGGCACTCCGTTTTCGGACGTCGTCAAAACGATCCGTGGCCTCAACATCAGTGAGGTCACATCGATCGAAGCGGCCGATCTCTTTCGCGGAAAGAATGTGCCCGCCGGAAAATATTCCCTGCTCGTACGAGTAACGTTTCAGAGCCGTGAGGGTACTTTGACCGACGCGCAGATCGGCGATTTCTCCACCAAAATAGTTTCCGCGCTCGAAAAAAATCTAGCAGCGCAGCTCCGCGCGAGCTAGCTTCCGCTACGATATATTCAGCGCAAATTTCACTGGCGGAAAGACGGGCACGACGTGTCGCGCCCCTACGGTTGTGGTATCTTTGCGCCAGGGCTATCCAGCAGGGAATCATGAGCACACCGGTAAAAGTCGAAATATTCGGACAGACCTACGCGATTCGCGGCGATTTGGACGAAGCGTACGTTCACAAACTCGCGCAATACGTCGACGAAAAAATGCACGCGATTGCCGCTGGAACGGCGACGGTGGATACGCAAAAAGTTGCCGTGCTGGTGGCGCTGGCGATTGCCGATGAACTGCACAGCACACAGAAAGACCGCGGCGACCGCGAAGACCTGATGCGCGAACAAGCCGAGCGCTGCCTGACCCTCGTCGAACGCGCATTGAGGCAAACGGCTTGATGTAGTCTCCGCCTGTGTTTGGAAGTCTCATCGATCAGCCGTCCAACTGCAAAAGCAGATTCCTCGCTTCGCTCGGAATGACAATCTAGGAAAACTGATCTCACCTCATTGACTCCATTGCGTGGGGGTGCGGTCCCAGCGGTGTTTGCGGAGTTCGGCGTGGAGGGGTGCAGGCAGCGGGCCTTTGGCGCTGGCGGCGATGTTGGATTCGACGTTTCGAATTTTGCGCATGCCGGGGATGATGGTGGCGACGTCCTTGTTGTTGAGAATAAAGCGCAGAGCCATTTCCGGCATGGTCAGGCCATCTTTGAGAAGAGGCTTGAGCGCATCGGCGTGGGCCACGCTGCTCTTGAGATTTTCGGCCACAAAATAGGTGCTGCGCCAATCGGCCTTGGGCCAGGTGCTTTCGAGGGTAAGCGTTCCGGTGAGCGAGCCTTCGTCGAACGGAACGCGGGCGATGACGGCGACATCTTTCTCGCGGCACGCGGGAAATAGTTCGTCCTCGGGATTCTGGTCGAAGATGTTGTAGATCACTTGCACGGCGTCGACGAGACCGGCGCGCACGGCGCGGATTCCGTTCGCTGGTTCCCAGCGATTGAGGCTGATGCCGACGGCGCGAACTTTGCCGCTGCTGCGCAGATTTTCGATGGCGCGCGGCAGCCGCTCGTCGTCGAGCCACTTGTCTTCCCAAGTGTGAAACTGGATGAGATCGAGTGTATCGACAGCAACGTTGGCGAGACTTTTTTCGACGTACTCGACGATGTAATCGGGCGGAAAACAATCGTCGAGAGAAAATTCTCGGCGGCTGGGCCAGCGGCGATTTTTCGGCGGGATTTTTGTGGCGACGTAGAGTTTCTTGTCAGGCCCCCCGGCGGCGGCATTGCCGTGGTTGGCGCGAAGAATTTTACCGAGGAGCTCTTCGCTGTGGCCGTCGCCGTAAGCCCAGGCGGTGTCGAAAAAATTGCAGCCGAGATCAACCGAACGTTGGAGCGACGCGAGCGACTCCTTATCTTCCGAGCCGGTCCAACCGGCCATTCCCCACATGCCATAGCCAATTTCGCTGACGTTCCATCCGGTGCGGCCAAATCTGCGGTAATGCATCGGAAAGTGCCTCCTTGTTTTGAAGCGCACATTATACGCAGATGGAGTCGTGAGCGCCTGGCCGATGTCTGGTGCTTCCTGCCACCACAAGAAAAAAGAAAGAGGACGCGATGAATCGCGCCCCTACAAGGGAGTAGAGCGGGATTAATAGCGCCAGCTCGTGGTGTCGGCGCCCGGGGGCGCGGTCTTGAGCATGTGAGACTCGGATTCGCGGAGGACGCGCTGGGTGAAGGTTTGGCCGCCTTCGCGGGTGGTGCTGCCTGGGGGGCCGGTGTAGCAGTGGGGTTGGTCCACGCCGTAGTCGAAGGTGGCGTCGGAGTGGGGGTTGGCGGAGGCTTCGAGTGCACGCTGCATCAGGTGAACCGCGCCATCGAGAAAGAACGTGTCGGCTGTACCGACCATTACGTGAAGTTTGCCTTGGAGCTTGGGGCCGAGCGTGGGCCAGTCGCGCTGCATGATAGCGGTTAGGTCGTAGTGTTCGCGCCAGTAGGCGGCGACTTCTTTATTGATGACGCCGGTGCGCTGGTTCCAGATTTCGGCGGGGTAGCCATCGGGCCCGGCGGGACTGAAGACGGCTTGCCAGATATCCCATTGCTCGCCGGAGCGGCCGTGAGTGCCGAGGACAAGTTCCCAGCGATTGGTGCCTTCGGTGGTGGCGAGAATGATGCCGGGCGGAGTGCGCATTTCGGATTGGGCGATGCGGCCGAAGGGGCCGATGGTCCAATAGGCATTGGGGTCGTCGTAAATGTTCACGGTCTGGTAGGCGTGAAAGTCGACCGGGTCGGGGCAAGCGCCCCAGGCGCCGTTGAAATCATCGGGATAGAGGATTTGTGTCGCTAGAGTTTCCCAGCCGCCGGTGGAACCGCCGTAGATTGCGCGGGCCCAGCCTTGGCCGATGCCGCGGAACTGTTTTTCGATCGCGGGGATGAGTTCGCGATTGATGGCTTCGCCGTAGGGGCCGACGTTGGCGGAATCGACGGCGTAGGAATCATCGTAATAGGGATTCGCATGCTGGACAAGGAGGAGCAGCATGTGGGGAAGCTTGCCGGTGGTCCAGTCCTGGTAAAACTTGTACTGAGTCTGCGCGCGCTCGAGTTGGTAGCCGGTCATGTCAGAAGACGGAGGCGTGGTGCGGAAGCCATTGAAGTCATGCGGGAAGTGACCGTGATCTAGAAGCAGCGGATAGTGGGCGTTGGGATGAGAGGCCCAGCCTTCGGGAAGGACTACGATTGCGCCCAGATACATGGGACGGCCCCAGAATTTTGTGAGGGCTGGGCTTTGGATTTTGATGTGCTTGACCCACTCGGTGTCTTTCGCGGGATCGATGGGCGGAACGATTTTTGTAAGATGAATTTTGATGACGCTCGCGTTTGCGGCAGCGGGATCGATGTGGATTTTTTCTGGGACGCTATAGAAATTGCCGGGCTTGGTGTCCCAGTGCTGGCCTTCGCCTTCGTCCATGGGGAGCTTGACGGTGTGGCCATCGGCGCGGTGGAAGGTGGTGTATTTATTGAAGACGCCCTGGACCCAGTAATCGCCGGCAGGTATGTCGCGAAAATTGGCGGTGGGGTAGCCGAGTGCATCATCGGCGATGATCGCGTTTTGGCCGGGGGCCAGTGAATCAACATCGACGCCAAAAACTTGCTGAGATTTTACTTCTTCTTCGAGGATTTGCGTGCGCGGCTCGGGGTCTTCTTTGGTGGAGATGACGACGTAGACGCGGCCGTCGAGCGGAGCGGGGCTGAGTTTAGAATCGAAAGAGATGGCGAAGCGAGGTTGCGCGGCGGAATTTTTCACGGGCAGGGCTTGAGGGGAAGCGTGGAGGGCCACGGAACATGCTGAGAGCGCGGCAAACGCCATGAGGCACGCCAGAACGTAGGCGAAAAACTTGCTGGCGACTTTGCACGTGGCGCTGCGATTATTTTGTGACACTTGGGGCATCAGAATTTTCCTTCGCGAAATTTAGACTGCGTATCTGGAGCGGGGTCATTGTAGCGGAGTGCGCGGGGAATGTCTGCGGCGGGTTGGCGAGCGGCGTTAAGCGATTCGATAAAAAAGGAGAAAGGCGCGTG
>Ga0210394_10004212_pt1 | contig 17027 bp, 10 predicted proteins | sample IncBWC12MmetaG_FD_160121 | JGI IMG/M metagenome (GOLD analysis project Ga0210394, IMG submission 160121) | Forest soil microbial communities from Barre Woods Harvard Forest LTER site, Petersham, Massachusetts, United States - Inc-BW-C-12-M | ecosystem: Environmental > Terrestrial > Soil >... | reverse complement strand
CGCGCTGCGGCTCCATTCGGCCCACCGACAACCCAATTGGTCGCCTGAAGTGTTGCCGTGATATGCGAACGCTCGGCATCGGCTATCGTCCTGAAGCTCGTTGGCTCGGCCGCCGGTGGAAAATGGGCCGGTACAGCTTCGGCGGGTGTCAGAAGCTCCGTGGTCTGCCGACTCAGCTCAGAGCCGGTCGTCATGATGACCCCGCGCTCGATGACATTCTGCAGCTCCCGGATGTTACCAGGCCAATCGTAGTGTTCCAAAGCTGCCATCACATCCCGCGGAATCGTCGCGATTACTTTGCTTTGCTGTCCAGCAAACTTCCTGACAAAGTATTCCGTCAGTAGCGCGATATCGTCCCGCCGTTCCCGCAAGGGCGGAAGCGTCATAGGATACACATTCAATCTGTAAAAGAGATCGGCGCGGAACCGCCGTTCACGAACCATCTGTCCCAGATCCTGATTCGTCGCAGCAATTACCCGCACGTTGACGCGTACGGTCTGGTGGCTGCCTAAACGCTCGAACTCCCGCTCTTGCAGGGCGCGTAAGAGCTTGGGCTGAAGTTCCATCGGCATGTCGCCAATTTCGTCCAGAAAAAGCGTGCCCCCGTCGGCAATCTGGAATCGCCCCCTGGTTTGTGTGCAGGCGCCCGTGAACGCGCCTCTCTCGTGGCCGAACAGTTCGCTCTCCAGTAATGCACTCGGGATCGCGGCGCAGTTGAGAGCCACAAAGCGCTGGCTACGGCGAGGGCCGGCCTCATGAATGGCTCTCGCAATCACCTCTTTGCCGGTGCCCGTTTCACCCTGGATTAAGACGGCAGAGTCGACTGGCGCGATCCTCTCGACGTCTATCATCAATGCCCGAAATGTCGGACTGCACCCGATCAAATCTAAAGTGATCATTTGCGTCACTCCTCTTACAGGTCGCTATCGATCTCTCTCGTCCTGATTCTGCCACTTGTACAGGCCTGATTCGTCCTTCCATCGAATTGGATCTGGTCCTTCGATGGTAGGTGGAATCTCTACTCATTTAGGAGGATGATCTGCTGCCCCTATTTCGATCGCTGGGGAATCGCCTTCTTCCATACAAGCGAGCATCGATAGACCAAGCGCCAGGGCCAAGCATCGCCACACTGGCGCATATCACCGCCAGACAGATGTGTATCCACGTGGGCTCCTGACCCGGAGAATGAAGCGATAACGCAATCCAGACTTCGTCGAGAGACACCAGGGTCCCCATTAATGGCGTCCACAGGCCGGCGAGCAGAAAGATCCCCCCTATAGTCGCGACCAGGTTCGGTGCGACGGCAATCAGTTCCGAGGATTTCGCCGAGAGACCGGAGATCGCGATGAAGATCAGATGGCTACTCAGGCCTAGCCGGAGCAGCAGCAGGCCAAAGCCGGGCCAGCCATCAGGAAATGTGGAAAATAGTCGTTGCACTCCACGCTAATGGTACGGAGTTCATTGCTGAACTCGATACCTACGAAAGGCGTCTTCGGCATCCATCTTTAGAAGGATGCCGTCCGCCTAGAGATCGATAATCCCGCGCTTCAATGCGATCGTGACGGCGTGGGTCCGGTCGCTCGCTCCAAGTTTGGCGAGAATATTCTTGACATGGCTCTTGATGGTGACCTCGGTCAGCGATAGACGCGCACCGATCTCCTTGTTCGCATTGCCCGCTGCAACTAAACGAAGGACGTCGATCTCTCGTGGGGTCAGCCCGGAATCCGTCGCGTGTCCCGCAATTTCGACCGCAGCCTCGGATGAAAGGCGCTTGTGGCCGGCATGGACGGCCCGAATCGTATCTAGCAGTTCCTTTCGCAACATGCCCTTCAGAACGTACCCTCGTACGCCCGCTTTGAGAGCCCGTGAGACCTGGACATCGCCGGGATGGGTCGTCAGAATGATGATTCGTGCATCAGGGAACTCCCCGCGAATTGCTCCGGTGGCATCGATACCGTTCATCTCCGGCATCTGCAGGTCCATCAGCGTGATGTCCGGTTGATGTTGCCGAAACAGTTCGAGCGCCTCGCGCCCATTGGTAGCCTCGCCAATCAGCTCCATATCCTCTTCGCACCCAATCAGCGCAGCGATGCCCTCGCGAACGAGGGGATGATCGTCTACTGCCAAAACTCGTATCACGTCTCATCCCACTTTCTTTCCAAATATCCTCAAACGAGATCTGCGTCGCGACGTGGCGTAAGCGATCGAACCTGCCAGGCTCAGCTCGATCTCCGTGCCGCTGCCGAGGCGGCTCCAAATGGTCAAGTCTCCCCCGGCCTGTCTGGCGCGTTCCCGCATTCCGGGGAGGCCGTAATGTCCTGGACGGCCGTGTTCTAACATCTCGGCTGGAATGCCTTCACCATCATCCCGAATTCTTAGCCGAAATAACAGCTCTCCATAGTTGATTTCAGCCTCAATATGGCGGGCGCGTGCGTGCTTGAAGGCATTGCGCAAGGCCTCCCGAGAGATGCGGTAGACCTCGTCTCTTATAATCGGGTGAAGATCCCTTGCCGGACCTTCCACCACTAGGCCGAACTCAGCGGCGTCCTCTGTAGAATATTCGTTCCCCACTGCATTCAGCGCTTCCGAGAGGTCATTCGTCGTGGTTGTAGACGACCGCAAGTCGTAAACCGCGCTCCTACCTTCGGCAATCGCCTCGTCGGCTCGTTCCAGCGCCTTTTCCAGTTGTTCCTTTGCCTTTCCCTCCGGCAGCAGTTTGTTTACGACTTGGAAACGGAGCATCAACCCATGAAAACTCTGCAAGAGTGTGTCGTGCAGATCCCGCGCGAGACGGGTGCGCTCGCTGACGCGTTCCTCTAGGCGCACGTTGAATTCGCGGGTGATCTGTCTCAACCGGTAGAGGTATGCTGACCAGACCATGAGAATGATCAGGATGCTGTAGATTACCCGGAACCACCAGGTATTCCACCAGGGCGGCATTACCGTAATATGCAACTTCGTCCCCTCGCTCCAATGGCCCCGGCTGGTTGCGCCCTGAACGAGAAGCCCGTAGTCACCGGATGGCAGCGCGGTGAAGTTGACCGTGCGCTCCTGGCTACCCACTTCATGCCAATCGCCGTCCAGACCCTCCACCCTGTATCGATAGCGATTCGTCAACGGGTTGCGGAAACTCAGAGCTGCGAACTCTATCGAGAAGAAATTCTGATGCGGAGAAAGCGACAGATCCCCCGTGTAGGTGATGGATCTCTTTAATGGCGAACCGGGGTCGATCCCGATTGACACATGGTTTATCTGAAGATCAGTAAAGACAACAGGTGGAATGTAAGGGTTGTCCGACAGCGTATCCGGGTAAAACGCGATCGCCCCCGCGAAACCGCCGAAAAACATCTCGCCACTGGAGCTCCGGTAGCACGCGCCCATTCCCGTAAGATCGTTCCCAGGAAGGCCATCCTCTACAGAGTAGTTTCTAAATTTCCCTGTCCGAGGATTGAAACTGGATATCCCCTCGTTGGTACTCATCCACAGATCGCCCCGGTCGTCTCCGAGTATGCAACTCACGATGTTGCCGGCCAGTCCATCTTTCTTATAGAAAGCCGCAAAGCTCATCGTTTTTGGATCCACCTTATTCAGTCCGGCGTGTGTCCCGACCCACAACTCGCCCCGATCATCTTCAAAAACCGTGGAAACCGTGTTGTCACTTAAACTCCGCAGGTCTGCGGGGTTGTGCTCGAAAACCGTGAAACGGCCGGTCGACGGAAGGAATCGGACCAAACCTGACGGGCTACCCAGCCATAGAAACCCGTTCCGATCCTCTATTACCGAATAATAGGGATCAGGCTTACTGGGATCCCGCTTATAGACGGTGAAGCGCCCCACGGTCGGGTCAAAGCGGTTGAGACCGTCAAGGGTATTTACCCACATAACACCGGCCCGATCAATCAAAATTCTTGTAACGTAATCGCCGCCGGGGCTCAATCGATCGGCCGGCAGGTGTTTGTAGGACGTAATCTGACCGGTCTTCTTGTCAAGGCGGCTGAGGCCACGGTCGCCAGCTCCGAACCATATCGTGCCGGCACTATCTTCGATAATCGCTGAGGCTCCCTGGCCTGGCCCTCCCGGATGATAACGAACACGCTTTCCTGTCTTCCTGTCCGTGCGACTAACCGTCTCATTTGCGCTGATCCAGAGGCCTCCGCCCCGATCCTCATAAATCGCACCAACCAGATCCTCACCAGGGTTACCCGGATCGTCGAAGAGCGGCTGGAACTGTTCAAACTCGGGCCGCACCCTTGCGAAGTGGTCGGGGAGCGTCGCACCGAGACCAACCCAGATGGTTTTTTCCCGATCCTCGAAAAGCGCAATCACGTGATTCTCCGCTGGACTGGTGGGAACGGTGAGAGATCTTCGATACCGGATGAACCTGTTGTTCGGCCGATCGAACTTCAGGAGCCCGTCCGCTGATCCGAACCACATGGTCCCATCGTCGTCCTCGAGAAGCGCAAGAAGTCCTGTGAAATCGGAAGATGCGCCTTCGTATATCGTTAATTGACTTGTCTTGAGGTCAAGGGCCGCAATGCCGTCACCGGCGATCCAGAACATGCCAAAGCGGTCTTCATGGAACCAGCGACAGGAAGATTGGCAGTATGACGTGAGATCGAATCCTGGGAGTGGTACATGCAGGACCACCTTTCCCCTGGCACGATCGAAAGCGTTCAAACCGGCGCTTGTTATCACCCAGAACCTTCCGGCACGGTCCCGGCTGGTCGATTGAACATTATCGCTGCTCAGGCTTGCTGAATCGTTTGGATCATGAACGTAATGCACTACCTGCCGGGTTCCGGGGTTCAATCGATAAAGGCCCTTGGACGTCGCGAGCCACAACGTTCCCGCCTCATCTTCGGTGATCTGCAAAACGGTGGGATCATGTTCATCAAGGTGAAAATGAACGAAGGACTCAGTGGCTGGATCGTATTTGTCAAGCGATTGATCGGTACCGACCCAAATCGCGCCGTTCCTGTCTTTGAAAAGTGACTGAATGAAAGGGCCGCTCAAGGTGTCGGAGCGCGCGGGATCGTGTGTAAAGGACCTGAAGTTGTAACCGTCGTAGCGAGCGATGCCCTGTTGGGTTCCAAACCAAAGAAAGCCTCGGTCGTCCTGTATGATCTGAGCGACCCTCGTTTGGGATAATCCCGGCGCGCTGGTAAGGTGCTCAAATCGAATGTTGTCGCCTTCTGTCACGGGAACCCGGACAACTCTGGATTCGACGCGGGCCACAGGAACGGCAGGGCCGGACGGGGGGCTGCGATCGGCGCGCGTCTGAGGTTCGGCACCGGGCGGCGCTGATGCAAAAAGCAGCACAACAGGCAGGAAGCCGCGCTTCGAAACCGTGCGGAGGAGTCTTCGTATGCTAACAAAACAACGAACGCCGCGATTGCGGACGTACACCCTTTCAGAATACAAGTTTCAAAGCCAGCTGCACTTGCCGCGGATTGTTGACGGTGGACGTGACAATGCCAAAATTGGGGCCGTTGATAATATTGCCCGGCGCGGCAAAAATCGCGCTATTCGTAAGATTGAATGCCTCGGCCCGAAATTCCAGGTTTAAGCGATCCGGGATGGCAAACCTCCTGAAGAGAGAAAAATCGAGATTTCTGAACCAATCCGATCGCAATGAATTTCGGCCCAGGTCGCCAAATGTATACGGCTCGGGGATAGCAAAAGCGCTGGTGTTGATCCATTCCGCGGGAGTGGGGTTCGCGAGGCTCGGGTTTCCCACGAGATTCGCGCGCACAAACGAGTTTCCAGTGTTCGCCAGGTCGCCTTGGTAAGTGATGTCATATGGAATGCCGGAATGCAGGGTCGCGATGGCATTTACCTGCCACCCTGAGATGACAGCGCTCACGGCATGATTGGACGAACTGAATAAGTGGTTTCTGCCGAACGGGAGTTCGTAAACGAGGCTCCCAGTGAAGATGTGGGTCAGGTCAAACCCCGAGACGCTTCGATCTGCGGCGGGGGCTGCCGGGTTTTGCAATTCGCAACCCTCGACGCCATAGTTGCCCGAGCACGCCAGATCGATTGATTTTGACCAGGTGTACGAAAGAAGATAAAGTAAGCCGCCGCTGGTTCGCCGATTCAGCTGGACCTGGAGTGCGTTGTAGTTGCTGTAGCCGGTATCGTCGTCGTATTCCGTAGGCGTGATGTAGGGGAAAGGTTGGCGCGCCGCAACGGTTGCCGCGTCGCCCGGACCGGGAACCGTCGCAGTGTTCTTGAGACCGCCCAGATCAAGCTTGCTGCCGCGCGAGCCAACGTACGCAACAGAAAGTGTGGTAAACGGCCCGAGTTGCCGGTCGATTCCAAAATTCCAGTTGTCGACATAGGGCGTTTTCAGATTCGGGTTGTAGTAGTAGCTCGGACTGGCAAACGGCGTTGCGGGCGGATAGACCAGGGCCCCGCCTCCGGACAAGTTCAGCGGGTCTCCGACGAAGGCGGTAGGTAGGTTGACGTTTTGCGAGTTCTTGAAGAGCCCCAACACCGATGGCCACGTGCCAGCGACGTTTTGGGCCGTCTGCGTGACCCCATTCCACTCGTCGTAGAACCGGCCGTAACCGGCACGGATAGAGGTCGTCTGGCTCGCACGATATGCAATCCCGAAGCGGCCCTGCCAATTCCCGTAGTCCGTGTTGTGCAGGTTGCGGTTCTTATTCTTAGTCACGACCACATTCGACGGCAGCACGCCGCCGGGTATACATGGTGCTCCCGTCGAGGCCGAGCATGCGGGTGGCAGCGCGCTGAGGATATAGGTTCCATTACTCAGATTCAGGTCACCGACATACCCCTGACCGTTCGACAGGTAACCATACGCGGGCCAGTTCGAAACGTCATAGCGCAAGCCCAGGTTAAGAGTGAGCCGTGGCATGACTCTGAATTCATCCTGTACGTATGAACCTTGCACCGACCCCCCATGCGCCGCCGCAATGATATCCAGCCAGTCCGAACTGGCCGGAACACCGAGAAGAAAGGATGCAAGGCCATTACCAGTTCCCCCGCCAAGCGGCCCCGCCGGTTTCTCCAGATTGGAAGTCTGAAACGCACCAAAGTTCTCCTCTGCACTGTAGAGGGGACCGAAAAAACTCACGGAATTGAAGTCGTACCCGGCTTTGAGCTTGTGCCTGCCCAGTTGCTTTGAAAAAGCGCCTCCAAATTCGTAATTATTGGCCAGTTGTGTGTCCTGGCCGTTAAAGGCATTTGTTGAGGCATAGCCGGCGATTCCAATGGCGGGGATGACAGATTGGGGGGAAGAGGTAAAGCCTTCGATAAACTCGGGCGAGAATCCAGCCTTCACCAGAGCTGCCGGAAAATTGGCCGGCGCGCTGGGAAACCCAAGCTGGACCTTGTCGTCCCCATAATTGCGTCCGAAGTACAGGTCGAGCACTGCTGTCGGCCCAAACGTGTGCGACTCATGCACTCCCCCGTTCCAGCCGTAGATTTCGATTTGCTTCAGCGCGCCAGGATAGCCCGCGGAACGGCTCGACGGCTCGGTGAAGTAAGAGATCCTGCCGTACAACCTGTCGCGGGATCCAAAAGAGCGGTCCATGCGTCCCGTAAAACTGTCCTGACGCTGCAGAGCTTTGGTCGTATCGTACAGATTGCCGCCGGGTATGGCAGCACCGGCCGCCGGAAACAACTTGGCGTAAAGTTCCGCGGCTGGCGACAAGAGACTGGACGGAATAATATTGCCGGCGAAGGGCTGCCTCGTATACTCGCCCGGATTTGCCGGATCGGGTGCGGTTGCGTAGGGATTGTAGAGCTGAACTCCCTGGCTGAGGAGCGAACCAAAGTTGCCGCCTAGCTCCGCCGCGGTTGGCACCAGGACAACGTTTTGCGTCGCCTGGCTTTGCCGGAAGCCCTCATAGGCGAAGAAGAAGAATATCTTGTTCCTGCCGTCATAGAGCCGCGGAATCAGAACGGGGCCGCCGGCGGCAACTCCAAACTGATTCTGGCGAAGAGGATTGCGCGAAGGAAGAAAGTAATTGCGGGCATCCAGCTGTTCGTTTCTCAGGAACTCCCATGCCGAGCCGTGAAAAGTATTTGTTCCCTGCTTCGTAACCACATTGACAATTCCACCAGCCACGGCGCCGACCTCGGCAAGATCGCTGTGGGACTGAAGCTTGAACTCCTGAATGTCGTCGATGATCGGGGCATAGTTGTAGTTTCCCAGGAACGCAAGGTCCGTGATGCCATCCACTAGAAACATGTTGCTTCTGTTTCTCTGCCCGTTTACGGCGGGAAAAGTAAAAGCACCGAGTGCATTCCCGCCCCACCCACTGCCGCCGCCGGAATTCTGAGCCACGCTGATTGGGCTGATTCCCGGCGCCAGGGTCAGTAGTTGTGTGAAGTTGCGGCCATTCAAGGGAAGATCGTTCACCGGCGTCGTCGCAATCACCGTTCCGAGTTCCGACGTGGTCGAGTCTACCGAAGATAAGTTGGCAACCACCGTCAGCGTCGATTGTGGCGATCCGACACGCAGGACGAGATCGATTGTCACTGCCTGAGCCACAAACAATTCCACGCGCGTCTTTTCTGTCGTGTCAAAGCCTTCTTTCATTGCACGAATAGTGTAGTCTCCCGGAGGCACGGACGTGAGAGAGAAGGTGCCCACAGCGTCCGTGACTGTCGTCTGCTCAACGCCGGTATCGACGTTTCGAAGCGCGATTCGAGCGTCTCTGATGCGAGCAGCGCTTGGATCGGCCACGGTTCCGCTGATCGATGCGGAGGCAGTTTGTGCAAACGCACGGTGCGAGATCGCGAAAAGACTGATCAAGACGAAGACGAGATGAATTAGATGCGCGCCCACGAACGAGATGGGGTGTGGAGCCTCCAGAGCTTTCCGCTTCTGCAAGTTGATGCAGACCTGATTCAGCACAAATTGAAAGGCTGGGCTCTGGCCTGCACGGGCAATCACTTCCTTGCCGGTGCCAGTTTCTCCCAGAATAAGGACGGCGGAGTCCACCGGCGCGACCAGATCGACGTTATCGAGCAGAGCGCGGAATTTCGCGCTGGATCCAACCAAATTCAGCGTAGCCATCGTTATGTCTCCTTTGCCTGAATCGGAAGGGGTGTTGACTCCTTCCGAGTCTTGTTCGCTGCGCAGGACGCTTTCCGGGGTCGCCCGGCAGCGAACACTCTAGGATTTGCGTTCCTGTGTGGGCCGGACAATCTCGATGCGGCGCCATCCAAGAAAACGCGTGTCAAGTGAGCCTGCCAACAGGCAGCACGATTTTCCTTTTCTGGCGGCGTTCGTTTTTTCCGGGCCGCCTCTTATGTCCTGATTCTGCGCCGAGCCACGTCGGACCCGCATCCCTAAATCGATTCCGGGGACTGACTGAATAGTTGGAATTGATTGACTATTTCGAGGGAACGAGCGAAGGGCCTACCGTTCGAGTGTCAGGCGTCTTCGTCCGAACAGGAGGGCATCGATCGACCAGGCACCAGGCCCGAGCATCGCCAGTGCAAGTCCCACGGAGGCCAGAAGGATTAGGGCCCAAGGCTCGTCGGTTCGAGAAAAAGCGGTCCAGACTGCCAGCCCAGCCAGCACGCCGCCCGCAATAGGTGTGCATAGACCGGCGCAGAGGAGCAAGGCAACTGCGCGCTCGATCACCGCCGTAGACAAGGACCGGTTTAAAGCCAGTGCGCTTCCGCTAAAATGGAATGCTGTGATTGCCGCGCTCAGCCGGAGGAAGAGGAGTCCCATCCCAGGCCACCCACGGGCAAAAGTCGAATACAGGCGCTGCACCGAAACTCCCTTTTAAAGCTTAAGCACTCGGTCAGGGAGTCGAAACCCTAATAGAAGGCGGGATCTTCACTCTTTCGAGTGATTACAGTTCGATGATTCCGCGCTTCAGTCCAATGGTCACGGCATGCGTCCGGTCGTTTGCCCCCAACTTGTCAAGGACGTTCTTTACACGGCTCTTGACCGTTTCTTCCGAAATCGAGAGCTGCGCCGCAATCTCTTTGTTGGCATTGCCGGCGGCGATCAGCCGCAGGACTCCAATTTCCTTGGGTGTCAATGCTTCTTCCCCCGTGTGCTGGGCAAGCTGGGCGGCAGCCTCCGGAGTCATAACATTGCGCCCCGCATAAACCGCGCGGATGTTGTCTGCCAATTCCTTATGCATTACAGCTTTTAGCAGGTAGCCCTGTGCTCCGGCTTTGAGAGCGCGGAGAACCTGTGCGTCACCGGCGTAAGTTGTCAGCACGATAATTTTTGCACCGGGAAACTCGTCACGGATCGCGAAAACCGCGTCGACACCATCCATCTCGGGCATCTGCAGGTCCATCACTGTAATGTCCGGGCGATGAATACGAAACTGCTGGATGGCTTCGCGTCCGTTCGACGCCTCGGCGACGACCACGATGTCCGGTTGAACAGCAATCAGCCCGCGGAGTCCTTCGCGGACAATTGGGTGGTCGTCAGCGACGAGAATCCGAATTTGGGGATGACCCGCACTCACCATCCGATCATCTCTTATTCCATCTCAGTGGCCGTGCGGAAGAACTTCGTAGCGAACTTGGGAACTGGGCGGCTCCCCAAGTAGGCACTGGAGGCGGGAATGGTCAACTCGATTTCTGTGCCGGCCCCGTCTCGACTCCAGATTTCCAGCTTGCCGTCCGCGATTTCGGCACGCTCTTTCATGCTATGCAAGCCGAAGTGTCCCTCGCGCCCGCCCGCTCTCAGGAGTTCTGGATCGATGCCCTTTCCATCATCCCGGATGCGAAGGCGGAATCGCTGTTCCTCATATCGAATTTCCACTTCGATGTTCCGGGCCTGCGCGTGCCGGAAGGCGTTTCCCAAGGCCTCCGCAGCAATGCGTTGAACTTCATCTCGCCGGGTCGGATGCAGATTCCGAGGCTTGCCTTCAACCTCTACGCGGAACGCGGGAAAGATCTTGCTTTCACGGGCCGTGAGTTCTTCGCCGACTGTCTTTATGGCCGCGGCAAGATCATTAGTCTCGGTCGTGGACGAGCGTAACGCTTGCACTGCATCCCGACCTTCTATGATCGCCTGAGTGGCCGCGTTGATCGCCTTCTCCAGTTTTTCTCGTGCCTCATCCGGACGCGACGGAAGAAGGCTGTAAGCCGTTTGAAAGTTGAGCAACAGCCCGTGGAAACTTTGCAGCAAAGTGTCGTGAAGCTCACGGGCTATGCGTGTTCGCTCGTTAACACGTGCTTCCAGCTCTTCGGCACGTTTGCGGTCCGTTATATCTACGTTTGAGCCGACGTAGCCAATGAATTTACCATCGGCGTCGAAGCGCGGCACGTCAGTGTCGACAATCCATCGATATTCGCCGTCATGGCGGCGGAGCCGGTACTCGTGCTGAAACAGCCGCCGCTCGCAGAAGGCGGTGATGCGGAATTCGAAGCAGCCTTGCAAATCTTCGGGGTAGATGTCCTCGGCCCAGCCGATCCCGAGCGTCTCGTCCATCCGGCGCCCCGTGAACTCGAGAAAGGCCTTGTTGACGAAATCCAATTCGCCATCGACGCCAGCCGACTTGATCATCACCGGTGTGGAGTCGGCCATGACGCGGAAACGCTCTTGCGATTCGCGTCGAAGGAGGTCAACACGTTTCTCTTGGGTAACGTCGTGCACAATACTCAGGATCTCAAGGATCGTTCCCGCCGGGTCGCGCACGAGAGAGAGTGTCACCGCAACGTCGAGCTGCCGACCGCCCTTGCCCACGCGGATCGATTCGTTCCGGACCATCCTCCCGTTCTCTGCGAGGCGACTAATTAATGCGCGCTCTTTATCGACGAGCGCGGGCGGAATGATCGTGAAGATTGGGCGGTTGATGATTTCAGCTGCCGTGTACCCGAACATCCGCTCGGCCGCAGGGTTCCAAAGGGTTACGACTCCATCCACTGTCGTGCTGATGATCGCGTCGCCGCATGATTCGACGATCGCAGAAAGCAGCGCCGGCGGGGCGTTGGCTGATTTCGGACTCATTGGCTGACCTCCTTGATTCGGCGGGTCTCGACTTGCGTCCGAGCGAGAAGCCCAGTCTGGTACACGTCGAACCCTGCCTCGAGACGCGCTGGTCGCCCCAGCATCGTTAAGGGCGGTGATAGCGCCCGAGACGCAATCAACTTCCGCTTGGCGCTGGCTCGGGTTCGGCGGGCATTCACCAACCCTACATCGGGGCCCGGCTTCGTGGACGGGGGCACCTTCAGCGCGGCGGTCGTCTGCCTCATGACTCATTCTCCCACGAAGAAATGCTACCGAACTGTTAAGCGTCGCCACTCATTCCAGCTCGGGCTGGACTCCAGCCGTAACGAAACTTGATGTTCGCCTCGTCGGGCCGTATCAGCCGCTCAACGATTGCCGCTCAACGATTTGCGAAAGCAGTCGATCAGCAGTATACTTGAATGCTGATAGCGAACCTCGTGGGCCGCATCCGCTGGTATGGAATAGCAGAGGGACACGCGAATGCCGAGTCTCAACCGCGACGATTGGATTGATCTCGCCAGAAAGCTGGACTGGGATTATTCGTACGTCCGCGAGGAAGACGTATTTCCCGAAATCCTGAGCGGCCGTCCCTGGCTTCCACACGCCGAGTGGCAACACTGGGACGAGCCCTACCGCACGAGCTATGAGGATTACGTGGACACCCAGTCCATCAAGGACGCTATCTTCCATGGTGTACGGGATGCCGTTGGCGGCATCGAGGACTTCGCGAAACTGGATCGGTCTTGGCTCAACGGCTTGAAGCTCCACGCAGCAACGATGGCGTTCACAGAGTTTGGGGCGGGGATCGGCGACATTCGCGGTGCCCGTTTCGGGCGAGACGGTGCCTGGCGTACGATGGCACTATTCGGCGCGCTCGATGAGTTCCGCCATACCCAGATCCCTTTGCTGCTCATGCATGAGTTGGTCCGCTGGGACCCCCAATTCGACTGGACGCACCGGTTGTTCCACACCAACAACTGGATGGCAATCGCGATGCGACACCTCGTCGACGAGATGTGCGTTGGGACGGACCCTCTAGAATTCGCCATCGCTACCAATCTAGTACTCGAGACGGGCTTTACCAACCTTCAGTTCATCGGACTCTCGGCGGTGGCCCACGACGTCGGCGACCGGATGTTCGAGAAAATGGTCACGAGCATCCAGACCGACGAGGCGCGCCACGCCCAGATCGGTCATCCGGTGATCGCGACACTGATCCGTCACGACCCCGAACGGGCCCAGTATCTCGTCGATAAGTGGTTTTGGCGGAGCTGGTGCTTGTTCGCCGTGGTCACCGGATTCAGCATGGACTATCTAACGCCGCTCGCAGCTCGGCGCACATCGTTCAAGGAGTTCATGGAGGAGTGGATCACTGACCAGTTTCAAAGGACCTTGACAGCGTTCGGTTTGAAGCGTCCGTGGTACTGGGACTTCTTCATCGAAGCGCTCGACACTTATCACCACATGGTCTATGCGAGCGCCTACACCTACCGCGCGACTGTATGGTTCGACTTCGCGCTTCCTGGCCCGGAAGAACGCGCGTGGCTTCGCGAAAAGTATCCACGCACGTGGCATTTGATCGACCCAGTGTGGGAGCGGATTACGGAACGCTGGCGAACGAGTGGGCCCGGCATTGAATGGTCTACGCAAGGGACAGCCGTGCCCGGGTTTTGCAATCTGTGCCAGCTCGTGCTCTCAAATGGCACTCCGCGTGCAAATGCGGCGCGCGTCGTCGAGTACCAGGGCCAAAGATACATTTTCTGCTCCGAGCCATGTGCCTGGATCTTCTCGCGCGAGCCGGAACGCTACGCGGACCACAAGGGCGTCGTGAATCGCATCCTTGCCGGCGAGGCGCCCGCCAACGCGGTTAAGCTCACAAGAACATACTTCGAGGTGACCCCGGAGGTGCGGGGCAAGGACATGTCACGTGGTCGGTACCCGTGGCTGCGGGTGCATCGCAACGACTCGGGTTCGGAGGTGTAGCACATTGCTCGTGCCACTTTACGGCTTTCTCGCTGGTGACACGCTCGGGCTTCTCGTGATGGTACACGACCACGAACGCGTTCATGCAATCGCCGAGCAACTCCAGTTGGCGGCTTGCGTCCGGGTCGCGCCGCGAGCCGACGCCAAAGTGTACTTCCAAGGTCAACGACTTGATCCAGACCTTACTGTATCCGAGGCAGGACTCGCGCCGCTGGACCGCGTCGACGTCGTTCCGGAGGAGGGGGACTGATGGCGTTCAGGCCCACAATCGCTGCTACTGAACTCTGGGATGGCGACATGACCGCCCGCCACGTTAATGATCAGGACGTTCTTCTAGTCCGGCTCAACGGAGTTGTTCACGCCTATGAGAATCGGTGCGCACATCTCGGCGTCGCTTTGAGCGAGGGGCGACTGGATGGAAACGTACTTACCTGCCGCGCCCATCACTGGCAGTATGATGTCCGTGCCGGCAGCGGCATCAATCCCGCGACGGCTTGCCTCAGGCGTTTCGCAGTGAAGGTCGAGGGCGGCACGGTTTTCGTGGATGTAGACACCCCCAGCCCTGGCGGCCCAAACACTGAGGACGACGGTGATGGCGTGGGACCAGTTTTGATCGGCCGCCCTGGCGGCCACGCCGTGCTCGCAGCTATTCGCCGGCTGAACCCGTCTGCCGAAATCCACGACCGAGGCTCTTATATCCGCGTGCTCGCACCGCGCCGCTGCATGGTGACCCGCAGGGCTATTGAAGATATTCTCGGGCAGTCATTCGACTTTCGGGCCGAGCTGGAAATCATGATGCCCTCCTTCAAGGGCAGGATGCACCTCGATGATGACGAGGCGGTCTGGACATTCGAGGATGACACCATGAGCGGGGCGGAAGCCAGCAAGACGGGGCGCAGCCATCCGGGCGCGATCAGCGGCGCAAATACCAGCCCGAAGGGGCGGAACCGTCCCGAAATGATACCCGATGCGATTCCACCTTTCAAGGACAGATTGGGTGGCGGCGACGACGGGGCGATCAGTACGTTCGAGGCCGGCGCCGTCACCGGAGCGACTACCAGCCAGACGGGGCGCGGCCCAAAGGAACTGACCCCTAAGAGGACGTACTGGCACCTGAGTGACCTTGGTCGCAAGCCGACAGACTACGACATTGCTACGTCCCGGCTCCATTACTGGTCGGCCCGGGGCTTTGAGGTGAAGGTACCGGTCGGCGAGTGGTACGAGCGCTATCAACGGGGGTCGGATCTCCGCTGCCGCGATTGGGAGCAGTGGGGTGATCCGCGGCAAACGACATACACAACCTACACGACGATGCAGCGCACCCGCGAAGCGTTTGTCAGCGGGCTCCTGGAATCGATCAGCGATGACTACGACCGGGGTCTTTCGCCGCAATGGGTGGCCGTGCTCGACCGCGTACTCGCCCCCCTTCGATATCCCGGTCACGGCTTGCAAATGGTCGCTGCCTACATCGGTAGTATGGCCCCGAGCACACGTATCACCATCGCCGCCACATTCCAGGCCGCGGACGAAATGCGGCGCGTCCAGCGGATCGCATACCGGATGCGTCAGTTGCAAGTAACCCACCCCGAGTTCGGGGGTAAGGCGCGACAGGCGTGGCAAGGCGACCCGATTTGGCAGCCGCTCCGCGAAATCATCGAAACGCTCCTCGTAACATGGGACTGGGGCGAAGCCCTCGTCGTGCTTCAGTTCGTGCTGAAGCCGGCATTCGACGAGCTGTTCATGACACAGTTCGGGCGACTCGCTCGCGCAGCTGGCGACGACGTGTTGGATCGCATGTTCTTTTCTCTCAACGAAGACTGCGGCTGGCATCGCGCCTGGAGTGGGTCGCTCCTGCTGACCTCCATTCGGGATACGCCAGAGTCAATCTCCGCGGTCGAGCGTTGGATCGAGATCTGGGTGCCGCGCGTCAGCCGCGCCATCGCCGCGTTCCACCCTATTTTCGATGAGATGCTGCCCGGCGGGGGCGTGCGCTTCGCGACAGTTCTCGATGATATCGAGCAATTCTGCCAAGGCTACCGCGAATCCCTTTTCGGCCCTCGCGATCTACTGCCCGGAGAATCGAAGTGATGGCCGATGCGTTCCCCGGTATTCCCTAAGCAGATTTGGTCGACAACGACGAGTGACATCAGCCAAGAGCCTCTGGGACCTCGGCGAGGTCTCTAGCCAGCTCGGCGCGGGTACAGAAGTGCGGCTGATCATTCCACGGCACCTCGCATTTCTGCCCCCCCAACTTCGTCTCTATTGCAGCCGGCGCTATTTCGAATCATGCCCTCTGCGTTCCCGGCCGCCTGGCCTGAAAGAATCCTTCATAGGACTGGGTGCCGGTCGGTCCTGTTCCACTCGGCAAATCGTTACGCGATCCTGTGACGCCCAAACGGCACTTTTCGGCCCGACCGTCCCATCGAGCCCAAACTTCGACAAAGCGTCGACACCTCGGACACCAAGAGCACGGAAACACTTTCGCGTCAATCGCATAAAGGCGAGAGGCAGTCTGGCGCACAGCATGCAGTCATAGCTCCCGACCGAGGGCCCAGGCCCAACCGACAAAAGAGGAGAAACACGATGACCCAAACCGCTGTTGCAGGACGAGCCAGCGAGCAGAAAGCTGACAAAAACCCGATTCGCCCGTTTCAGGTGGATGTTCCGGAGGATCAACTCACCGAATTGCGCAGGCGCATCAAAGCAACGATTTGGCCCGAGCGGGAAGCGGTTACCGATGCATCCCAGGGGGTACAGCTCGCGACCATGCAGGCGCTGGCGCGCTATTGGTCGACAGAGTATGACTGGCGCAAGATCGAGTCAAGAATGAACGCCCTTCCGCAGTACCTGACCGAGATCGATGGACTGGACATTCATTTCATTCACGTCCGTTCGAAGCATGAGAACGCGTTGCCGCTCATCGTCACGCACGGTTGGCCCGGCTCGATTATCGAACAGATGAAGATCATCGATCCGCTGACCAATCCGACCGCGCACGGCGGGAAAGCATCCGACGCGTTCGATGTCGTGATTCCGTCGATGCCCGGCTACGGCTTTTCCGGCAGACCGGCCACGACCGGAT
>Ga0210394_10004210_pt1 | contig 17036 bp, 17 predicted proteins | sample IncBWC12MmetaG_FD_160121 | JGI IMG/M metagenome (GOLD analysis project Ga0210394, IMG submission 160121) | Forest soil microbial communities from Barre Woods Harvard Forest LTER site, Petersham, Massachusetts, United States - Inc-BW-C-12-M | ecosystem: Environmental > Terrestrial > Soil >... | reverse complement strand
GTAATATTCGCCGTGCTGCTCATCCTCAATCTCCATGTAACGCACCGAGATCAAAATCACCAGCGCAGTGGATGCCAGAAACAAAAAGCTGAAAAACATAAAAAACGGATCGATCCTGATTGAATCGTAGAAAGCCAGCGCCGCATCGTGCGGCGGCGACACGTACGGTCGCAGCACGTAAAGCGCGGCGCCGCTGAACGCCACACCCAACATGGCGAACAGTGCATTCCAACTTTTTTGCGGCTTGGGAAGAAAGAAATCGCTCAACAAAATTGCCAGTCCGAAAAATATCAGCATCGCTTCTGGCAGGACGTACGAAAAATCCCAGCGCGTCTGCTCGAAGATCTTCTGCCAGGGCATCTATTTCACCCCGGCCTGGGCGCCAGTCGGGCCCGCTGCGGGAGCCGTCGTCGCGCCAGATTCCGCGGCCGCAGCCTTCTCCCCCGGCGAATGTGTTTCCGCAAAGTATCCTGGATGCACGCACTCCACGAGGCGACGCACCGGCTGTTCCACCACTTGGAAAAGCGGCGCGGGGTAAATTCCAATCCAGAACGCCAGCACTACCAGCGGAATCAGCGTCGCGTATTCGCGCCCGTTCAGATCCGGCAAATGCTCGTTCGCCGGATTGGTCACCGATCCGAACATCACCCGCTGGTACAGCCACAGCAGATAGGCCGCGCCCAGAATTACACCGAACACGCCCCACGCCGCCCACTGCCAGCTCACTTCAAACACGCCGCGCAGAATCGTGAATTCACCGATAAATCCATTCAGCAGCGGCATACCCAGCGAGCTGAGCGTAATTATCAAATACACCGCCGCGAAATTCGGCATCGGCGTCGAAAGCCCGCCAAATTCGGAAATCAGCCGCGTGTGCCTCCGCTCATACAGCACCCCCACCAGCAAAAACAGCGCGCCGGTGGAAATGCCGTGATTGATTTGCTGAATGATGCTGCCGGAAAGCCCCAGCGGCGTCAGCACGAAAATCCCCAGCGTGCAAAAACCCATGTGGCTCACCGACGAATACGCGATTAGCTTTTTCATGTCCTTCTGCATCATGCAGACGAGCGCCCCGTAAATAATTCCGATCAGCGAGAGCACGATGACGATGCCGCGGTACTTCACCGTCGCATCAGGAAACATCGGCAGCGAAAAGCGCAGAAAACCGTACGTGCCCATTTTCAGCAGCACGCCGGCGAGGATAACCGAACCAGCGGTCGGCGCTTCGGTGTGCGCATCCGGCAGCCAGGTGTGGAACGGAAACATCGGCACCTTGATCGCGAATGCGAAAAAGAATCCCCAGAAAAGCCATTTCTGCAGCCACCCGGCCTGCGCAGTGAATGGATGCGCCAGAATCTCGCGCACGTCGAAGGTGTTGCGATAATAATAAATCGCCAGGATCGCCAGCAGCATCAGCACCGATCCGGCCAGCGTGTACAGGAAAAATTTGATCGCCGCGTATAGGCGCCGCTCGCTACCCCACACTCCGATCAGGAAATACATCGGCACCAGCATCACTTCCCAGAAAACGTAGAACAGCACGAAGTCCAGCGACATGAAAACGCCCAGCATGCCCGTCTGCAGCAGCAACAGCAGAATGTAATATTCCTTTTCGCGTTTGTGGATCGCCGACCAGGACGACAAAATCGCAATCGCGCCCAGCACGGTCGTCAGCATCACCATCAAAAAGCTCAATCCATCAATGCCCAGGGTGAAGTGCGCGCCGATGGAAGGAATCCAGTTCGCATTCTCCACAAATTGAAATTGCGGCGCGCCCGGCTCGGATTGAAAGCGCCCGATCAGCGGCAGCGAAACCAACAATCCGAGAAAGCCAAACAGATTGCCCATCCAGCGATGCAGGTCAGCGCGCTCGCGCGGAATAAACAGCATCAGGATCGCGCCGATCAGCGGCGTGAACAGGATCGTGCTTAAAATATGGCTATCGGAAAAGAGCATCCGTTCCCTCGCGTTCTACAGCAATTTGCAGACCGTGCTCGCATGGAAAGTTAGTGCACCGCGTGATGCGCCAGATAAAAGTAATATCCCAGGAACCCGATCAATCCGATCACGATGAACAGCATGTAACTCTGCACCAGCCCGTCCTGGATCAAGCGCACCGGGAAACTGAGCACCCACACAATCCGCGCGCCCAATTTCACCGAACCGTCCACGATCCAGGTGTCCCACCACATCGACGCGCGCGACACGAATCGCGTGAGCCAGCCCGCCCCGTCCACGCCCACTCCATTGATCACGTTCGCATCGAACCAGCCCAGCGCCAGGCCCAAATCTTTCGCGCGATTTACGAACAGCGCGTCGTACAGCTCGTCCACATAATATTTGTGATACACCAGCTCGTAAAATCCGTTCAGGCTCTTTGCGATTTTCGCCGGCAATTCCGTGCGCTTGATGTACAGATACCACGCGAACAGAATTCCCAGCACCACCAGCCCTTCGGACAGGAGCATCAAATTAATCTCGCCCATGCGAGAACTGGGCCCTTTCAGCGGTTCGAAGCGCCCCTCATGCGCCATGCCCACCACGGGCTCCAGGAAATGCACGAAGTGGCTGTTGCCGCCGAGAATTTCCGGCCAACTGACCAGCCCACCCACAATGGAAAGCCCCGCCAGAATCACCAGCGGCGCAAGCATGGACTTCGGCGATTCGTGGATGTGGTGCTCGACTTCGTGGTCTACACGCGAGGTGCCGTGGAATGTCATGAAAATCAGCCGGAACATATAAAACGCCGTCATGCCCGCGGTGAAATATCCGATGGCCCACAGCAACACATCTTTTTCGTACGCCTTGCCGAGGATCAGGTCTTTGCTCACGAACCCGGCAAACGGAAAAATCCCCGCGATCGCCAGCGTCGCAATCAACATCGTCCAATACGTCACCGGAATTCGCTTTGCTAGCGCGCCCATCTTGCGCATGTCCTGCTCGCCCGAAAGCGCGTGAATCACGCTGCCCGCCGCGAGGAACAGCAACCCCTTGAAAAATGCGTGCGTCATCAGGTGAAAAATTCCCGCAGTGAAGGCGCCCACGCCGCAGGCCAGAAACATATAACCGAGCTGTGAAACCGTGGAATACGCCAGAACTTTTTTGATGTCGTTCTGCACCACGCCAATCGTAGCCGCGAAAAGCGCGGTGATTGCGCCGACCAACGCGACCACCCCCATGGCCTTCGGCGCCAGTTGGTAAATCGCGTTCGTGCGCGTCACCATGTACACGCCAGCCGTCACCATCGTCGCCGCGTGAATCAGCGCGCTGACCGGCGTCGGCCCTTCCATCGCGTCCGGAAGCCACACATACAGCGGAATCTGCGCCGACTTTCCCGCCGCGCCCACAAACAGCAGCAGCGCAATCGCCGTCAGCCACGGATCGCCCGTCTGAAAATGTCCCGCTCGCAGCGCCGGAGCAATGTCGCTGAAGCGCACGGTCCCCAGCACGGCCGACGCGAGAAATATTCCCAGCAGAAACCCGGCGTCTCCCACGCGATTGACGATAAACGCTTTTTTCCCCGCGTCTGACGCCGACTTGCGGTGAAAATAAAATCCGATCAGCAAGTAACTGCACGTCCCCACGCCTTCCCAGCCCACGAACATCATCAGAAAATTATTCGCCAGCACCAAAATCAGCATCGCGAACATAAACAGGTTCAAATAGCCGAAGAACCGGTAATATCCGCCCTCGTGCGCCATGTAACCGGTGGAATATACGTGAATCAGGAAACCCACACCGGTGACCACCAGAATCATCACCGCCGAAAGCGGATCCAGCTGAAATTCCCACGCGGCCACGAACTGCGCCAGCCGGCCGTCGAGCATGTGATAGGGCACAGCGGGAAGCCACTCAAACAGCATCTTCGTGAAGAAGCGCTCGCCTTCCGGCCGAGCGATCAGCTCGAAAAACGCGCCCACCGAAAAGATGAACGAAACAAATACGCTCCCCGCGCACATATAACTCACGACGTTGTTCGCCAGCTTCCGGCCATAGAACAGCATCAGCGCCGCCGTCAGCAACGGGAACAGCGGGATCAGCCAGATGTGCTCAAGAAAAAACGGCGTGTTCATCGGGAGGTCTTCACCATTTCATGATGTCCATTTCGTCCGCCAGCACGGTCTCGCGATTGTGGAAAAACGCCAGGATAATGCCTAGTCCCACGGCAGCTTCCGCGGCCGCATCCGTAATAATGAAAATCGCGAACACTTGCCCATCCACCGAGCCCCACATCCGCGAAAAAACCATCAGATTAATGTTCACCGCGTTCAATATCAGCTCGATGGACATCAGCATGATGATCACGTTGCGCCGCGTCAGCACGCCGATCACGCCGATGGTAAAAAGCGCGAGACTCAGAAACAGATAGTAGTCCACCGGGATCATTCCACTCTCCGCTTGGCCATCACCACCGCACCGATCATCGCCACCAACAACAAAATCGAAGCAATCTCAAACGGCAGCATGTAGTGGCTAAACAGCGCATCCGCAACCGCCTCGGTATTTTTTGGCGAGATCTCCCCAGCCATCGCCGGCAGACGCAGCGCGCCTCTTCCCGCCCAAATCGCGAACAAAAACTGCGCCGCCAGCACCAGCGCCAGTGCTCCGGCCACAAACCATTGCCGGTTGAATTGCACCTGGCGCATGGAATCGTCCAGATTCACCAGCATGATCACGAACACGAACAGCACCATGATCCCGCCCACATACAGGATCACTTGCACGATGAAAAGAAACTCCGCCTCCAGCAGCAGAAAAATCCCGGCAGTCGACAGCAAGGTCGTGATCAGAAATACCGCGCCATGAACGATGTTCCGGCGGGTCACCAGCAAAATCGCCGAAACCACCGCCAGCACCGCGAAAAATATGAATAGCGCCTGATTCAGCGTTTGCATCTATTCACCGTCCGCCGTCTGTGCCTCAGCAACCGGCGCATCGTCCTTCGCCAGCAACATGGCCACACCCAGCGTCCCGAGCGTCGTAGGTATCAACGACACGATCGGCCCCCAAGCCCATTGCTGCCGCAGCACGATCGCCACCCCCACGCCGATCACGTTCACCAGCGCCAGCGGAATCAAAAATCGCCAGCCCAAGCGCATCAGCTGGTCGAACCGATAGCGCGGAAACGTAAACCGGATCCACAAGAACGCATAAATGTACGCAAATACTTTGGCCATGAACCAAAATGCCCCGTGAATTCCCTGCAGCACAGCAGGAGGTGCAAAGAGCGCTCCGGCGAGCACCCCCGCAACCATCAGGCACAGCGCCGCAACCAGCAGCATCACGATTTTCTGAATTTTCACCGGCTGCTTTGGCGCGAGAGACAGCGAATACAAGGCCACACCCAACGTCAGCAGCGCAGGAAGCGCATCCAACCATTCGATAGCCGTGCCCGGAATATGCTCGTGATAACGCGCGCCCGGCCGCAGCCACCCGCCCAGAAATAATGTCGTCGCGATGCCCGCAACGATAATCATGTTCGCGTATTCCGCCAGAAAATAAAGCGACCAGCGGAAGCCGCTGTACTCCGTCATGTACCCGGCCACTAGTTCCGATTCCGCTTCCGGCAGATCGAATGGCGCGCGATTGGTTTCCGCAATCGAGCCCACCAGATAAATGAAAAATCCGAATGGCACCGAGAAAGCGAACCACACTCCCTGATCCGACTGCGCCTGCACAATGTCTTTCATCGAAAGCGAGCCTGCGAGCAACAGCACCGAAATCAGTGCCAGCCCCGCCGCAGTTTCGTAGCTCACCAGTTGCGCCGCGCTGCGCAAAGCTCCCAGCAGCGAATAATGGCTGTTCGACGCCCAGCCGCCCAGCACGATTCCGTAAATCCCCAGCGAGCTGATCGCCAGAATAAAAAGCAGCCCGATGTTCAAGTCGGCGATCTGAAACGCAGGACCGATGGCCAGCGCCGAATACGCCAGCAGCGCCATCGTCACGCTCACCAGCGGCGCGAACCAGAACATCAGCTTGTCAGCCTTGTCCGGGATAATGTCTTCCTTCAACAGCAGTTTCACCGCGTCCGCAATCGGCTGCAGCAATCCGTGCGGGCCCACGCGCATCGGGCCGAGCCGCGCCTGCATATCCGCCATCACTTTTCGTTCCATCAGCACGATGTAGCCCGCGAGCAGCGGCAACACCGCGACGATCACCACGGCGTACAACACCGGCAGCACGTACGGCAGGATCGATGGTGGAATCAGATGCCCCATTTTTCAGCGGTCCACTTCCCCCAGCACAATGTCAATCGTCCCGATGATCGCTACCACGTCCGCGATCAGCGCGCCCTTCGCCATTCTGTCGAACGCCTGCAAATTAATAAATGATGGCGGCCGCACGCGCACGCGATACGGTTGGGTCGTCCCGTCGCTGACGATGTAATAACCCAACTCGCCCTTGGGCGCCTCGATCGAGTGATATACCTCGCCCGGCGGCGGCTTCAGCACCTTGCCGATGCGCGCCATGATCGGCCCGGTGGGAATATTTTCCACCGCTTGCAGGCAAATGCGCCGCGACTGGCGCATTTCTTCCATGCGCACCACGTAACGGTCGTAGGTGTCGCCGGTATCGCGCGTGGGAATATCGAATTCGTATTGTTCATAAGCCGCGTAGGGCTGCGCCTTGCGCAGGTCCCATTGCACGCCGCTTGCACGCAACACCGGCCCGGTCACACCCAGCGCAATCGCATCGGCCGCGTTGAGAATTCCCACGCCTTTGGTTCGTCCCACCCAGATGCGGTTTTCCGTCAACAGCGTTTCGTACTCGTCAATCTTATGCGCGAAATCGTTGCAGAAGCGCTTGGTGTCCTCTTCGAAGCCGTCGTACGTCTCGTACTGCAGTCCGCCGATGCGAAATGCGTGAGTCGTGAGCCGCGCACCGCAATACTTCTCAAAAATTTTCAGAATTTCCTCGCGCTCGCGAAAGCAGTAAAAAACCGGCGTCAGCGCGCCAATATCCAGCGCGTGCGTCCCCAGCCACAGCAAGTGGCTCGCGATGCGCTGCAGCTCCGTCAGAATCGTGCGCACCACGCGCGCGCGCGGCGGCGCTTCGGTGCCCAGCAATTTTTCCACTGCCTCGCAGTAGCCCAGGCCGTTTGAAACCGCCGCCACATAATCCATGCGGTCCACGTACGGCGCGAATTGCTGGTAGCTGCGATGCTCGGCGATTTTCTCCACGCCGCGATGCAGGTAGCCGATGATGCATTCCGACCCCGCCACGCGCTCCCCATCCAGTTTCAATTTCACGCGCAGCACGCCGTGCGTCGAAGGATGCTGCGGCCCCATGTTCAAAATAATTTCGTCCGCCCCCAGCACCGTGGTGTTGACGCTGTCCATCCCCGAAATCGCTTTTGTCGTGCGCCCGTCGTTCATTCGCCCGTGGCCGTCTTGCGGCGCTACTGCCCGCTCTCGATTCCCAGATTTTCCCGCACCCAATCGGTATCCTGCTTCAAAATGTCGTAATCCTTGCGCAACGGATGGCCTTGCCATTCGTCCGGCAGCAAAATACGCTTCAGGTCGGGGTGGCCTTCAAAAACGATCCCGAACATGTCGTAGCACTCGCGCTCCATCCAGTTCGCAGCGGGCCAGATTTCGCAAACGCTCGGCGCCGGCTCGGTTTCGCCCGCGTGCGCTTTCAATCGCAGCCGCTCGTTCTTTGCGAAGGAATAGAGATTGAGGACGACGTCGAATCTCTTTTCGCGCTTCGGCCAGTCCACGGCGGTCAAATCCACCAGCATGTCGAATTTTTCTTCGTCGCGGCAATAGCGCGAAATTTCCCGCAGCCGCTCCGCCGCAATCAGCACGATAGCCTGCTTGTGGTCGAGCGAAGCTTCGCGAATCGCATCACCAAAACGCGCCTTCAGCCGTTGCACGAGCTCGTTATCCAGCGGAACAGGCTTCGGCGGCGCTTCTTTCGGTGGTGCCGCAGGAACAGCAGGTTTCGGCGGCGCAGCGGCCGCAGGAACGCCAGGCGTAGCTGGAGTTCCGACCGTCGCTGCAGCGGTCGCGGCAACGGGAGGTTTTGCCGCGGGCGGTTTCGCGCCAACAGGCTCAGAAGGCGCGGTAGGGGCGGGCGGCCTAACTGCAACTGCATCGGCAGGCTTCGCAGTGGCCGGCGGTTTGCTTGCAACTGGCTCGGCAGGGGCAGCAGGAACTGCTGGCGTTTCAGGCTTGGAAGGAATAGAGGACTTTTCCGCCGAACCTTCCGGCGGCTTTGCGGCTGGACCTTTTTCCGAAGGGTCGTTGACCATCGGTTCGATCGGCTGCCCTCGCCCGGCACGCGCCACATCTCGCGCCCCGCAATCGGCTCGCAGCCCGCCTTTTTAACACACTCCAAAAAACAACGTCAATTCGCCACTGCGGCAGCCAGCAAAGCGATCCTTACCGCGCAGCTCTGTTCTAGCCGCGAGACCCGTGCATCGCCCGTAGGGCCCGGTCCCAGACCCGCCCTCTCCGGGGCGCCTCGCTTGCGCGATTACACCCAGTCCAGCGCGCCCTTGCGATACAGCCACACATACCCGATCAGCAAAATTCCTAAAAACACCAACATCGTCACCAAGCCATACACGCCCAACTGCCCGTACTTGATCGCCCAGGGAAAAAGAAAAATTGTCTCCACATCGAAAATTACAAACAGAATCGCGACCATGTAAAATCGCACCGAATACCGTCCGCGCGCATTTCCTTCGGGCGGCACGCCGCACTCGTACGGCTCCAGCTTCGCGCCGGTAGCTTTCATATCCGGGCGAATAAATTTGAAAATAATGAGGGTGACTGCGGGAAAGGCCGCGGCGAGAAGCGCGTAAATGAATATCGGAATGTATTGGCTCGGCATCTCGGGATCAACGCTGACCCACGAACAGCGCATCCTAGCACAGCGGTCAAGTCTCAGCCAGCCTCATCAACCACAAAAAATTCCCGCTGGCGACGTTACACCTAGCGCCTATTCAGCGCAGTTGAATTGTAGTCGTTGCGACGTCAGAGTCTGGTCCGGGGTGCGCGATCCGCGCCCCACCCTATCCCAGCGACGTAGGCGCAGCACAACTTAGCCCACCCTGGAAGCGCGGGAAAAAGTCGCGCGAAGCGCGTTCCGTTCGCGGTGCGTTTCCCGCGAGCCTCGGATTTATCCGCACGCACACCACGACGCATCCGATTTGCCACGACTCAATTTTTCGATTGGATTAGTGTCTTGCGCCGTGCAGCACATCCACGGCGTGCGGCAGAAGCGAAGCAATGGCATCCAGTGATTCCACAGCGCCGCGCGGACTTCCCGGCAGATTCACAATCATCGTGGTCCCGCGAATTCCCGCAGCCCCGCGCGACAAAATTGCGCGCGGCGTTTTCTTCAAACCTTCCGCGCGCATCTGCTCCGCAAATCCCGGAATCAGCCGCTCGGCCACGGAGATCGTCGCTTCGGGTGTCACGTCGCGCGGCCCTACTCCAGTGCCGCCGGTCGTGAGAATCAAATCCACCACTTTCGCATCGGCGGTTTTTTTCAGCAGCGTCGCGATATCCTCGCGCTCATCCGGCAACACCGCCGCCGACACAATTTCCCAACCCAGTTCCCTGCAGCGGCCCGCAACCGCCGGCCCGGAGCTATCTTCGTGCCGACCGCCCGCTACCGAATCGCTGACTGTAAGTATGGAAACCCGCATGGCGTGGCGCCCCGATCATCCCGCGACTATCCTTCGGTAACCTGCGCGTCTTCGCTCTCGCCGTCGCGTTGCCCTTCATCCACCAGCCGCAGCGCTTCCATCAGCAAGCCGGTGGTGGTGCGCGATATGATGTCGCGCGTGGGGGCGCGATTGAAATCAATTTCGAATTCGCCCTCGGGCCAGCGCACGGCTTCAAACACCGCCGCTTCGCCCTCCAGCGCTCCCAGCCGCGCATCCTTGCATTGCCCCGACGCAAAAAACAGGTCGCCGCTTTCCTCCCCGCGACGAATCGTCAGCTGGCAGGACTTCTGCCCCATCTCCAGCGATTGCATCAAATCCATGATGGACATTTCTTCCAGCCGCCCTTGCACCACGCCCGGGCGCACCTGACGGTTCTGCAATTTTTCCAGCTGCAGGCGGTCCACCACTTTTTTCGCGCGCCGCACCAGATCCTTCAGAAAAAATGGTTTGGGGATGAATTCCTCAACGCCTTCCACGATCGGGCGCAATTTCTCTTCGATGTCACTGCGGCTCGCCAGAAAGATAAACGGAATCGCTTTCGTCTGTTGCCGCCCACGCAGCTTTTCATACAGCTGGCGGCCATCGAGCCCTGGCATGCGGTAATCGCACACCACCAGATCCGGAGGATCATCCACGATTTTCAGCAACGCGTCGGCGCCATCCGCAGCGGCGCGCGCATCGCAATGCGGCAGCAGCCCCTTCATCAACAGGTCGAGGATCAGCGCGTTGTCATCGACGACCAGGACTTTAACATCCTTCATCGGCGTCATCGCTTCACACGCTTCCCAGGACGCAGGTACGCGTCGCTTCGCCCGCCCGCCTTCTGCACCACGTACACCTCGGTGATTTCCATGCCGCGTTCCAGCGCTTTGCACATGTCATAAATCGTCAGCGCCGCAACCGACACCGCCACCAAAGCCTCCATCTCGACGCCCGTCGGGCCAGTAGCCGTCGCCTCCGATGTCAGCTCAATTCCATTCTGGCACAGCTTGGCGCTCACATCTACGTGAGTCAAAGCGAGGGGATGACAAAGTGGAATCAGCTCCGCCGTACGCTTGGCAGCGCCGATTCCCGCGATTCGGGCGATCTCCAGCGGATTACCTTTCGGCGATTTCAGCCGTCGCACGCTGCTGATGGTTGCTCGCTCCATGCGAACAAACGCATGCGCCGCTGCGGTCCGCGCAGTGGCTGCCTTCGCCGTAACGTCCACCATTCGTACGCGCCCTATTTCATCGTAGTGCGAGAGTTTCGTCATGATGTTCTTCGCGCCGGCTCATTCTGCGAGCCTGCCAGCGGCAGGATCGCAGGGCGTCCCGCCGACTCTGCACCGTTGTATTTGCGAATCGCCCTGCAGGACGGTTCACTGTGAGATTCGGCGGTGCCGAATCGCAGGGCAGCGGCCAACTTTGGGCGGGTGTCGTTGAAGTTGCATGCGAATCGGTAGGGGCGGGCGTTAGACCCGCCCTGCCGAGTCCCACTCAGAACAGTCCCCGCCTTGGCAAAACGTCCGCCATCTCCCCTGCGCCGTAAACCAGCTTCGCCTGATGCACCACCAAAAAACAATTCCCCTTAACCACAGACCCAATATCGCCCGAACCTTCCCAGTGAATCGCTTCCACCACCGGCTCGCCCTCCGGCCAGCTCACGCGCGCCGGAAGAAAATGCGCCAGCGGCGGTTTTTCATTCAAAGGATGCGCGAGCTTGGCCTTCAGCAACGCTAAAGGATCCGGCTTGTATCCACTCAACAACTCAATCGCCGGAACCAAGAACAGCTCGAACGTGACCATCGTCGAAACCGGATTTCCCGGCAACCCGAACACCGGCTTGCCGTGGCAAAAACCGAAGACCGCAGGCTTGCCCGGACGAATCGCCACCGCATCGAAATAAAATTCCGCGCCCATCTCGCGCAACACCTGCTCCACCAGATCGTATTTCCCTACCGACACTCCGCCCGTGAGCGCCACAATATCCGCTTCCAGCGCCTGCTCGATTCGCGCGCGCAGTTCCGCCAGATTATCCGGCGCGGTTCCCAGCATTACGGGTTCGCCGCCCGCCAGCGCCACCTGCGCCGCCAGCGACACGTTGTTGCTATTGCGAATCTGATATTTCGACGGCGCCTGGTCCACCGCGACCAATTCATCGCCCGTCGAAAGAATGGCGACACGGGGTTTCTTCGCCACCACCAGCCGTGAGCATCCGACTTGCGCGGCGATCGCCAGCTCGGCATAGCTGAGCCGCTTGCCGCGCGCGATCACGCTCTCTCCCACGCGCGTTTCCTGCCCTTCGAGCACGAAATGCGCGCCCTCGCGCGCCGCTTCTTCGATCGCTACGTACTCGCCGTCGATGCGCGCATACTCATTCATCACAATCGAATTCGCGCCGCGCGGCAAAGGAGCGCCGGTCATAATCTGCACGCAAGTCCCCGGCTCCACCATACCGCCGAATGGAACTCCCGCGCGGCTTTCGCCGATCAACCGCAGTTTCGCTCCCGGTTGCGCCGCATCGGCAGCACGCAGCGCAAATCCATCGCGCGTCGAGCGATTAAACGGCGGATAATTGCGGTCGGCGCGCACATCTTCGGCCACGATGCGTCCGAGCACTCGCCAGGGGTCTTCCGCGAATTCCATCGTTTCGCTGGGAGGAGGAGGCGCACAACGCCGCGCGCAGATTACTTCAATCACTTTTGCGCGAGCTGCTTCGTAGGAAAGCATGGCGCCTTAGAGCCAGGACGCGAGTTTCGTCCCTCGCGGAACAATCGTCGCGTCGCGTTCCGGCCCGGTGGATATCATTCCGATTTCAACTTCCAGTTGATCCGAAATAAAACTCAAATAATTGCGCGCCGCTTCCGGCAATTCCCTCACGTCACGAATCCCCGGGGTCGGCCTCTGCCACCCCGGCAATGTCACGTATACCGGCTCAACCTGCATCAGGGTCTCGACATCGGCCGGCATATGCTCGAGCGCCTTGCCCTTATATTGGTAGCCTGTGCAAACCTTGATCTCCGGCTGGGTGTCATACACATCCATCTTGGTCACTACCAGCGAATCAATTCCGCTCAACATTTTCGCAAACTTCAGCACCACCAGATCCAGCCAGCCGCAGCGCCGCGGCCTGCCCGTCACCGCGCCAAATTCCTTGCCGCGCTCGCGCAACGCTTGCGCGTCCAGGTCCGGCATCTCCGTCGGAAAGGGCCCGCTGCCCACGCGCGTGGTGTAAGCCTTGGTCACGCCAACCACGCCACCAATTCGCGTGGGCGCCACTCCCAGTCCCGTCGCCACTCCGCCCGACGTCGCGTTGGACGAAGTGACGTATGGATAAGTCCCGTGATCGATGTCCAGCATCGTGCCCTGCGCGCCTTCGAACAGCACCGAATCGCCATGGTCCAGCGCGCGATTCAGCAGCACGCCGGTGTCCGTTACCAGGCCATGAATGTGCGCCGCCAACTCCATATATTGATCGTAGATTCCGGCAGTTTCCAGCGGATGCCCGTACGTCGCACGGCTAATGGCATTTTTTTCGGCTATCACACGATCCAGTTTTTCCTTGAATCCGGCCGCGTCGAACAAATCGCACACGCGAATCCCGCGCCGCGCCATCTTGTCTTCGTAAGCGGGCCCAATGCCCCGCGAAGTGGTGCCAATGGCTGCCGCCCCGCGTGCCGATTCCGCGGCCTTATCCATTTCGCGGTGATAAGGAAAAATCAAGTGCGCGCGATCGCTCAGAAAAAGCCGCCCGCGAACTTCGATCCCCGACCGCTTCAGATTTTCCAGCTCGGCTACCAGCGCCGCCGGGTCCACCACGGTTCCCGCGCCGATCACCGCCTTTTTTTCCGGCCGCAGAATGCCGCTGGGAATCAATTGCAGAATGTATTTGTGATTATTGAAAATGACGGTGTGCCCGGCGTTGTGCCCGCCGGCGTAGCGCGCCGTGTAGTCGAAGGACTGCGCCAGGTAATCAACCACCTTGCCCTTGCCCTCGTCGCCCCATTGCGCGCCGACCACGCAGACCGCTTTGGTTCGCGCCTTCTCCATCACAATCGCCGCCCCCACCCTTCGTCAGGCCGCACCCCGCCCCTGTCGTTGACACCAGAAGCACTACAGGCGGGCTGACACAAAAACAAGTACAACCAATTCTAGCCTCCGCCTGCTCCCGAAGCAAGCGTAAGGGCACCAGCCGGCTAGCGCGTCATGCGATAACGGAAACAATCGCGCGCATGATCATTCACCATGCCGACGGCCTGCATGAACGCATAACAAATGGTGGTCCCAACGAAGCGAAAACCGCGCGCCTGCAAATCCTTGCTCAGCGCATCGGATTCCGCCGTGCGCGCCGGCACTTTCCGCGACGTCGCCCAATTATTCCGCTTCGCACGCCCACCCACAAACTGCCACAGGTAACGGTCGAACGATCCGAACTCTTGCTGCACGGCGAGAAACGCCGCAGCATTGGAAATCGTCGCCGCGATCTTCAAACGGTTGCGCACAATCCCCGCATCCGCCAGCAGCGAGCGCACCTTGCGCTTATCGTAACGCGCAATCTTCGCCACATCGAATCCCTCAAACGCCCGCCGGTAATTCTCGCGCTTGTTGAGAATCGTCTCCCAGCTCAACCCCGCCTGCGCGCCCTCCAAGATCAGAAACTCGAAGAGCAGACGGTCGTCGTGCACCGGCTTGCCCCACTCCCGATCGTGATACTCCACCATCAACGGCTTCTGCGCCCAATGGCATCGCCGCTGCTCTTTTTTCGCTTTCACGCTCATAGGAAATGTTGCGACTGGATGTTACGCCGACCGGACTCAGAGTCCGCGTGCCGCGCGCCTTCACCGCTTGCCAAGAAAGTCGATTCTTCAGGGGGTCGGAGCCCTCGCTCCGACAACGAGCGCTTGGCTTTCACCGGGCGGTAGCCCCCGGAGGAAATGGTTTAGAGCGTTTTTCCGCGAACTGCAGCGCCGCAGCCGAAAGACACCGCCGGCACAAGCAATCCGCATAACGCGCCCGCAAATCACGCAAAACTTCGCTCGCGACTTTCAGTTCTTCACACCAACAACCCGCCCCCGGCGCGCCACAGGAAAATTTCTCTCCACAAACCGCGCAGTCCTTTACAGTCGGCTCGCCCCCCAGCAACGTCAGCTCTGGCTCGCCGCCGCTCATAATCACCTGGCTTGGAGTGAAATCGCGCCTACGATATGTGGCGCTGGATGACTTTCTCGATCTGTTCTTTGGGCTGCGCTCCGACGAGTTGGTCGGCCACCTGGCCGCCTTTGAAAATCAGCAGCGTGGGAATACCGCGAATATTGAATTTTCCCGCCGCGTTGATGTTTTCATCTACGTTGAGCTTCACCACTTTCAGCTTTCCCGCGTGCTCCTTGGCGAGCTCTTCGACCGTCGGCGTCAACATATGGCAAGGACGGCACCAGTCCGCCCAGAAATCCACCATCACCGGCTGCGTCTTGCTGGCCTCCACCACATCTGCTTCGAAATTCGCGTCGTTCACCGCTTGGATGTTATCTGACATGTTGTCCCTTATTGTCCCTTGTAGCGCCGCACTACGCCCGCGATCGCCAGCAAGCGTTTTCAGCGCTACCCTTTAGATGTCCCAGCGACCCGCGGGATTCGTGCCCTCTTAGCTGCTTCATACAGTGTGACATAAGCCGCTGCAGAAGCCTTCCATGAAAAATCCTTGGCCATTCCGTTCTTCTGCAGCATTTGCCAGGCCTTGGGGTCGCGTTGCGCTTTCAATGCCGCCCGCAAGCAATCCAGCAGCGCCCGTCCGTCATACGCCTCAAACTTAAACCCAGTCCCATGATGCGTTTTTGAGTCGAAATTCTGTACGGTGTCATCGAGACCACCTGTGGCCCTCACTACCGGCACCGTACCATAGCGCAAGCTGTATATCTGGTTCAACCCGCACGGCTCATACCGCGAAGGCATCAGGAATATGTCCGCCCCCGCTTCGATCTTGTGCGCCAGCGGGTTGTCGTATCCGATCTTCGCGCCCACTCGCCCCGGATACTTCTCCGCCATATCCTTAAAGAGCTTTTCGTACTCCGGTTGGCCAGTTCCCAGCGCCACCAGCGTGAGATTTTCTTTCATCAAATCGCCCGCGATCCGCGCGATCAGGTCGAACCCTTTCTGATCCGCGAAGCGCGAGACGATTCCCACCACTGGCCGTTCCATATATTCCGGCTTGTCCGCGGGCAGCTTGAACTGCTGCAAAAGATCTTTCTTGTCCGCCTTCTTCGCTTCCAGATTGTGCACCGAATAATTCTGCACGATGAAGGTGTCCACCTCCGGACTCCACACCGAATAGTCCACGCCGTTCAAAATCCCGATCAGCCGGTCCGCGCGTCCGCGGATCACCCCTTCCAATCCGTTGCCAAATTCCGGGGTCTGGATTTCCTGCGCGTAGCGGCGGCTTACCGTCGTCAGGTAGTCGGCGTACAGCAGTCCGCCCTTCAGAAAATTTACGCGGCCGTAGAACTCCAGGCGGTCCATCGTAAAAAAGGTGTCGGGCAGCCCGATCGTGCGCATCACCGTCTGCGGAAATACTCCCTGGTAACCGATATTGTGAATCGTCAACACCACCGGCAACGCGCGTACCACCGGATCCTCAGCGTGCTGCGTGCGCAGCAGCACCGGCACCAGCGCCGTCTGCCAGTCATGGCAATGAATCACGTCTGGCAGCCACACGCGCTTCATGAATTCGATAGCCACGCGCGAAAATTCCGTGAAGCGGTCGGCGTTGTCTGGATAATCCACGCCCTTCTCGCCGTACAACTGTTCGCGGTCGAAAAAGCCGCGGTCGTCCACGAAAAAATAACGTACGCCCGCGACCGCTGGGCCTTCGCCAATCGCGGGAAAGCGCAGCTTGTCGCCCAGCGTCACCGTCACGCTGGAAACCAGGATCGAACTAATCTTGTTACCGCGATAGCGCGGCAGCAGCACCGCCACTTCGTGGCCCATCTCCGCCAGCGCCTTGGGCAACGCGGCCACCACGTCCGCTAGGCCGCCAGTCTTCGAGTAGGGCAAACCTTCCGATGCGATGAACAGGATTTTCATAAGCCTTCAGCAGAAACGCAAACGGTATCGGAACGCCCGCACTTCGTCAAGCACACCGTGGCAGCACACCGTGGCACACCCTGGCACAGTGTCCGTAGCACATGATATGTCCGGTTGAGATAGCAAGTGATATGTCCGCTTTTCGGGCGGCTGCAGGAGACCGTGCCAGGCATGAACTCCTACAGACCAGCCGCCATGGAGCGGGCGATGAAAGTACAGGAAGTGATGTTGCAGGCGATGGCCAAGAAGATCAGCTGGTGGCAAGCGGCCGAGATCCTGGGCATCAGTGACCGGCATAT
>Ga0210394_10004209_pt1 | contig 17038 bp, 10 predicted proteins | sample IncBWC12MmetaG_FD_160121 | JGI IMG/M metagenome (GOLD analysis project Ga0210394, IMG submission 160121) | Forest soil microbial communities from Barre Woods Harvard Forest LTER site, Petersham, Massachusetts, United States - Inc-BW-C-12-M | ecosystem: Environmental > Terrestrial > Soil >... | reverse complement strand
TTTGACGTCCCACTGCAACCCATACGTCGACAACACCACACGCAATTCGTGACTCCATTTCCGCCGGTTCTGGCGTCGGCTGGCGATGCTGCAGCACGACCCCGTTGCGCGCGCCCTCACCCCCGGCCCCTCTCCCACTTGCGTGGGAGAGGGGAGGCGATTCTTGCATCGGCCGGCGATGCTGCAGCACGACCCGCGTGTGTGCACCCTCACCCCCGGCCTCTCTCCCACTTGCTTGGGAGAGGAGAGGCGGTTCTGGCATCGGCCGGCGATGCTGCAGCACGACCCGCGTGTGTACACCCTCACCCCCGGCCCCTCTCCCACTTGCGTGGGAGAGGGGAGGCGGTTCTGGCATCGGCTGGCGATGCTGCAGCACGACCCGGCTGCACGCGCCCTCACCCCTGCCAACGTAAACGAGGCGGGAGAGGGGAGTTCTGCTGCATCCAGGTTCTAGTCAAACGGCAGCGAGAAGACCAGGTTCAGCGCGTTATCCGACCCGGCGCGGCCGATCAGGCTCAAGCGCCGCGACAGCTGGTAGCTGACCTGCACGACGTTTGAAGCGCCGGTCACCGTCTGCTCGTAGCTGACCGTGATCGCGTCGTTGATCCGGTGCCCCAGCGAAATGATCTGCGTCGCCGCGGTTGCGGCGGCCAGGGTGTCGTCGGTCGTCAGCTTCCCGGCCACCGACTGCCGCGGCAGCAGCGTGCCGCTTGCCGGAACATCCGCGCTGCGCAGATTAATCTCATCGATCCCGATCATTCGCGCGAGGCGGGTCGGAACGCCTTCGCCGCTGCCGGACAGCAGACCTGCTGCCAGGCGTGCCAGCGCAACGTTGTCGGTGCGGGGATCGCTTGGCGGGCGCCCCAACGCCAGCCAGGAAAGCGTCTCGTAGTCGGGCAGTGGCGGATCCGAGTGCAGCCGCACGACCGGCTTGGTCACCGTGCCGGTGACCGTGACGCCGACCTCGACCGGCAGATCGGTCCGTACCGCCAGCACATCGAGGCCCGGGTTGTCGGGCGCGCCCTGAAAGTTCACACGGCCGTACCGAATCGACAGGTGCTGTCCGAAGCCATCGTAGGTACCCTGTTCGATCGAGAGCGCGCCGTTGACCCTGAGCGCGCCTTGGCCTTCGCCCTGCAGCCGCAACGGGCCGCTGATGCGCGCATCCAACCCACTGCCTTTTAAGTAGAACGCGGACCCGAGGTCGATGCTGAGGTCCGTGCCGACCGAAATGCCTGGCGTCGGTCCCGCGGTTGGCCGCGTCGGCTGAATCACATGGACGTCGTCGGACAGTGTCGGGACGTCGGAGCGACTCAGGTCCAGGAATCCGGCGTCGGCTGCCAGGCTCGCATTCAGACGGATGCGGTGGGCGGTCAGTTCCACTTTGCCGTTGCCGCTCACCAGCAGCCAGCGGTCCGACCGCTGCAGCACGGGCAATTGGTGCGCCTGGACTTGCAACGAGCCTGCAAGGTCGCTCAGGGCGACCTCGCCGCTTGCAGAGACGGTGCCGACCGGGTTGCCGTGCAGTGCATCGCGCGCGCGCCGATCAGCCGGCGCAACGCGCAGCGGCCCTTCGAAGCGAAGCTCCTCGATCAGGGCGCGATCACCGTCCACGCGGGCACGCAGTCGTCCGTCCTGCAGGCGGATGCCCTGGTCGAGCCAGGCGAGGCGCAGTTGGTCGCCCTCGATGCTTCCGCTCGCCCGCGGCTGTTCCGGAGTTCCTTCGATTTGAAGAGAGAGCGCAAGGCGCCCGCCAACCCGCAGGTTGCCCCGCACCTGGGGCGCCAGGAACGACTCGAGCGCTTCCACGGCCGGAAGCTGGCCGGCGATCTCGACGTGCCACGGCTGTCGCCGATCCAGCCACCAGTTCCGATCGCCCCCGTGCTGCATGGCGGCCCGCAGCTTCGCGCTCAAGTGGCCGGCCCGTTCGCTGTCCATCGAGAAATCGGCTTGAAGCTGATCGCCGCCGATTTGGGCATGCGCCGACAGCTCACGCAACCCCAGCGGCGCCGGCGCGCCGGCCTCGAGCGAAGGGCGCAAGTCGCCCGATTCGCGTTCGATCGCGATCTGCCCGGCGGTGTGCTCGCCCAGCGTCAGGTCCCAATGTCCGCGCAGCTTCAGAGGATCCCCGGTGGAGTCGATCGACACACCCGCCACCAGCGCCGCCTGGGGCGGGCGCAGGCCGTCGAAGCGGCCCCGGGTTACGAGAACCCCCGAGTGGTACTGCAGCAGCGCGTCTTGCACCGATGCCCCGAGTGCCTCCAGCCGCGCCGGGCCGAATGAAAGCCCGGAGGCATCGGCCGTCAACGGCGCCGGTTCCGACAATTGAGCGGCTTGCGCTCCGTCCAGCTTGGCCTGCATCAGTTGCCCGCCCCAACCTTTCCCGGCGAGACCGCCACGGGCCAGCACCGACAGGTGGCGCGAGCCTTGCAAAGTCGCCTGCAGCGAGACCGTCTGCTCGCGCGGCGTGCCGTGCGCTTGAATCGACGCGGCTTGCACCCACGGCGCTGCACCCGCCTCGGGACCGAACGTTTCCACGGACGCATCCACCTCGAACGCCGCGTCCCGCTGCACTTTGCCGCGCAAGGCGATGGAAATCGAGGCCGCGGCCTGCCCGAGCGCGCGAAGTCCTTGCACCCGGGCCTGCAGATCCACGTCCGGAGCATGCCACGCTCCGGACAGCACGGCGTGCGCTTGCAAGGAGCCATGCAGCGTCGGATCGATTTCGGTCAGCTCAGGCGCCGTCACGTCCAGGTCGAGGTGACCCTGCGATCCGGCGAGCGTTCCGCGCGCTTGAGCGCGGGCGCCATGCACCGCGACCTCGACGTCGGCGCGCAGTTGCCGGTCAGCTGACAGCTCGATCACGCCGTGACCCTGGGCCGGCCAGCAGCGGTTCGCGGGCCAGCAGACGCTGCTGTCGATCAGCTCGAATCGCCCGGCACCATGGGGCTCGGGCGCCAGCGCCAGGTCGACGTCGAAGCGACCGTCGATCCGGCTGCGCAGCGTCCGCACCAGCAATCCCGCATCGAGCGAGTGCGCCGCCCCGCTCAGTTGCACATGGTTGGTCGCTCGCTCGTACAGGCCGTGTGCGTCGAATGTGCCTGCGTTCAGCGCCAGGTGGGCCGAGGACAGGCTCCACCGCTGCGAGTCGGCCTGCAGATCGAAGCTCAGCTCGGCCGCGACCGGCTCCTTGGCGCGCAGATCACCGTGGGCGGCGAAGGCTGCCCCGCGATCGGCTGCGCGGTTCTCCGCATGGACACTGCCGTCGACCCGTAAGGGGCGCACTCGACTGTGCAGCCTGGAAAGATCGACCCGGCGCAGCGTCCCGTCGGCGCTCCAGCGTTCAACGCCGTCGCGCGCAGCAATCTCGACGCTGCCGCTGGCGTTGCCGCTCTCGAGCTCGGCCTCGACTGTGGACAGCCGGATCGTCGTGCCCGCGCTGTCATCGAAGTCCGCGGCGAGCGTGCCGCGCAGCCTGCGCACCGGAATCCGCTCGGAATCCAAGGTGCCGCTGGCGCGATTGACTGCCTCGAACGTGCCTCGCAGTTGCGACGCGCGCTGCGCGATGGGCCGCACGTCGACCCGGACGTCCAGCAGGGCGTGGGGCGCCCCGGCCTGCCAATGCGCCGGGTCGACACCCTGCAGATTGGCCTGGATGCGCGCCAGGTAGGGCACGGCGAAGCTCGTCAAGTGCGCCCTGAGTACACCGCCGACGTCCGCGCCGGCCAGACGGGCCGAAAGGTCCAACTGATCCAGCGAGCCCGATCCGGTCCAATCAGCCCGCACCGGCTGTTGGGCCAGGCGGGATTGAAGGTGACCGTTTGCCTCCAGCGGGAACGGCCATTGCGCGCCCAGCGTCGCCGCGGCGTCCAATTCGATTTCGGCGGTTTCGACGTGGCCCGCGCGCAGTTGGTACCCGCTCGGGTCGGACTGCAGGCCGGCCCGGATCGATCGGAACTTCAGCGGCGCCGCCGTCGCGTCCACCGAGCTCCCGTATTCGAGCGCATCGATCTGCACCTCGCCGATCTGCCACGGCCAGGGAGCGGCGATTCGTTGCGGTCGCGGGTTCACGTTCCCATGCTGTGCGGCTTGCGCATGCACCTCGACGTCGGACGCGCGGATCGACTGGAAGGCGATCTGCAGCGGTCGCAGCGACCAGTCGCCCACCCGCGCTTGCAGATTCCTGATCACGATGCGTGTGCCGCTGAGGCGAATCTCGACGCGTTCGAAGCCGAACTGATCGAGCAGCCGGCCGCTCGGACCCTGCAATCGAACCTCCACCCCCGCGAGCGCCGCAGCGCTACGCAGCGCCAGCGACATGCCGGTCGATGATGCGAGCAGCAGGCGCGCACCGAGCAGCAAGCCGCCCAGCAACAACAGCGCGGCCGCGCCCAGCACCATCCAAAGCGAGGTGCGGCGGCGTCCGGTGGTGGGGGAGGCGGGCGGTTGCATCGATCCTCAAAAAGCGACCGCGACCGAGAAATGAACCTTCCAGCGCCCGCCCTGGCCATCGATCGTCCGCTCGCCGTAAGCCACGTCCAGTGCAAGCGGACCGGCCGGGGTGCGCCAGCGCGCGCCCAGTCCGTAGCCCCGTGCCAGGTGCGCGAACTCGACCGGATCGCCCGCATTGCCCGTATCGAAGAAAGCCGCTGCGCCCCAGCGAGGGCCGAACCAGTGGACAACCTCGTTGGATGCGGTGACGAGGCTTCGGCTGCCCAACGTCGAATTGCCGACCTGTTGGCCGAGCGACAGGTAAGAGAAGCCACGCACGCTGCCGACTCCGCCGGCGCGGAACAGGAACTCGCTCGGCACCTGGTCGAGGCGGTCGGCGAACAGGTAACCGCCTTCGCCGCGCACGATCCACTGATTGGACGGCGACAGCGGGACATAGCGGACATAGCGGGCGTAGGCGCGCGTCATCAGGGCGTTGCGCAGATCCGCCAGAGGCGCGCTCAGGCCGCCCGTAGCGCTGAGCGTCAGGACGTCGCCGCGGGTCGGGTCGGTCACCTGATCGACCTGGCGGCGGGTCCAGGTCAACGTGGCTGACGCCTCGTTGATGGTCGACGGAGGCAGGACCGCGCCGGTATAGGTGCGCAGCTCATGCTGATAGTTGATGTCCAATCGCGTGTCGAATTCGGTGCCGGTGGCCTGGCGCTTCAATCGGCGCGTGACGCCGGCGGCCCACCGCCGCGTCTGCACATCGTTGATGTCGGTGTGCTCGGCGAGCAGGCCCAGGCTATCGACGGCTCCGTTGGGGCGGGGCGGAAGGTACAGGTCGGTGTAGCCGACCGCGCGAGTCCGGTCGAATCCGGCACCCGATTGCCAGGTGTACGGCGCTCCGAAAAGCAGGCTGCGCCGGTAGCTCGCCTCGGTCTGAGGGCCGACGTTGGTCGAGTAACCGAGGCCGAAGGCGATGCGCTGCGTTTTCGCTTCAGTCACTTGGATCAGGATAGGGGCGCGCTCCGCCGTGGCAGGGTCGGGGTCGATGTCCACCACCACCGAGGAAAAGTACCCGGACGCTTGCAGCTTGCGCTGGAAATCCTGCAGGCGCTCGAGGTCGTAGGGATCGGATACCTGAATCGAATTGAACCGCCCCACCAGCGAGGCGTCGTAGCGCCGCAGTCCCGTAATCCGGGGGGATCCGAAGCGAAACCGCGGTCCGCTGTCGATCGTCACGGCCAGCACGACCGAGGTGGCGGCCGGGTCGACCTGCGCGGCCGATTCGACGATTCGAGCCGCTGGAAAGTCCTTTTCCTGCACCTGCGCCAGCAAACGGCCTTTGGCCTTGCTCCAATCGGCGTCTCGAAAGGGCTTTCCTGCCGGCAGCTCCCAGCCGTCGCGCAACGCGACGATCCGCTCCGGCACGGATTCGATCGCCCCGCGCAGCGTCAGATCAACGCGCTCGATGTGGGAACGGGGTCCGGCGTCGACCTGAATGCGGTAACGAGCCTGCTTTAATGGATCGGCGGATGGGGTCATTTGCGGATTGAAATAGCCTTCCGTGGCGAGCGCGTCCGTGGCCCGACGTTGCAGCCGCCGCAGAACCGCTTCGTCGTCGCCTGCATCCTCCGGCAGCACGCGATCGCTGTCTTTGTCGGCCTGCAGGACACGCGTCAGCAAGGGTGCGACCTCGCTCGAAGGCGCCCCGGCCGCCTCGAAACGCGCCAGCGGCAGCTCGGCCGAGCGCGCCGCCGGCGACGCTGCCAGAACGGTCAACAGACACGCGACCCCCGCCGTAAGCGGTCGCGTTGGAAACCTTGACGCCCTCGGCACGGTGCCGATTGTATCGGGCGGCAGTGGTTGAAAACCCCACCAGGACGCCCAAACTAGCGCGCTGGGACCGTTCCGAAAGGCGTTGCTTTGCCATGCGACAAGACCGTTTGACCACCAAGCTGCAGGAAGCGCTCGCCGACGCCCAGTCGATTGCGGTAGGTAACGATCACCAGTACATCGAGCCGATCCATGTGCTGGCGGCGATGTTGCGGCAAGCCGATGGGGCGGCCCGCTCGCTGCTGCAGCGGGCCGGCGTTGCGGTTGGACCGCTCGCCGCGTCGGTCGACGCGGCGTTGAAGCGGGTACCGCAAGTGCAGGGCACCGACGGCCAGGTGCAGATCGGGCGCGAGCTGGTCGCGCTGCTGAATCAAGCCGACAAGGAGGCGCAGCGGCGCGGCGATGGCTTTATCGCCAGCGAGATGCTGCTGCTGGCGCTGGCCGACGACAAGAGCGAAGCCGGCCGCCTCGCGCGCGAGCAGGGCCTGACGCGCAGGGCACTGGAGCCGGCCATCGAGGCGGTGCGCGGCGGCGCCAGCGTCGACTCGGCCGAATCCGAAGGCCAGCGTGAAGCGTTGAAGAAATACACGATCGACCTGACGGAGCGCGCGCGCCAGGGCAAGCTGGATCCGGTGATCGGCCGCGACGATGAGATACGCCGTTCGATCCAGATCCTGCAGCGGCGTACCAAGAACAATCCGGTGCTGATCGGCGAGCCGGGCGTCGGCAAGACGGCGATCGTCGAGGGCCTGGCGCAGCGCATCGTGAACGAGGAAGTCCCGGAGACGCTGAAGGGCAAGCGCGTGCTGACACTGGACCTGGCGCAGCTGCTGGCGGGAGCCAAGTACCGGGGCGAGTTCGAGGAGCGCTTGAAGGCGGTGCTGAAGGACATCGCCGCCGACGAGGGCCGCACCATCGTGTTCATCGACGAGATCCACACGATGGTCGGCGCCGGCAAAGCCGAAGGAGCGATCGATGCGGGCAACATGCTGAAGCCGGCGCTCGCGCGCGGCGAGCTGCATTGCATTGGCGCGACCACGCTGGACGAATACCGCAAGTACATCGAAAAGGATGCGGCGCTCGAGCGCCGTTTCCAGAAGGTGATCATCGACGAGCCCAGCGTCGAGTCGACCATCGCGATCCTGCGCGGCTTGCAGGAACGCTACGAGCTGCATCACGGGGTCGAGATCACCGATCCGGCGATCGTCGCCGCAGCCGAGCTGTCACACCGTTACATCACCGACCGTTTCCTGCCCGACAAGGCGATCGACTTGATCGACGAGGCGGCCGCGCGCATCAAGATGGAGATCGACTCCAAGCCCGAGGTGATGGACAAGCTCGACCGCCGGCTGATCCAGCTGAAGATCGAGCGTGAGGCCGTCAAGAAGGAGAGCGACGAGGCGTCGCGCCGCAGGCTGGACCTGATCGAATCCGAAATCAAGCGCCTGGAGCGCGAATACGCCGATTTCGACGAAGAGCTGCGCGCGGAGAAATCCGCAGTGCAGGGCGCCGCACAGGTCAAGAGCGAGATCGACAAGCTGAAGGCTCAGATGGCCGACCTGCAGCGGCGCGGGCAGTTCGACAAGCTGGCCGAGATCCAGTACGGCAAGCTTCCAGCGCTCGAGCGGCAATTGAAAGACGCCGAGTCCGGCGCAGGCAAGCGCGAATTCAAGCTGCTGCGCAATGAAGTCGGAGCCGAGGAGATCGCGGAGGTCGTGTCGCGCGCCACCGGGATTCCGGTGGCCAAGATGATGCAAGGAGAGCGCGAGAAGCTGCTGAAGATGGAGGAGCATCTTCATTCGCGAGTGGTCGGGCAGGATGAGGCCGTGCGGCTGGTGTCGGATGCGATCCGTCGCTCGCGGGCCGGGCTGTCCGATACCGGGCGTCCGTATGGATCGTTCCTGTTCCTCGGTCCGACCGGCGTCGGCAAGACCGAGCTGTGCAAGGCGCTGGCCGAGTTCCTGTTCGACAGCGAAGACCATCTGGTCCGGATCGACATGTCGGAATACATGGAACGGCATTCGGTGGCCCGCCTGATCGGCGCGCCACCGGGCTACGTCGGGTATGAAGAAGGCGGTCAGCTGACCGAGCAGGTACGCCGCAAACCGTACAGCGTGATCCTGCTCGATGAAGTGGAGAAGGCGCACGGCGACGTGTTCAATGTGCTGCTGCAGGTGCTGGATGACGGGCGCATGACCGATGGCCAGGGGCGTACCGTCGACTTCCGCAACACGGTGATCGTGATGACATCGAACCTGGGCTCGCACGATATCCAGCGGATGGCGGGGCAGGACCCGGACCTGATCAAGGAAGCCGTGATGGGAGAAGTGCGCACCCATTTCCGTCCGGAGTTCGTCAACCGGATCGACGAGATTGTCGTGTTCCAGGCGCTGGACCGCCGGCAGATCGCAGCGATCGCCAGGATCCAGTTGCGCCGGCTGGAAGCGCGCCTGGCCGCTCAAGACCTGAAGCTGGTGGTCAGCGATGTCGCGCTGGCCGAGCTGGCCAAGGCCGGGTTTGATCCGGCGTACGGAGCGCGCCCGTTGAAACGGGCCATCCAGCAGCAGATCGAAAATCCGATCGCCAAGCTGCTGCTCGAGGGCAAGGTCGGCCCGAAGGACGTGGTTCCGGTCGACTTCAAGGATGGGCGGTTCTCATTCGAGAGAACCGTCCACTAATCCTCCCTCCTTCGCCCCTGCGGGGCTACGCAGGGCAAGCCTTCGCGGAGGGCTCGCTCTCCGCCGCGCGCGGCGCGAACGGGGGAGGGCTCGTCGTCCGAGCCTCGAAGGGGCGAAGGAGCGTCACGCTGCGACGATGAACGCTCCGTTCATGTCCTCGTGGCCCGACCCGCAGAAGATGTCGCAGAAGAACGGAAAGGAGCCAGGCTTGTCCGGCTTCAGCTCGACCCTCGACACGCGGCCCGGCAGGATGTCGCTACGCACCTTGAAGTCCACGCAGTTGAATCCCATCACGACATCGAGCGACTTCAGCTCAAGCACGACGGCCTCGCCGACCTTCAGGTGGATCTCGTCCGGGTCGTACGTGAACTTCTTCGCCGTGATGGGAATCACGCGCGGCTCGCTCTGCGCCTGAACACGCCAGGCGGACAGCACAAGCCCGAGTCCGCCGGCGGCTGCGACAGCCATCACACGCCGCCGTGGAAGCATCAACGGCGTCGTCATCGCTCAAGCCCCCTGGACATTGCGTTCCTGCAACTCGTAGTACGCGCGCGAGCCGTCGGCCTCGACATCGCGCCAACCCAGGCCTCGATAGGGGGCGGACGCATCCCAGGCAATCGGGGTTCGCTTCGGCTGCGATCCGGGAGCCGGCAGCGGGAACATCAGCGACTTGGCGGCGTGATGCGCGATGCGGCCCGTCATCTGGTGGTGCTCCTGGTGGATGTGCCCGTAGAAGACGGTGACGTGTTCGAACGGCTCCAGCAGCGCGATCGCTTTGGCGCCGTCTCGCGTCGCCCAATCCCACTGCGGATACATGTCGAACAGCGGGCGGTGCGTCAGCACCACGATCGGTGCATTGCGCGGTCGATTCGCCAGATCGGCGGCGAGCCAGGCGAGCTGGTCTTCGCCGATCGATGCGGACGGGTCCGACACGTTGTCGAGCACGACGAAATGCACGCCCTTGTGATCGAACGTGTAGTGGGTTTTGCCGAAGAATTCCTGGAAAGCCTCGCCCCGGTCGAGGGAGGCGTCGTGCTCGCCCGGCATGAAGTAGATCGTCTTCACGTTCAGTTTCGCGATGTGCTCGCGCACCTGGGTCATCCGAACGCGCCGCTCCTTCGGGTCGTCGGTGCTATGGGTCAGGTCGCCCGTGAAGACGACGAAATCCGGCGCTTGCGACAAGCCGTTGACGGACGCAATCGCCTTGAGCAGCGTGCCACGCGCGTCCGGGTTGGGCGGCCCCTCGAAGCCCCAGTGCAGATCCGACAGCTGAACGAAGTGAAACTCCGAGGCGGCCTGGCTGGCGGCACCGGCCGAGCCGCTGGGTGAAGCGCAACCGCCGGTGACAAGACCCGACGCGAACACGACGCCGCCGTAACCGGCCAGGCGCATGAAGTCACGCCGATCGATCTGACGTTCCATGAGGCTTCCTTTTCGAATGAGTAGGCGGCAGCCGCGCATTGCGGCCCCGACAGCAATACCGGAGCGGGTCGGAAAAAATTCCCTCTTTCGCGCTCCCTTCCTCCGCGCTGCGCGCTTCGGAGGGCAAGCCCCCGGGGCCGTCGCGCTTTCGCGCCACGGCGGGCAAACTCGACAAAGGGCAGCGAACCGAATTGGGTCCAGGTCTGGCCGTCCGCGCGAATAGGTCAAAGCTCGCGCGCCGTAACCCCGCCGCAACCCGGGACGGCGAAGGCAGCCTAGTGCAGCGGGGTCGGGGGGTGGTCTTCGCCCTCGTCCGGCGGCTCGGTATGCACCGAGTGGCCGGCGGCATTGGGAAACATCGGAGCGCCGCAATCGTCGCAGAACTCGAGCGGGAACCGGTGTGCGTGGCTGACCAGGCGTACCGTCCCAAGGCGACGCAGCACGCCCTCGATTTCCTCCATCGAGCGCTCTTCGTCGTCTCCCAGCAGCGGCCACACGACGCCTTCGATCACGAGGTCGTCTTCCCCGATTCTCGAGATCCCGATCCGGATCTCGGGGGCGGTGCGCTCGCGCTTTTCTTCGTACGGCGCGATGGTCGCTTGCAGTCCGGCAGGGGCAAGGTCGAACGAGAGCTTCAGATAGGAAACGGCCGCCTCCAGCGAGAACTCCCTGAGCTCGCGGTCGCCCTGGCGCAGCGCCGCGTGAAAGGCGTTGGGCGCCAGCGTGCGGAACTTGCAGCCGGTCATCACCGGCGTCATCACATTGTCGAGCTGCTCGCGGAAGGCTTGCAACGCACTGAGCTTGGAATCCGGATCCACGCCGGTCTGCTGCCAGTGAAACAACGGGCTTCCTTGCGGGACCACGATCGCCGCCAGCATGTAGCGCGCATCGGCCAGCATCGCGATCGGCTCGCGCAGTGTCTTGGCGTCGATCGCCAGTCGCCCGTCCTGTACCGCGGCGGAGAACAGCTGGTCGGCCGTATCGCGCACCTCGCCCAGCGATTCGGGCAGCTGATCGATCGAAAACAGGTAGTCCGCGACCGCGCAGCGCGCACCTCGGGGCGCCAGATGTCCGACCACGTGCGTCAGCACGTTTTCGTGGATCGAGGGGCTGAGCTTGGTGGCTGGCAGACGATAGCGCGACCACGCCAGCATCGGAATCGCCAGCAGCAGGCCGTCATGCGGTTCCCCGTCGATCTCCACCGTGACGCTTTCAGCGCACGATTCGGCAAGGTCGGCCAGATCGTCGTAAGCGCGCGGATGATCGGAACTGAGCTCATCGAGCGCAGCCTCGATCGCATCGCCAAAGCCTCGCGCCAGCCGATCGTTCACCAGCTCGACCAGGCGCTTTTCCCAAAGGCGATCCTCGATCCGGTTGCCCGACTCCGACAGGCGGCGCGCCAGCTTGGCGAGCGTATCGGCGTCGGCCTGATGGCGGGCGCGCGAGATGAATCGATTGCGGCGCATACGGCTTCCAGTAATTCGTTGCCGCTATTATCCACTCCTTGCCTCCTGGTCCGGCCGCACACCAATTCCACGACGTGAGCACCACGACGCTGCAACCGTCCTGGCAGCGCGACGCCCAGACGATCGGGCTGATCGGTCTGGCGCACGGGACCTCGCATTTCTTCCACCTGCTGCTGCCGCCGCTTTTCCCGGTACTGATGAGCCAGTTCGACCTGAGCTTTACTCAATGCGGGCTGCTGACGACGGTTTTCTTTCTTGTCAGCGGCGTTGGCCAGGCTTTGGCCGGATTCGTAGTCGACCGGATCGGACCGTTTCCGGTGCTGCTGTTTGGCATCGGGGCGCTCGGATGCTCAGGCTTGCTGCTCGGCTCGGCATCCAACTACGAAATGCTGGTGGCTGTGGCAGCGATCGCGGGCGCCGGAAATTCGATCTTCCATCCTGCGGATTTCACGATCCTGAATCAGAAGGTGTCGGCGCCACGCCTGGGACATGCCTTCTCGTCGCACGGTCTGGCCGCCAATCTTGGCTGGGCCGCGGGAGCGACGTTCATGGGAGCCGTTTCCGTGAGCTATGGCTGGCACACGGCAGGCTTCGGAGCCGGGGCCATCGCATGGCTGGTGCTGCTGATCCTGCTGGTCTGCCGCAGGACGCTGCGAGCGCAGTCGCCCCACCCCATTGCCTCGGCAAAGCGGCGGACATCGCCCGCCTCGAACGCGGGCTCGGCGTTCGGATTTCTCGGTTCGGCCGCGGTGTGGATGTGCTTCGCTTTTTTCCTGCTGGGCACCGGCGCGTTTGCCGTGCTCCAGAACTTCGCGCCGGCGCTGCTGGGTCACGTATATCGCGTTGGGCCGGCTGTGGCGACAGCCGCACTGACCGCCTATTTGCTCGGTGGCGCCAGTGGCATGGTGCTGGGCGGCTTCCTTGCAGCACGAGTCGAGCGCAATGAAACGACCGTCGGAATCGCTCTCGGGATTTCGGCCTGCCTGTCGATCTGGCTTGCATTTGGAACTGTGCCAGCGTGGTCGTTGCTGGGTCTGCTGGCTGCGATGGGGTTCGGTGTGGGCGTAGCGGGTCCGAATCGCGATCTTCTGGTCAGACGTGCCGCCACCGCGCGCTTCGGAGCGTCCTCATATGGACGCGTGTATGGGTTCGTCTACTCGGGACTGGACGCGGGCATGGCAGTGATACCCGTGGTGTTCGGAGGCCTGCTTGACGCCGGCCTGTTTCGCACAGCGCTTGCCGGCATCGCGGTGCTGCAGGTTGGCGCCCTGCTGAGCGCGTTCGGCGTCGGCAACCAGGCCTCCGCACCCGCGTCGCGCGCACGGGCCGCTTGAACCGGCCGCAAGGACTGTCCTGGAAGCCAGGTTTCAGGGGCTGAAGTGCGTTTCATAATGTAGAACGCAGCCTTGTGCATGGCAATACATGGCATTTCGAAGACACGTATTACCTTCTATAATGCGGAATGTTGTTCTTAAATATTTGAATATGAACATGAAAATGTTGTGTCTTGTATAAGATAACTGACTTGCTGCGCTGCCCCATAATCCCTACGATACCTTGGCGATCAGAAAGGCGGGCCTCGCCGGTGCAAGCCAGCCGATCGAGCGCTTGATCGAATCACTTTAGCAACGGGAGGGGGATTGGTATGACCGCTCGCAAGCAAGAGGCCCAGCGCCTGCAAAAGGAATGGACTGAGAACCCGCGCTGGAAAGGCGTACGCCGCGCCTTTAGCGCCGAGGACGTGGTCCGGCTGCGCGGGTCCGTGACCGTTGATCACACGTTGGCACGGCGGGGCGCGGAGCGGCTTTGGCACCTGCTCACCCACGAAGAGTTCCTGAGCGCGCTCGGCGCCTTGACCGGCAACCAGGCGATGCAGCAGGTCAAGGCTGGCTTGCGCTCGATCTATCTGTCGGGCTGGCAGGTCGCCGGTGACGCCAACCTGGCCGGTGAAATGTATCCCGATCAGTCGCTGTATCCGGTGAACTCGGTGCCTTCCGTCGTGGCGCGGATCAACAATGCGCTGATGCGCTGCGATCAAATTCAATGGATGGAGGGCAAGAATCCCGAGGATCCGGGCTATATCGACTACTTCGCGCCGATCGTGGCCGATGCGGAGGCCGGGTTCGGCGGCGTGCTGAACGCGTTCGAACTGACCAAGGCACTGATTGCGGCCGGCTCGGCCGGGGTTCATTTCGAGGATCAACTGGCATCGGTCAAGAAATGCGGGCACATGGGCGGCAAGGTGCTGGTGCCGACCCGCGAAGCGATCGAAAAGCTCACGGCGGCGCGATTGGCTGCGGACGTTTTGGGAACGCCGACGCTTGTGATCGCTCGCACGGATGCGGAGGCCGCCGATCTGCTGACATCCGATGTCGACGAAAACGACCGTCCGTTCCTCACCGGCGAACGCACGGCCGAAGGCTTCTACCGGACCAAGCCAGGGCTTGCGCAAGCCGCCTCGCGCGGACTGGCGTACGCACCCTACGTCGATCTGCTCTGGTGCGAAACCGGCAAGCCGGATCTGGATTTCGCCAAGGCCTACGCCGAAGCGATTCACCGGCAGTTTCCAGGCAAGATGCTGGCGTACAACTGCTCGCCGTCGTTCAACTGGAAGAAGAACCTCGATGACGGAGCGATCTCGCGTTTCCAGCACGAACTCGCTGCGATGGGCTACAAGTACCAGTTCATCACGCTGGCAGGCTTTCACAGCCTGAACTACTCGATGTTCAAGCTCGCGCACGGATATGCGCATGGCCAGATGAGCGCATTCGTGGAATTGCAGGAGGCCGAATTTGCGGCGGCAGAACAGGGCTTCACCGCCGTCAAGCATCAGCGCGAAGTCGGAACCGGCTATTTCGATGCAGTGACCCAGACGGTTCAGCGCGGCGAGTCTTCCACCACCGCGCTGTCGGGTTCCACTGAAGACGAGCAGTTTTTTGCGAGTAAGAGCGATCGAAAGGCTGCCTGAGCAAGCGTCTTGCCTGCTCGTTGTGCCAAAGCAACGTGTCAGGCATCGCCACTTGTGAAGCGCCCGAGCGCGCCCTATGCTGCGCCGCGCTTTGAGATTTGCGCGTGAGCGCCGGAGGGAGACGGGCGGGGCGAGGTACCTGGGGACGCCTCCAGAACAACACAAAGATAGAATACGAAGAGTTTGAAGCCGCCGTATGGCGGCTTATTTTTGCCTGGTTTTGCGCGAACCACGTATCCGTTCTCCGGCGATCCTGAGTGCGCCAGCGCATCATCAATCTGGCTCTGCAAGGCGGCGGCGCCCTGGGTGCCTTTACGTGGGGGGTGCTCGATCGCCTGCTCGATGAAGCGAACCTGGACTTCGAGGCGGTCAGCGGCTCCAGCGCCGGCGCCATGAACGCGTTGGCGTTGGCGCACGGCCTGGCCGAAAGCGGGCGCGACGGCGCCAAGCGAACGCTCGAAGCATTCTGGACCGCGGTCGGAGGAGCTTCATATCCGGCGTCGATTCCCCTGGCGAACGAGCCAGCCAGCGGCGCCACGACACTGATGGCGGCACCCTCCAAATTCCTGCTCGGCCTGACGCGTTTTTTCTCGCCGTACCAGCTCAATCCGTTCGACATCAATCCGCTGCGCGCGATCATCGAGAAGCTGTTCGACTTCGAGCGGATTCGACGCGCCAGCCCGGTGCGCCTGTTTGTCGGCGCCACCCGGGTCAAGACCGGCGCCTTGCGAATCTTCCGGGAGCACGAACTGACGGCCGAGCACGTGCTGGCGTCGGCCTGCCTGCCGGCGATTCACCAGGCGGTGCTGGTCGACGGCGAGCCGCACTGGGACGGCGGCTACACGGGCAATCCACCGCTGCATCCACTGCTGTTCGAATGCCAGAGCCTGGATTTGATGATCGTGCTGCTGCTCCCGCTGCAGCGGCCGCAGACGCCGACGACGGCCGACGCGATCCGATCCCGGCTGACCGAGATACATTTCAATACGACGTTCCTCACCGAGATGCGAGATCTGGCGCTGAGCCGGCGCGCGGCCCGGCGGGCGACGCTGTTCCGCGGCAGACTGGAACAGCGGCTGTTCGACCTGAACGTTCACATGATCGAAACGGACGACAACGTGAATCAGCTGGCCGTCGAAAAGACGCTGAACACCAGCCTGCCGTTCTTGCTGCGCTTGAAGGACGAAGGACGCGCCCGCGCCGAATCGTGGCTTGCTCAGAACCGTGCCGCGCTGGGGCGACGCTCGACATTGGACATGGATCGGTTTGCCGTCTGAGGGCTGCGCCGAGCAAGGGGCGGCTCCAATATACTGAACGCAATACGGCCCGGGGTGAGGCGGCGAAAGGAGGCGAGTCATGGCGAAGGCATTGAGCGCGGTTCTGTTCGATCTGTACGGAACCCTGCTTGACGTGCACTCGATTGCGGCGCGCGCCGACCAGCTGTTTACGGGTCGCGGCGCGGCGTTGACGCAACTCTGGCGCGACAAGCAGCTCGAGTACAGCCGGTTGCGCTCGATGTCGAACCGCTATGTCCCGTTCACCCAGGTGGTCGAAGATGCCCTGCAATACGCCTGCGACGCTCTGCATCTTCCGTTGGACTCTGCCGGGCGCGGCATGCTGATGCACGAATTCACCCAGCTTTCGCCGTTTGCCGATGTGGTTCCGGCCTTGCAGCGCCTGGTCGCCGCTGAGCTGACGGTCGGAATACTTACCAACGGGGATCCGGGACAGATGGAGGATGCGCTGCACGGCGCCGGTCTGGATGAATACTTCGACGTGCTGCTGTCGGCCGACCAGGCGCGCGCCTACAAAACCGCTCCCGCCGTGTATGAGCTGGGACCGCTGACGCTCGGGCATCCACCCAGCGAGCTGCTGCTGATCAGCAGCAACGGCTGGGACACGATCGGTGCCAAGTGGTACGGCTATCGCACCTTCTGGGTCAACCGCCTGTCAGCACCCATCGAGCGCCTGGGCGAGCGACCGGATGGCATGGGCCATTCGCTGAACGACGCAGTGGATTTCGCACTTCAGCTGCGCGCTGGGAGGTAGGGATGAGCAGTGGTTCAGGCGTCATCGTCCAGGCGCTGATCAAACCCGGCTTCGACGCGATCCTGACGCCGGGCGCGCTGCAGTTCCTGGGGAAATTGCACCGGCAATTCGAACCTCGGCGCCGGCAATTGCTGGCGTTGCGTGCTCAGCGGGCCGATCAGATGGACCGGGGGAAGCGGCCGGAT
>Ga0210394_10004208_pt1 | contig 17039 bp, 15 predicted proteins | sample IncBWC12MmetaG_FD_160121 | JGI IMG/M metagenome (GOLD analysis project Ga0210394, IMG submission 160121) | Forest soil microbial communities from Barre Woods Harvard Forest LTER site, Petersham, Massachusetts, United States - Inc-BW-C-12-M | ecosystem: Environmental > Terrestrial > Soil >... | reverse complement strand
CGGCCGGAATCGCGACCGACGGTGCCGCGGCGGCACTGCTACTGGAGGCGGCAATCCCCATCGCGGCGATCGCGACGGTCGCCGATATCAGCGCCACCTGCTGGGCGCGGCGCCACGACGCGACGGACCCCGGCAGCGGGACGAAAGGGTGGCGGCGCGCTCGGGTCCGGCCCGCGATCGGCCGATCGAGATCAGCGCGGGCCAGCTCGGCCCGGCCAGCGTCAGAACGGCCGACGTCAGAACGGCCGACGTCAGAACGGCCGGGGCCGCCGTCAGGGCCGCCGTCAGGGTCGCCGTCAACCGTGCCGAACGCCGGGAAGACCGGCGAGCCGTCGGGGGCGAGCGACATCGGCGACGAGGCAAGCGACGTGGTCAGCGGTACCTGGCGCAGCCGCTCCAGCAACCCGGCCGGCAGCAACGGCGGCGTCGCGGACCGCAATGCCCGAGCGGCCTCCCGTTGGATGGTGACGGCCAGGGCGCACTCGGCGCATCCCTCGATGTGGCGCTGTGCCCGGACCCGGCTCGATCCGCCGAGCATCCCGTCGGCAAAGGCCGCGACGGCCTCGTCGGACAGGTGCTGGACGGACAAGCTCACCGCAGCGCCTCCTTGCGGTCAGCTTCGGTCGAGCGGCCGGTCTCAGTCGAACGGTGGCCGTCCGGCTCGGCCGGACGCACACCTGGCGCGCGGTGCGCGAGCGCCGCGCGCAGCAGCACCCGGCCGCGGTGGATCCGCGAGCGAACGGTGCCGACCTTCACCCCCAGGGTGGCCGCGACCTCCTCGTAGGAGAGTTCCTCGAGATCACAGAGCACCACCGCCGCGCGGAAATCCGGCGGCAGCGCGTCGAGTGCGCTCTGGACCTCCGGGTCGAGGTGCATCTGCGCGTAGGTCTGCTCAGGGCCGGCCGACGCCGAGGCGAGCCGGTTGGCGGCATCATCGGGCAGCGCCTCGAACCGGATGCGCTGCCTGCGCCGGGCCATGTCCAGGAAGAGGTTCGTCGTGATCCGGTGCAGCCAGCCCTCGAAGGTGCCGGGGCTGTACTCGGCCAGCGACCTGAAGACCCGGACGAACGTCTCCTGGGTGAGGTCCTCGGCATCGGCACGATTGCCGGACAGCCGGAACGCGAGCCGGTAGACACGATCGGCGTGCAGCCGCACGACCTCGTCCCAGCTCGGTGGAACCCAGGCCTGCTGCTCGTCCTGCCCTAGCTGGGCCGACTCGGCCGACTGGCCGGTGCGGTCGGTGTCTGGTCGCCTGCCTGTTTCGGAAGTCGTCACCTGTGCCGTTCCCCTCGTAGGCGTGGATTCGGACTCGAGATGCCCCGTATGACCGAGTTCTCTCGGGCATCAGCGAACCAGCTCCGCCTGTGTGATGGCTGAACGCCTCAGCGGCGCCATACGTTCCCGATGCGACGCACCTGGTCCGGCCTGCATAGTGACCCGATGCATACCTTTACCCCGGCAGAGGCCCGGCTCGCCCGCACACTCGCCGACTACTGCCTGGACCGGCTGGCGATGAACGCCCCGCTCGACCTGCCGCGGACCCCCGGCGAGCTGCGCCGGCTCGCGGGGAGCACTGTCACCGATGCGGGCCTCGGCGGCGAGGAGGCGCTGCGGCTGTGGGCGGACGTGCTCGCCCCGGCCTGCCTGTCCGTCGACCATCCTCGCTACCTGTCGTTCATCCCCGGCGCACCGACGAAGGCGGCGGCCGCCTTCGACATGCTCGTCGGCGCATCCAGCGTCTACGGCGGATCCTGGCTGGAGGGCGCCGGCGCGGTGTACGCGGAGAACCAGGCGCTCGCCTGGATCTCGGCGCTGGCCGGGCTGCCGAGCGGCGCCGGGGGTGTCTTCGTGCAGGGCGGCACGATCGGCAACCTCTCGGCCCTCGTCGCCGCACGCGAGGCGGTCCGGGAAGCGCGTGCGACTACACCCGGCCAGGCCGACCTCCCCGCTCGGTGGGCGGTGTGCGTGACCGCGGAAACCCATTCCTCGGTCAAGCACGCGCTGCGGGTCGTGATGGATGTCGACGTGATCGAGGTGCCCGGCGACGAGCGGGGGCGGCTGGTGGGCTCGACGCTGCGAGCGTTCGTCGCCGAGTTGCCGGTACCGGCCCAGGAGTCAATCTTCGCGGTGGTGGCGACGGCGGGCAGCACGAACCTCGGCGTGATCGATGACATCGCCGGTATCGCGGACGTCGCGGCCGAGCGGGACTGGTGGCTGCACGTGGACGGCGCGTACGGCGGCGCCGCGCTGGCCGCACCGAGCGCGCGTCACCTCTTCGCCGGGGTGGAGCGTGCCGACTCGTTCATCGTCGACCCGCACAAGTGGCTCTTCGCCCCCTACGACTGCTGCGCGCTCATCTACCGGGATCCGGCCCGGGGCCGCGCCGCGCACACCCAGCACGCGAGCTACCTGGACCCGTTGACGGTCGAGGGCGAGTGGAACCCGTCCGATTTCGCGATCCAGCTGACCCGCCGGGCTCGGGGCCTGCCGTTCTGGTTCTCGCTGGCCACCCACGGCACCGACGCCTACCGGGACGCGGTCGAGCAGACCCTGTCGGTGACCCGGGCCGGTGCCCAGCGGATCCGGTCCGCCGATCACCTGCGGCTGCTGGTCGAGCCCGACCTGTCCATCCTCGTCTTCGAACGGCTGCACTGGGACGCACCCGACTACGCCCGCTGGAGCAGTGAGCTGCTGCATGCCCAGCTCGCGTTCGTGACCCCCACCAGCCACCGAGGCCGGGCCTGCACCCGGTTCGCTGTCGTGAACCCGACGACCACCGCCGACGACCTGCAGATGATCATCGACTCGATGCGGTGACGCGACGCTCCGAAGGGCGTTGCGCGGCGCACCACCGGGCCCCGACTAATCTCTGCAACTATGGCCGACTCGATGGTTAACCAAGCGAGCATCTCCTACGCCGAGTCCTTCGTCACCGAGGACGAGGTGATCACGGCTGCCCGCGGGCGCGCCGCCGAGCTCGGCTGCGTGCCGATCGGCGCGGGCGGCGGCGCCGCGCTGCGGGTACTCGCGGCGGTGGCCGGCGCCCGTAACGTCGTCGAGGTCGGTACCGGTGCCGGCGTCTCCGGCCTCTGGCTGCTCGCAGGGATGCAGACCAGCGGCGTGCTGACCACCGTCGACGTCGAGGCGGAGAACCAGCGCGCCGCCAAGGAGGCATTCACCGAGGCCGGCATCCCGTCCAATCGCTACCGGCTGATCAACGGCTCGGCCAGCGAGGTGCTGCCGCGGCTCACCGACGCCGCCTACGACTTGGTCTTCATCGATGCCGACAAGCTCGCTTACCAGGTCTACTACGAGCAGGGCGTGCGCCTGCTGCGCCCGGGTGGCGTGCTGGCCTTCGACAACATGCTCTGGCACGACCGGGTCGCCGATCCGGCCCTGCGCGACAACGAGACGCTCGCCCTTCGTGAGCTCGGCCGGCTCGTCCGCGAGGACACCCGACTCGTTCCGGCCCTGCTACCGGCCGGGGACGGGTTGCTCGTCGCCGCGAAGAAATAGGGCTGTGCCGGCCTACGTCGACACCGTCCGCTCCTACCCCGGAGCCGGGCTGCGGTTCACCGAGTTCTGCCACCTGCTCGCCGACGACCGGGACGAGCTGCACCTGCTGGCCGACCGCCTCGGGATGCCGCGCAGGTTCTTCCAGGACCATCCCTGGCGCTGGCACTACGACCTGCCCGCTCACCTTCGGGTGACCGCGGTCGAACTCGGTGCGGTCGAGGTCACCATGCACGAGGTCGGCGCGCTGCTGCGCCACCGGCGCGCCGGCGTCACCGTTGCGGCCCACCCCGCCCACTGATCGCGGTTGCCGATCGGGCACAGCCGGCGTCATTACCTGATCTGTCGAAACTATTGGAATTGTTAGCGCCGTCACATACAGTGCTAAATGTCCGGATGGCCGATCCAGGGAGACCTGATGTTCAGAGTTCGCCGATCCGCAAGACTCGCAGGAGCGGCGGTGGTCACTGTCGCGTTCGCGGCCACCACGCTCGCATCACCTGCTGCGGCGCGTACCAACCAGATCGTGCTGCCCAACGAGGAGGTCGGGATCTTCGTAAGCGCACTGAACCCGGCCGCGCCACCGCCCGGCGTGAACAACTACAGCTGCGTGCTGACCGCGGCGCACCCGCAGCCGATCGTTCTCATTCCGGGCACGTTCGGGAACATGACCGACGACTACGGCGCGCTTGCGCCGGTGCTGGTAAACGACGGCTACTGCGTCTTCGCCACGAACTTCGGCGGCACGCCAGGCCAGCTCATCCAGGCGACCGGCCCGATGACGACCTCCGCGCAGCAGGTCGCGACCTTCATCGACCAGGTCAGCGCCGCCTACCACGGCACCCAGGTCGACCTGATCGGGCATTCGCAGGGGGCGACCCTGGCCGAGTACGCCGTCAAGCTGCTCGGCGAGGCGCCCAAGGTGCGCAACATCGTCGGGCTGTCCCCGACGACCCACGGCACGACGCTGTCCGGTCTCGCGACACTCGCCGGCGCGATCCCGGGCGCCCTCACCCTGGTCGGCACTGCCTGCCCGGCTTGCCAGGACCAGGTCGCGGGCTCCACGGTGATCACCGCCTTGGACCGGGGCCCGATCGCGCAGCCCGGCGTCAAATACACGATTATCGAGACCAAGAACGAGGAGGTCGTGACCCCGGTCGGCTCGACGTTCATCGACGAACCGGGCGTGGTGAACGAATACGTCCAGTCGTCCTGCCCGGCCGATACCGTCGACCACGGCGACTTGAGCTACGACAACACCACGATCCGGCTCACGCTCAACGCACTCTCGCCGAGCACGGCTGTGGCGCCGACCTGCCTGCAGACCTTCCCGTACCCAGCCGTCCAGCAATAATTCACGGCATGAATCAGCGGGTTCCGGTCACAGGTTCCGATGCCGGCCGCCGGCTCACTCGGCGAGGTGCAGGATCGGGTTCCCGTTCGGCTGGATGATGTCGATGCTGGCGATCTGCGAGGCAGCCAGCGACGTTCCACTGGTGAAGGTCGTATCGGCGCTGGGCGACAGCGTCCAGCTACCGAGGTCCTGCTTGTCGCCATTCCGGCCGGTCACCCGCAGGGCATAGGTGAGCCCGCCAGCTCCACCGTTGTAGGCCGGCGCACCGGTGTAGTGGCAATCGAGATCGATCTGCGTTCCCCACGCCCTCGCCGTCAGTTCGGCGGTGGCCCGTACCGGGCTCGCCGCCACCGCCGACATCGTCCGCGCGCCGTCGCCACTGTGGCCACTGTGGCCACTGTGGCCACTGTCGCCGGTCGGCCAGGCGACGATGGCCAGCGCGATCACGCAGGCGGCGGCCATCCCGCTCAGACCACGGACCAGCCAGCGCTGCCGTCGCCGGATCGACGCCGCGCGGTGAAGCAGGCCCGGGAGCAGCGTGTCCGGGAGCGGGGTCGGGGTGAGATCAGCAAGGTCGGTGAGATCAGCGTCCGTGACGCCGGCCAGCAACCCGGACATGTCGGCGAGCGCGCGCACCCGCCCGGCGCAGGCGTCGCAGGTACGCAGGTGGGCCTCGAACTGGTCCCGATCGGGATCCGACAGCGCCCCGATCACATAAGCCGCGTCGTCGAACTCGAACGGATCGTTTGCCGTCATGCCACACCTCCCATCTCAGTGATCGCTTCCCGTAACGCGTGCAGTGCGTAATGCGTGCGCGACTTGATCGTGCCCGGCGGCACTGCGAGCGCATGCGCGGCCTGCGTCACCGACGCGCCGCGGAAGTAGCACTCCAGCAGCACCTCCCGGTGCTCGAGCGAGAGGGTCCGCATCGCCTGCATCACCAGTTGGCGGTCGACGGTCTGCTGCGCCGTGTCGGCTACCGGCTGCTCCGGCACCTGATCGGTGACCAGCTCCGGGCGCCGGCTGGCCGCGCGCCACTCGTCGATCACGACCCGCTTGGCGACGGTGAACAGCCACCCCCGTGCCGATCCGCCCGTCTGCCCGAGCACCGACGGATTGCGCCAAGCCCGCAGCAGCGTCTCCTGGACGATGTCCTGCGCTCGCGCCTGATCGCCGTTGGTCAGGCCGACGACGTAGGAGAAGAGCGCCCGCGCATGCTGATCATGCAGTTCGCGCAGCAACTCGGCGTCAGTCGGCTTCAGCAACGCGGCGCTCATGGCGTCCGAGCCCGACTGTCCCTGCAATACCGGCGCACACCTGAACAAACGCCGACGGCCCCGAATTGGTTCAGGTGATCGGTGTGGAGTCGCCCTCGGTGTGGCGGCGAATGATCGCGACCGTGCCGACAACGGAAAGGGCGCCGGCCACCAGCCATGCGGGAATACTTCCCGGACTGGCGATGGGGAACGCCCACCAAGCCGCGGTGCGATTGGCGGCGTAGCCGAAAAGCGTAGCAATCAGAACATATGCAACGGGGAGCAGGCTCGCCGCCTGCTTTCCGTTGATTCTTCGACCGATCAGTAGGAGCGCGAGATACCCGACGGTGTTGCGGCCGGCGGTTACTCCGAAGGAGGTCAGGCCCAGCAGGTCTGATGCCGCGCCGATCATCATGGCCAGGACCGCCAGGCCCAGGACGGCGAGGCCGTCGAAGTGATCGACCGGCCGTGCTGAGCTCGCCTCGATCTCAGTTGTCCGCGCCAGGCTCCGTGCGACGGCCACAGCCAACAACAGAGGTGACAGGAGCGCGAACGGAATCGGAGAAGCAGCGCCCGCCAGGCTCGGTAGTGGCACTGCCGCCGCGCCGGCGATCACGACGAGGAACTCCATCGCAAGCAACGCAAGCCCAGCCCGCGGCCATTGGCGAACTCTCATCCAGAGGACCAACTTGGGTGCCGTCACGGGGTTAGCGGCGAATCGACGTCGCAGGTCGTCGCTGCCTTGACGTTGTCCCGGTACCACGTCGCTTGCACTTGCAGGGACTTGGATCGGACAACCGCGAGGGCCGTGAGCAGGTCAGGCGAATGCCGGGCGGACAGTTCCTCAGCGGACGCGCCCGCCTAAGCCTCAAGCCACGCCTGCAGGAGCGGAACCGACATCCCACCCCGCCACGAATGCGGGGGCTGACACGCCGGACCCTCGGACGGGATCAACGCCCCGGAAATGCTGGCGGCACGTTCACTCGCTGACGAGACCGCACTGACAGCAAACACCCAACTCGTCCCGTCCGTGGTCGATTCGGACGCACGGCTCGGGGTAACGATGCCGAGACCAGCGAGCGCCCGAGTAACCGAGGCCGCCGACTGGATCACGTCGGGCAGCGCGGCGCGATGTTCGGGCCACACGCAGACCACGGGACCGTTACCGCCGCATACCAGCGCCCGTTCAGCGCGTGGCTGCACGGCATCAACACCGAACTGTCGGACGCCATGGACGGCGACGAGAACGCCCGAGGTGACCACGCATCCCGCAGCCACGAAGGGGAGCGGACGGGGCTTCCTGGTCGCGAAGACGAGTACGGAACCGGCGACCAAGCAGAGCCCGATGACGGCCGGGGCCAGCACCCCCCAGGTGGCGATGCGGGAGTCAGTCTGGCAACAATCTGTATCGAATCCGGTTAGATGTCGAATCGAGAATGGCAGTACCGACGGTGGGTACACCAACCACGCGTACGAACCCAGGAGGCAGGTCGGCGTCGCGACTACCGGTGAGAGCACCCGGCCCAACACCACGCCGACGGCCACGTGCCCGGCGAGAACTGCCGCACCCATTCCCAGTACGCGCAGGTCCGGAGACCCCGCTACCGCGCGCAGCCTAGTCGCGACCATCGCGAGCGAGACGGCCAGCCCAGTAACACCGAGCAGGGCAACAGGCCAGGTACTGCGCAGCACTGCCTGACCCGGTGCCCGAACCCCGGGGAAGTCGAAAACCCCACCCCGCCTGAGCCTGCCGACCTCCCAAGCAGCGCAGGCGGCACACACCGGCGCGATTACGAGCAGTGCCGATACCGCGCGCAGCGTCCCTGACGGCCAGTAGCCATCCAGATCTCCCGTTACGCCATCTGACTCGAGATACAAGTAGACCAAGGCAAGAACGACGGGCAGTGCCTTCACTGCCGAATTGTGGCGCCCGTAGCAAACGCGCTCCGTTATCAGCTCATTCATGACGCATTTTCGTCCAGCAAGGTCTTATAGGAAGCCTCGGCGCGAGCACTCGTTGAACCCGAAGCATCCGCCTGAGCGAGGAAGTCCCCGGTGGAGCCATCCCAACAAACACGCCCCGCATTTAGGATCAGAACACGATTGCAGATATCGGCCAGATCTTCGGTCTGGTGAGTCGATATCAGAAGCTGAGCCGTCTCCTGCAGTTCGCCTATCAAGCAACGAAATCCTGATCGCTGGGCCGGGTCCAGGCCAGCGGTAGGTTCATCCATGAGGATCATCTGCGCGTCATGCACGATAACCTGCGCTACACCGACCCGGCGCAACTGACCTCCTGACAGTTGCGTAACCGGCCGGTCAAGGTGCTGAGCGAGGTCAACCCGGGCAAGCGCACGCTTCGCCGAATCCCACGCGACCGAACGACCCAATCCCTTGAGCCAGCCCGCGTACGCAACCTGTTCTCTCGTCGAGAACGCTGGTAGCGCGCCAATCTGCTGCGGGAGCCAGCCAACCCGCCGCCGGTAACGAGCGCGAGCGGACCGAGACGTGCTGGAGTCACCGTCGAAGGACACAGTTCCAGAAGCCGGGTACAGCGCCGCTGCAGCTAGGCGCATCAACGTGGTCTTGCCTGCGCCATTCGGACCGAGCAGGACGGTAACCCCAGGTGAGGATTTCAAGCTGAACTCATTGAATACCAGCGGCTCACGACGATAGCGATAACTGACCCGATCGAATCGCAAAGACACATCTTCTCCGCATGCCAAATATCACCGACCAGCGTCTAACCGAGGGACTCCCAAACGACCTAGAATCGAATTAATACCACACCGTTACGCACGCGCACCCAGACAACTCCTTCTCCCACCAAACGGTGCATAGGCAGCTTCCACCTATGCACCATAGCATCTCGATCAGCGCGTACGATACCGTTCCCGGTATACTCGGGTTACCGCGACTTACCGGACAGCGACTGGCCGATCCTCACTACACACGGCCCCACTACACGGGCCCGCTGCACACGGCTCAGGCCGGCAATGCAGGATCTGACGACGCACCGTCCTCCTCGTTCTGGGCGAGCACATCCGCGAGCCGCGCGGCAAGAGCAGCATCCCGGGCCACCCGCCCGTCACGATCCCGGCGATCCGCTTCGCGGACCTGCTCCAGTGCTGACCTGAACGTATCCGCTCGAATGGAACTGACTGTTTGATTGGCACTGATCGCTTGACTGGCCATACCCCGACCTTCTGCGGATTCCGGCGAGCGAGCAGCCCGCCGGTAGTTGTGGCGTTCGGGCCGTGCCGCCCGGCACGGCCCGAACGAGTCACGTCAGGCGAAGAAGGCGTCGTCACCTGGCAGATCTGCCCGCATCTCCAGCAGGTCGGTCGCCCGGTCGCCGAGGAACGTGAACAGGATCGCGCCACGGCTGACCCGCGTTACGCCGTTACGGGTCGCCGTCATCTGGTGCACGGCCGTGACATGGCCATGTCCGTCACCCATCACCTCGACGAGGTCAGCCTGGAAATGCCCATCGGTCAAGTCCGCGAGCTTCCCGTAGAGGCCGAGGACGGCGTCGATTCCCTTGTAGGAACCCGCGATCTGGCTGGTTCCTGGAACGTGCTGGGCGACGTCGTGAGACAACAGTTCGCGCAATGCGGCGAAGTCGCCGTTGTTGAACGCGGCATATCCGCGCTTGACCAGCGTCATGTACTTGTCATCCGGCGCCGCTGTAGCGGCTGCCTGGCCGCGGGCGTAACGGGTGACCTCGGGTGAATAGTCGATCATGACGCACGGCTCGTCGCCGAGCACCCAGGCATCGTGACCGGGTGACAGGTCGAAGATGTCTCCCGCTCCGACGGCCAGCTCGCTGCCGTCGTCCATCCGGATCTGCATGCGCCCGGACACCAGGTAACCCAGGTGCCGGGTCTGGCATGAGGTCGTCCCGACCACAGGCCCAAGATCAGTCGACCACCGCCAGCCAGGCTCGAACTCCGCCCTCATCAAAGACAGGCCGCCAGCGCTACCGATGGCCGCATGTCCGTGCGCGGCGAACTGGCGGATCTCCCCGTCCCGTTCCAGGTTGCTGATCTGCGTACCCATATCACAACCACCCCCGTCCGGCTCAGTGCCGGCCGCCAGATCACGTCCGGCTACAGACCGATCCTCGCACCGACCCGTCAGCAACGCTAGGGGATGAATTGGACGCTCAGATATCAATGATGCATTAGTACATTCGGGAGTCAGAGCATGATGTTGATTGTCTTCTCCTGCGTAAAATCAAGTAACTCCTCAACGCTGCCCTCGCGGCCGATTCCCGAGGACTTCCAGCCACCAACCGGCGTTCCCGGGAAGGTCTCCGACGTTCCGTTGATCCACACGTAGCCGCACTCGAGCGCGCGGGCTACGCGGTGTGCCCGCCGGATGTCGTTCGTGTACACGCTGCCGGTCAGGCCGTAGGTCACGCTATTCGCGATCGCTACCGGATCATCGCTGTCGCCGAAGCGGATCACGGAGAGAACAGGACCGAAGACCTCGTTCTGGGCGATGCTCGAGTCGGCCGCGACGTGGTCCAGGACAACCGGCGCAATGAAAAGCCCCTGGGACAGATGCGCGGGACGATCACCGCCGGTCAGTAGCTTGGCACCGTCTTCGACCGCATCGCTGATCTTGGCCTTCACCGCGTCGTAATGAGCCTTCGTGGCCATCGTTCCCTGTTCACTGCTCGGATCAAGCGGCGACGCGATGTGCCGGGCCTCGATTATCTCGACTATTCGATTCACAACCTCGTCGGCGACCGACTCATGGATGATCAGCCGCGACGTAGAGCTGCACGACTGGCCCGACCAGGTGAAGTTCATACCTTTGACCGCACCCTGCGCAATAGCCTCAGGGTCGGCGTCCGGATACGCGATCAATGCATTCTTGCCGCCGAGTTCCAGAGTTACCTTCTTCACTCCGGTCTCGGCGGCATCTTTCATGATGCTCCGACCGGTTGGCTCACTCCCGGTGAACGCTATTCGGCGCACCTTGGGATGCCGCACGATGGCGCGCGGAACCGCCGGCCCCGCGCCGACCAGGACCGACAGCACACCGGGCGGCAGGACATCCCTGAGCTTGTAGCCGAGGTACAGGGCCGAGAGCGGCGTCGCGTCGGCCGGCTTGAGCACAACGCAGTTCCCGGCGATCAACGGGACCGCGAGCCTCGATGCTGCGAAGAGGATCGGATGGTTGAACGGGGTGATCCGGGCGACGACACCGTATGGCTGCCGGGTGGTGAAGTGGACGTTCTCGCTCGCCGGCGTGGAGAAGCCCTTCAGCTCCAGGACGAGACCCGCGTAGTAGTGGATCCTGGTCGCTGCCCTCTTGACATTGAGGCGATTCAGCGAAACCGGCGCACCACCGTCGACGGAATCCAGCAGCGCGAGCTCCTCGCAGTTCTCCTCGAGCACGTCGGCGATGCACCTGGCCAGTCTCGCTCGCTCGAGCGCGGGCGTCGCGCTCCACGCGGGAAACGCGAGTTCCGCAGCCAGGATCGCGCGATCGACGTCTTCCTGCGCGGCGTCCGGAACATGAGCGATCACGGTCTCGGTGACTGGGCTGGACACCGCAAACGTCTTCCCAGAGATTGCCGGCACCGAATTGCCATCGACCAGCAGTCCCCACGGATGCTGGAGAACCTCGTCGACCCTTTCCCAGCATTCTGTTTCGGTCGGGATCTCAGACATCGGCGTAGGTTCCGCCTTCCACTATCTCGGGCATCTGCTCTCCTGCGTGTGGCGTGATTATCGTGATCTTCCGACCTCTGCACAACGGCCGGCCGGCGCGCTAACTGGACCCAGAGCCCCACCCCGGACGGTGTACGTCCCCGCGGGGGAAGAGATCTATTTCCGGCGGCGTCAAGATACTCTCGGACGTGACATTCAATTCGTCGGCGATCGGGGCCAATGCCGGAAGGTCGAACCCGAACACTCGCCCGGCAGTCTCGGCGAGGAGCAGGCGCGCCTCGTCGACCGGAACCTGCTCCGCGCCCAGTGTCGCTCTCAGGTAGTTCTGGGTGCCGCCCAGCACCGTGCCCTCATGGTGCGGGTAGTCCATGCCAATCATCATGTGTTCGATCCCCACCAGGTGCCGCACCGCTACCTCGTTCTGCGAGAACAGCGACGATCCCATGTAGCACTGACGGGCGAAGTACTCACTCGGCTTGTGCCGGATCACGTCACGGACGTCCGTCCGGCCGTAGCTACCCTCGTAGGAGTAGTCCATGCTCTCGAGGTGGCCGATTACCCACCCCGTGCCCTGCTCTGTGAACACAAACCTGATCTCAGGGTGCCGTTCCATGACGCCTCCCCAGATCAGGTGGGTCATGATGTTGCGGCAGAAGAATACCGCCTCCTGCGAGAAGAGCCGGGTGTTCAGCGCTGGATGCGGGATACCCGACGTGCGAACAGGCTGGTTCGACGTCGACGAGATGACCGCATGGCTGTTCACAACCATGTCGAGTTCGCCCAGCACATTCCAGACAGGCTCGAAGTCGGGATGGAACAGGGGCCTCTCCGGCGCAAACGCCGGCAGGACGATCCCGCTGAGCCCGGCTGCCTTCGCGGCACGGATGTCTGCAACTGCCGACTCGACGTCATCCCAGCTCACGATCGCCATGCCCGCCCATCTCAGCGGCGCATGGCCGACGAAGTCCGCCAGCCAGCGATTAAATGCGTTGCGGGCCGCACGAGTACGCTTCGCGTCGTACTCCGGCACATAGTTCATCGCCGACGCCAGAGAACCGGTCATGAGTTCGAACGGGATCCCGAAATCAGGAAACAGGACCTCCCCTGTCATCCCCTCCCGTGCCATTTCCTGCAACCGTCGCGCGGGATTCCAGTTTCCCTCGAGCCGGCCCGGCTCAACCATCTCCTCGGCCCACCGCTGGGCTTCGTCCGGGTCGAGCCGCCGCTGAAGCGCGGGAAGCTCGAAGGTGTGACTTCCGTGCTGGCTCCACTCGACGAGAAACTCGTCGAACTCGTCTCGATACTCGGCATCCAGGTACGGGCGGTACTCCTCCATCTGCGCGGTCGCGTGGCCGTCACTTGAGATGACACACAATTTCGTCATAGATTCCCCAATCTCAGTCGCGGATGCGCACCGCTACCGGTCGACTCGCGAATGGCCATGCCCAGGCACTGATACCCCGCGAGACGACGGGTGTTCTGACCGCAGAATAATGATCTACGCCGAGATTATGGCCTGCGTCACTACAAGTCAAGGGTCCGTCGGACCGCCGACGATCCGGACCGCGACGGCTGGCCGGCGTCATCCGGCCTTCCCGGCCCGCACCCGCAATAACCACCACAGCCGCCGGCTACCGGCTCCCGGTCGGACTGCTTGAAGTCCACCGGTGGCCCCTGCGGTGCGTATGGGCTTGTTGCCGGCGTCGCGGCTCGGCTGAGACTGACAGCAAATAAGCCCAGGCCTTGACTTGCAGGTAACCCAGGCAATAGCCTCTGCGCGATCATGGTTCTGTAGTCAGAATCGTTATTCCCAGCGGCGGTACCGTCCAGAGATTAGATGCTAAGGCATGCCTATTTGATCTCGTCAAGCGACTCGCCGCGCTGTCACATCAATCCGTCCGGTTCAATTTGCCACCCGGGTAAAGGTCGTATATGGACCTATGAGCCACGGAAATCCCAGGAGGTACTAAGTGGTGCTGCGACTTAAGTCCGTGATCGCGTCGTTGGCCGTCGTGGTGATCGGAGTCTCCGGCTGCTCGAGTAGCAGCGGCGCGGGGCATGCGACGACGACGGCCGGTGCAAGCACCGGTACATCCAGCAACTCCTCCGCCAGTGCGGGCCTTGCGGCGGCGGAAGCGGCGACCACGAAGGCGATGCAGGCACCGACAACCATCCCGCTGCAGGCTCCGTTGCGGACGAAACCGCCCACCGGGAAGACATTCGTCTGGATGAAGTGCGACGCCCAGCAGTGCCAGGATCTCGCCGACGCCATCAAGCAAGCGACCTCGGCAATCGGGTGGAACTACAAGGAAATACCCTTCAAGAACGCCGACCCGGCTACGCTCGTCTCCGCGCTGAACCAGGCACTCACTCTCAAACCGACCTCTGTCGGGCTGGCCGGAATCCCTGAAGCGCTATGGAGCAGCGTAATCCCGGCATACAAGGCGGCGGGCGTGACAATCACGACCATCCTGATCGGACCGATGTCCTACGACAACACTGTGATCGGCCAGGCCGGCGCGCAGGACACAGCCGCAGCCGCAAACATCATGGCCAACTGGGCCATTGGCGACTCCAATGGACACGCTCACGTCCTGCTCGAGACAATCAACGAGTTTCCGATTGCGTTGCAGTTCGGTGCGGCCTATGACAGTACGTTCAAGACGAATTGCCCGGGGTGCTCGGTAACAGTTGTGAATAACACGCTGGCGCAGCTCGCGTCCGGCGCTATCCCGGGCACGGTAGTCGCGGCGTTGCAGAAGGATCCCAGTCTCAACTATGTCGTGACGGTCGACGGTCCGTTCCTCACCGGGGTGCCCTCGGCACTCGCCGCCGCCGGGCTCAGCAAGGTGAAGCTCTCCGGGGCCAGCGGGGACGTGAGCGAACTGACCGACGTCAAGGCAGGAACTGAATCGGCATTCACCGGCGTAGCGCTGGACTACGAAGGGTGGCAGCTCGTCGACATGGCCGCCCGGCACCTCGAGGGCGTCGCCTTCGATCCTGACGGCGACGGCGGGTTACCCGTGCAGTTGCTGACCAAGGACGTTCCGTTCACGGTCCAGGATTCCTACAACCAGCCGGCTGACTGGCAGGATCAGCTCAAGAAGCTCTGGCTTGTCGGATGACCTCGGACCTGGTACCGGGCGCGACATCCCGCCCGGTACTGCAAGCCCGCGGAATCTCCAAGACGTTCGCCGGTGTCCTGGCTCTGGATCACCTGGATTTCGCCATCCGCGGTGGGGAAATCCACGCGCTGCTCGGTGAGAACGGATCCGGCAAGTCAACCTTCATCAAGATTCTCTCCGGATATTACCTACCCGATTCCGGCGGGGCGGTGGAGATCGATGGGGAGGAGATGCACTTGGGCTCACCGGAGTCGGCCTACGCCCTGGGTTGTCGTTTCGTGCACCAGGATCTCGGCTTGGTCGATACCTCTTCGATTCTCGACAACCTGTGTTTGAACGGAGGATTTCCCGCGCGGTTCGGAACCGTTCGGCGGCGCGAGGCGCAGCGACAGGCCACAGTCGATCTCGAGAGGTTGGGCCTCGGCCACCTCGATCCACAGGATCTGGTGGGGACGCTGACACCAGCGACGAAGACGGGGGTTGCCGTAGCGCGCGCGCTGCGGGCAGATCCGGCGAGGCAGGTGCGGCTCCTCGTCGTCGACGAGCCGACGGCGACGCTGCCGGACAACGAGGTCCACCAGCTTCTCGAAATCCTGCGCCAAGTCGCCAGCACCGGGGTTGCCGTTCTCTACGTCACGCATCGCCTCGATGAGGTCTTTCTCCTGGCGCATCGGGTAAGCGTGCTGCGCGACGGCCGCCTCGAAGCGACCGAGCCGACCGCGAGTCTGAACCGGAAGCGGCTCATCGACCTGCTGCTCGGCACCGAGTTTGACGAGCTTCATGCTGTGACGGCGCAGCTCGACCCGCAGCCGGACGTGGGTGGGGTGCTCGAGGTGGAGCAGCTTCGAGCCGGCGCGGTTCGCGGCGCGTCATTTACCGTCGGCGCCGGCGATATCGTCGGAATTGCGGGGATCACCGGCTCCGGCCGGGAGACCATCCTCGGCGCGATCTTCGGCGCGAGCCCGCGCGATGGCGGCACCGTCCGGCTCGCAGGATCCGTGCTCAAAGCAGGCCGGCCGGACCTCGCAATCGGCTGCGGCATGGCCTACCTTCCGCCCGACCGCAAGCTACTCGGCGGCATCATGGAGTTCTCGGCTCGCGAGAATATCTCCCTTTCGGATCTGTCGCCGTTCTGGCGAAGGCTGCGCCTTCGACGCAAGGCCGAGCGAGCCGAGTCCCGGATGTGGTTCGACCGTCTGAACATCCGCCCGGCGGACGCGGTCGACGCGAGGTTGTCGACCTTCAGCGGCGGAAACCAGCAGAAGGTGCTCTTCGGCAAGTGGTTGCGCTGCCAGCCCGCGATGTTCCTCCTCGACGAGCCGACCCAGGGTGTGGACGTCGGCGCGAAGGCCCAGCTGCACCGGCTGCTTGTCGAGGCGGCCGAGAACGGCGCTGGCGTCCTGGTCAGTTCATCCGATGTCGACGAACTGGCAGCCCTGTGTCGCAGGGTCATCGTGTTTCGCGACGGGAAGATATGCGGCCAACTGACCGGGCCATGGCTGACGGGACCCAGTATCGCGCGCGAGTGCCTGGGCTCGGAAAGGGAGACCGCAAACTCATGAAATCTCGGACGTTCACCTTCGGCTTCGACCGGTTTAGCGGGCTGTACCTGTGGGCGCTATTCATCGTGGTATTTGGAGTGTGGAAGTCAAGTCTGTTCCTGACCGAAGACACCCTGCACTCGATCGCAGCGTCTCAGGCGATCGTCGCGATGCTCGGCATCGCGGTGCTGGTGCCGCTTGCCGCGGGGGTGTTCGATCTGTCTGTCGGGTCGACGATCAACCTGTCCGCGGTGACGGTTGCCGTCCTGCAGACCAATCATCACTACGGGATGTGGACGTCGATCGCGATCGCGGTTCTGGTCGGGGTCGCGATAGGCGTCATCAACGGGTTCCTCGTTGTCGTACTCGGTATCAGCTCATTCATCGCCACGCTGGGTACGGCAACAGTCTTCGGCGCGGTCCAGGCTATTGTCGCGAACCAGAGTCAGCCCCTGCCACCCACGTCGGCCGCATGGCTGCAACTCACCCAGCGGCAAGCATTCGGCTTTCAGATCGTATTCGTGTACCTGTTGGTGCTGGCCGTCCTGATCTGGTGGTTACTCGAG
>Ga0210394_10004207_pt1 | contig 17041 bp, 18 predicted proteins | sample IncBWC12MmetaG_FD_160121 | JGI IMG/M metagenome (GOLD analysis project Ga0210394, IMG submission 160121) | Forest soil microbial communities from Barre Woods Harvard Forest LTER site, Petersham, Massachusetts, United States - Inc-BW-C-12-M | ecosystem: Environmental > Terrestrial > Soil >... | reverse complement strand
GACGTGTGCGATCTGCAATTCCGCCGCGCCCAGCCGATGGATAGCACGGACGCGCCAACGCCGAAGAACTGCGCGGCGTGTAAACAGTTGATCGACGGACCATATTTTCAGGTGCAGCAGCATGTGATCTGCCCTTCGTGCGCCGCTAAGATCGAGGTGGGCAAACAGGCGAAGAAGCCGATTCCCTGGGTTCGTTTGGTAATTTACGGGGGCGGCGCGGCGTTGGCCGGGAGCATCCTTTATGCGATCCCTCTGGCAATGGGCTTTCAAATCGGCATCGTGGCGCTGGCGGTGGGATGGATGGTCGGTAAGGCGATTCGCACGGGAGGGTATGGGGTCGGCGGGCGGCCGCAGCAGATTCTGGCGGTGGCGCTGACGTATTTTGCGATCAGCATGAGCTTTTTCCCGGCGGGAATTTTTATCGGGGCGAAACATGCCGTCGCGGCGAAGAAGTCGACGACGCCGCCGGCTGTGGTGAAACCCGTGAAGCCGCCAATCTCCGTCGGGAAGGCGATTGCCGGACTGCTGGTGCTGGCGGCGATCTCGCCTTTTCTCGAACTGGGGAGCTCGCCTGTGGGCGGGCTGATTTCGCTGTTCATCCTGTTTATCGGATTGCAGCGCGCCTGGGCGCTGACGGCTGGACACGAGATACTGGTAACAGGACCGTATTCGTGACAACCGTCGCCTGCCCTGATTGTGGAATCGCACTCGATCCGTCTGCACTGAGTTGCCCGTCGTGCCACGCGCTGACGCACGCGAAAGAGTTGGAATCGCTGGCAGCGCAGGCGCAGCAGGCGATGGTCCGTGGGGATTTGGGTGAGGCGCGCGCTCTGTGGGAAAGGTCGTTGTCTCTTCTGCCCCCGGACAGCGTGCAGTACCGGTCGATCAAAGCGCATATCGAAAATCTGAAGACGGCTCCACGAACGGGCAGTGGTTGGAAGAAGGGCGCGGCAGGCATCGGGCCGGCGCTGCTGCTGCTGTTCACTAAAGGCAAACTGCTGCTGCTGGGGCTGACCAAGCTCAGCACGCTGCTTTCGATGCTGGCGTTCGCCGGAGTTTATTGGGCGCTCTATGGATGGAAGTTCGCGGTCGGCATGGTCTTCTCGATTTACATTCATGAAATGGGCCACGTGTTGACGCTGCGCGAGTACGGCATTCCGGCCAGCGCGCCGATGTTCATTCCCGGATTCGGGGCGTTCATAAGGTTAAAACAGCTTCGCATCACGCCAATTCAGGATTCGCGCGTCGGGCTGGCGGGGCCGATTTATGGATTGGGCGCGGCGGCGTTCTGCCTTGCCGCCGGATACTTGACGGGTTCGAAAGCGTGGGACGCGATCGCGCACTTTGGAGCGGTGATCAATATCTTTAACCTGACGCCCGTGTGGACGCTGGATGGGTCCAGGGGCCTTACTTCGCAGACGCAGCAGCAACGGCTGATCATTCTCGCGGGGGCTGGCATTGCCTGGTGGATGACGGGAGAAGTGATGCTGGGGCTGGTCACGCTGGGCGCGATCTATCGTCTGTTTACGAAGGATGCGGCGAGGGAGCCGGATAACGTCGGGATGATGCAGTTTCTGGGATTAATCGCGGCGTTGTCGGTGGTGGCGTTGTTGGCGGAGCGTCACGCGCAGTAGCACCCACAGGCTGAAGCCTGTGCCACCTTGGTCAGGCTGGTGGCACAGACTTTAGTCTGTTTTTTAGAGCACGCTGGTCTCTGTATAAGTCCCGAAGACTTCTCCCAGCGATGCGGCGATTTCGCCCACAGTGGCATAAGCGCGGACGGCGTCCAGGATGAAGGGCATGGTGTTCGCCGTTCCCTCGGCGGCTTTTTTCAAATTCGCTAGCGCTTTCTCGACGTCGCTGGCGCTCCGTCTCGCTTTTACTTCGCGGAGTTTTTCTATTTGCCGCCGTTCGGCGGTCGCGTCCATTTGCAAAAGCTCGATCGGCTTCTCATCTTTCTCTGTGAACTTGTTCACGCCGACGATGATGCTTTCGCCTAATTCGACCGAGTGCTGGAATTCGTAGCTCGCGTTGGCGATTTCGGTTTGCGGGAAGCCTCGTTCGATGGCTGGAATCATGCCACCCATTTCATCGATCTGGCGGATGTAAGCGTTGGCCGCCTCTTCCACATCGAGCGTCAGTTTTTCCAGAAAATAGCTGCCGCCCAGGGGATCGGGCTCGGCGGTGATACCGGTTTCATGGGCGATCACCTGCTGCGTGCGCAACGCGACGGTGACGGCATGCTCGCTCGGTAGCGCGTAAGCTTCATCGAGAGAATTGGTGTGCAGCGACTGGCATCCGCCCAGCACCGCGGCCATCGCCTGCACGGCGGTTCGCACGATATTGTTTTGCGGCTGCTGCCAGGTGAGCGAACAGCCGGCTGTCTGCGCGTGGAACCTCAGCTTGGTGGAACGTTCGTCCTTTGCTCCGTAGCGATCTCTCATGACGTAGGCCCAGATCTTCCGCGCCGCCCGATACTTGGCGATCTCCTCAAAAAAATCGTTATGCGCGTTGAAGAAAAAACTCAGGCGAGGGGCGAAGGAATCGATGGGCAGGCCGCGTTCAAGCGCCCAATCGGCGTATTCGATGCCGTCGCGCAGGGTGAACGCCAGCTCCTGTACGGCGGTCGATCCGGCTTCGCGGATATGATAGCCGCTGATCGAAATTGGATTGAAGCGCGGCGTGTGATGGGCCGCGAATTCGATGGAATCGGTCACCAGGCGCATCGAGGGACGGGGTGGATAGATATACTCCTTCTGCGCAATGTACTCTTTCAGAATGTCATTTTGAAGGGTGCCCGAGACGCGATCCCAGCTCACGCCCTGCTGCTCGGCGACGGCCAAGTACATGGCCCACAGAATCGACGCCGGCGAGTTGATGGTCATCGAGACCGTTACGTCGCCCAACGGAATGCCGCGGAACAGCGTTTCCATGTCGGCCAGCGAAGAGATCGCCACACCGCATTTGCCTACTTCGCCCTGCGATGCCGCGTGGTCCGAATCGTAGCCCATCAACGTGGGCAAGTCGAACGCCACCGAAAGGCCGGCCTGACCCTGCGCGAGCAAATAACGATAACGGGCGTTGGTGTCCTCGGCGGTGGCGAATCCAGCGAACTGGCGCGTGGTCCACAATTTCTTGCGGTACATGGTTTCGTGGATGCCGCGCGTGAAGGGGAACTGGCCGGGGTTGCCCGCATCGAACGGTTTTGTATAAAAGGGATCGAGCGGCAGTCCGCTGATGGTCCGGTACGTTTTGGTAGCCGCAGGCGCCATGGCAACTTCATTCTACGCTGGTGGCGCGGGCTTTAGCCGCCTGCTGACCGCTTCCGGTGGTCGCGGTTCCGTAAAGCCGTAATGGAACCGCGACCACCGGGAGCGGTCGTCCGCCGTATAACATAAAAGCGTGCCCGAACAACCCTTCGACGACCCACGCATTGCGCTGAACCGGATCTACACAAAACGCGGCGACACCGGTGAAACCAGTCTTGCCGGCGGCCAGCGCGTTCCCAAGGAGTCGGCGCGCCTGGAAGCCTACGGCACGGTGGACGAGCTGAACTCGTTCGTCGGCCTGGCTGTGGTCTCCTGCGAGGAGCTGATCACGCACGATCCGAGAATCGGGCTGCTACTCGTCAGCCTGCGCCGAGTCCAGCATGAATTGTTCAACCTGGGGTCGATTCTGGCCACGCTGCCCGCGGATGTGCATCCCAAGCAGGCTCGCATTACTTCGGCCGAGATCACGCAATTGGAACGGGAGATCGACGCGATGAACGAGTCGCTTCCTTCACTACGCAGTTTCGTGCTGCCCGGTGGCACGCGCGTCAATGCGGAGCTGCACGTGACCCGCACCATCTGCCGGCGCGCGGAGCGGCTGCTGATCGCGCTGGCGCGCGTCGAAAACGTGCCGCCGGAGACGATTCAGTATCTGAACCGGCTGAGCGATGCGATGTTCGTCTGGAGCCGCTGGGTGAATCACGCCAGCGGCGCCAAGGAAATTTTGTGGGAGCCGAACCAGGCGGCGTCAGCGCAGAATCTCAAGTAAAGCGCTCTTGAGGCTCGGGAAGCGGAATTCATATCCGGCGCGCAGAGCGGCTTCCGGGATCACGCGCTGGCTGGCGTAGACGATCTGCGCCATATCGCCGTAGAGCAAACGCAGGGCGAATTTCGGTACGGGAAAAATCGCCGGACGATGCAGCGCCGCGGCGAGTTCCCGGGTGAATTCTTCGTTGGTCACCGGATTGGGAGCGGTTGCGTTCACCGGACCTTTGAGCGAAGACGACAGCGCGAATTCGATCAGGCCGACGTTGTCTTCGAGGTGAATCCAAGAAGTCCACTGCCGGCCGTCGCCGATTTTTCCGCCGATGCCGAGTTTGAACGGCAACAACATTTTTTCGAGGCCGCCGCCGTGGCCCAACACCAGGCCGTTGCGGAGGCAGACGACGCGGACTCCGAACTCTTCCGCCTTGTGCGCTTCGCGCTCCCACTCCTGGCAGACGTCGGCTAAAAATCCGTCGGCAGGACGGAAGGTTTCCGTTAGAGTTTCGTCGCCTCGCGATCCGTAGTATCCCACCGCCGACGCGCTCACCAGCACTCGTGGAGGATTCGCGCGCATCGCGTCGACCAGCCTGCGCGTTCCTTCCACTCGGCTGGAGCGAATTTTTTCGCGGACCTCTTTAGTCCAGCGTTGCGCGACAGGCTCGCCGGCCAGATGAACCACGGCGTCAGCGCCGGCGACGGCGTCGAGATTGCCGCGCAGGGAAACGGCGCGGGCGTCAGGCCCGAGTTTTTCCACCAGGCGGCGGCCGATGAAGCCGGAGGCACCTGTGACGGCGATGGTCATGATTTTTCGCAGATGAATGTCTTCATGTTCTTAATGAGATGATAAAGGAACGCGCATGCAGTTTATCAATCGCGCCAAGCTTCTGTGGTCCTACCTGCTCCGGCGCGAGCGTGTGCCCGCGCTGCCGGTGGAGTATATCGTCGAAACGACGGCCAAGTGCAATCTTTATTGTCCGATGTGCCCTCGGGAGACGCATCCGCAGCCCAAAGAGGACATGAACGACGCGGTTTTCGACGCCCTGATCCAGGGCGCGGCGCGCACCGGCGAACACATGATGTTGATCGGATTGGGCGAGCCTCTGCTCGATCCGAAGATTTTCGACCGTATCGAGTATTGTGAGCGCCACGGAATCTCGACTCTGCTTTCGACCAATGGAGTGCTGCTGGATGAAGCGGCGGCCGAGAAACTGCTGGCGTCGCCGCTGGCGCACGTCACGCTGAGTTTCGACGGGGCCACCAAGGAATCCTTCGAGATGTATCGGAAAGGAGCCAAATTCGAGCGGGTGCGCGACAATTTTGTGCGTTTTTCGAACCTGAAACATCAAAGAAACGCGAAAATCCAGATTGTCGTGCAGATGGTCCGCATGCAGAACAACGCGCACGAAGTGGAGGATTTCAAGCGCTTCTGGAGCGCGGTGCCGGGCGTCGACCAGGTGCGGATTAAAGAGGACGAGACCAATGTTCTGCAACCGGAAGCGGCCCGAACTGGCGCGGGATCAAGGGCTTGTCATTATTTGTGGCGCGGACCGGTGTACGTGAAGCACGACGGGCGCGTGTTTCCCTGCTGCCAGAGCTACATGCTGGATGGCTCGCCCATCGGGCGTCTGCCCGAACAGACCCTGGACGAGGTCAACAATTCCGACGAGATGAGGCGGCTGCGCAGGCTTCATGCCCAAGGAAAAGCAGGGGAAATCGACATGTGCGCGCGGTGCTGCGTGGCCATTCCGCATCCTCTGCTGGTGGCCGGAAGTCTGATGCTGCACGGGAAATGGGTGCGGCGGGCCGTTCCCGTCATCGAACGACTGGTTTACGGCGCAAAACTGCCGAAACGGCTGCTGGCCCCCCAACGGGAGACATTAGTTCAGATTGACCGTGAATAAATTGTGACGACGCGGTAGAATAAATGAACGGCTGATCCATTACTCATATGAAGGAAGCTCCCATGGAGAAGCAGGCCCAAAACATACAAGAGGCATTCCTTAATAATGCCCGCAAAGACAAGACGTTCCTGACTATTTACTTAATGAGCGGGGTGAAGCTTTCGGGGCGTATCAAGAGTTTCGATAAGTACTCAGTGATTCTGGAGACGAATAATCAGGAGCAACTGATTTTCAAACACGCCATTTCCACCGTTGTCGTGTCGAAACCGTTCCATTCTCCTGCGCATTCGAGCGCGGCATCCATGGGCGCTCACGCGGCTCCCGGCGTTCCCGTTACAGATTCGGAATAGTGCCTACAGGCGAAGAAATCGCAATCTTAGTCGGTCTGCATCTGACCGGTCGAAGCGCGGACTTGATCAGCGCGGAGGATTCGATGGAAGAACTCGCCGCGCTGGCCATGTCGGCTGGTGCGCGAGTGGTCGAGCGGGAGATCCAGTCCCGTCCGAAGATCGATGCGGCGACGTTCGTCGGCTCCGGAAAAGTAGAGGAGCTGAAGGCGCAGGTCCTGTTCCACGAGGCGACCACGGTTATTTTCGACCGCGAGCTGTCGCCCACGCAGCAGCGCAATCTGGAAAAAGCGCTGGACTGCAAGGTGCTGGACCGGACGCAGTTGATCCTGGATATTTTCGCGCGCCGGGCGCGGACGCGGGAAGGCAAGCTGCAAGTCGAGCTGGCGCAGTTGAATTATCTGCTGCCCAGGCTGACCGGCCATGGCGCGGCGATGTCCCGGCTGGGCGGCGGCATCGGCACGCGCGGTCCCGGCGAAACGAAGCTCGAAACGGACCGGCGCAGGATTCATCAGCGCATCGCGGCGATCAACCGGTCGCTGGAGCGTGTGCGCGGCGGGCGAACCACGCAGAGGCGGCAGAGGCAGGCGGTTCCACTGGCGACCATCGCGCTGGTGGGATACACGAACGCGGGAAAATCGACGCTGTTCAATCGGCTGACCGGCGCGGAAGTGCTGACGGACGCGAAGATGTTCGCTACGCTGGATCCGACAGTGCGCCACGTGACGCTGCCGTCCCATCGCAAGGCTTTGATGAGCGATACGGTCGGGTTCATTCGTAATCTGCCGACGACCTTGGTGAAGGCGTTTCGCGCGACGCTCGAAGAAGTGGTGGAGGCGGAGCTGCTGCTTCATGTGGTCGACGCGAGCTCGCCCGAAGCGGCTTCGCAAACCGCGCATGTGCTGGCGACGTTGAACGAAATCGGGGCGTCGGCGACGCCGCAGATACTCGTGTTAAACAAAATCGACAAAATTCCCGGCGAGCCGGACACAGCGTCCATCGCGCGGCGGATTTTGAGCGATCCGGACCATCAGCCGGCGGGAGCGGTGGCGATTTCGGCTCGCACTGGCGAAGGGTTCGACGCGCTGCTCCAGAAGATCGATGAAACATTAGCGCTGGATCCTGTTTCGAAATGCGTGTTTCATTTTCCGATTGCCGAGGGGGCTCCGCTGCATCTGCTGCATGAGCACGGGCGCGTGACGGCGACGCGGTACACGGGGGAAGCGTGCGAGGTGGAGGCGCTGACGCCGGAATCGATCAGGCGGAGGCTGGAGAAGTATCTGGCGTAACGTGGCGCGAGCTTCAGCTTGCAGCATCGGCTTCAGCCGATGAGCCCGACGTAGGCTAAAGCCCACGCCGCAAGCTGAAGCTCGCGCCACAAAGCAAGGAGCAGAAGTTTACAATAGGCCATGTTTCGGGTTCAGGTACGCGACCACGTCTATTTGCAGTTATTGGAAGAACGCCATGCGGCGGAGGTTTTCTCGCTGGTCGACCGGGAGCGCGATTATCTGCGGGAGTGGCTCCCCTGGGTGGACGCGACCCAGACGGTCGACGACACGCTGAGCTTTATCAAGTCCTCTCTGGAGCAGTTCGCGTCGAATCACGGCTTCGCGGCGGGGATCTGGAGCGACGGGCGGTTCTGCGGCGTCATCGGCACGCACAAGCTGGATCTGCTGAACCAGAAGGGCGAAATCGGCTACTGGCTGGCGCGGTCGTTTCAAGGGCAAGGTATCGTGACGGAGGCATGCCGGGTGGTGGTGACGCATCTTTTGTGCGAGAGAGAACTCAACCGGGTGGAGATTCACTGCGCGGTTGGAAATGAAAAAAGCTGCGCGGTCGCCCAGCGGCTGGGGTTCATCGAGGAGGGCCTGGCGCGCGAGGCGCAACTGCTGCACGGGCGTTTCCGCGACCTGCGGCGATTTGCCATGTTGAAGCGGGATTGGACGCCGTAGGTTATGATTTTAGAATCGGGATGAATCTGCCCAACATACTGACGCTGGCGCGAATCTTCCTCGTGCCGCTGCTGGTGGCCGCGCTATTGGCCGACGGGACCAGTGTGAACTGGGACGCGTGGATCCCGTTCTCGCGCGAGATTTTTGCGTTGTGCGTGTTCCTGGCCGCGGCCGCGACCGACCTTCTGGACGGCTACCTGGCGCGCAGGTTGGGGCAGGTGACGACGGTGGGAACGCTGCTCGATCCCATCGCCGACAAGCTGCTGATTTCAGCCGCGCTGGTTTCGCTGGTGGATATTCACCGCGTGCCGGCGTGGATGGTGATCCTGATTATCGGCCGGGAATTCGCGGTGTCCGGTCTGCGCTCGATCGCGTCGGCGGGAGGCTACACGATTGCCGCCAGCGACCTGGGCAAATCGAAAATGGCGGCGCAGGTGTCGGCCATCGCGCTGGTGATCGGCAGCATCCGCTGGCCTGCCTTGAGCGAGCCGGCGACTATCGGCATGTGGATCGTGATGCTATTCGGCATCGTGTCCGCGGCCGATTATTTCCGCACCTTCTGGCGGCGTGTGGACGATTCGGTCAAACTGCGCAGACGCCGCGAGCTGCTACGGCTGGAGCGGAGGAAAAAACGCAGTGCGATGGCGTCGGGGCAACCGGTTTAGGGCGCTCCTAATAGCAGCCTCGGCGGTGTGGGCGCAGGACGCCAAAGTGCCGCGACCGGAAGATTATCCTGTCAATTCAGTGTTCACAGGCACGCCTGCCGCTCCACGACTCGATACGGCCTGGAAGAGACAATTTCGGACCGTCATTCGGGACGGGGCACGGAAGGGTGCCAACTTTGCTGGTCACTACGCAATCGTGGAGTGGGGATGTGGAGCCGCTTGTGTGCAGATGGCCGTTGTCGACGCCCGGTCGGGCGACGTTTACGATGGACCGTTCGCAGAAGCGTTGTATCTGGGCACGGGTGATGACGATAACCTGGGGACGTTCTATCATCGCGACAGCTCCTTGTTGGTATTGAGAGGCTGTCTTAACTGGAAGGACAGCGGAGCGTTTTATTACGTTTGGACTGGAACCCGCTTCAAACTGCTGCGCAAAATCGCAATGAAGAAACCGCTCGGCTGCGATGAACACTGAGACAACTACGGAGCTGACCGCTTCCGATGGTCGCGGTTCCATGGCGTTTTTAGAACCGCGACCATCGGGAGCGGTCAGCGCCGATTAGTGCGCCGCACCTACAGCATCGCTGGGCAGGCCGCAGGCTAGCCAGGCGTCGAAGCCGCCCATCACGTTCATGACGTTCTCGTACCCCGCGCGCTGGATCAGGCTGCATGCGATGGCGCTGCGGTAGCCTCCTTTACAATGCACCGCGATCGGGCGGTCGTGATCGAGCGTCGGAATCATTGATTCGAGTTTGTGCAGAGGCATCAGCTTCGCGCCTTCGATGTGGCCTCCGGCGAACTCCGGCTCGCGGCGGACGTCGACCACTTGCAGGTGATCCATTTCGCGGCGCAGATCTTCGACCGAGATTTGGTGAATCTCCTGCACCGGACCGGTCCACTGCGCCATCCCGCCTTTCAACGTGCCGACGATGTTCTCGATCCCTACGCGCGCGAGGCGCATGCGCGACTCTTCGAGATGCTGTTCATCCTCGGCGATGAGAACGATATCTTTATCGAGCCCCAGGATCGTTGCGGCGAACGAGGCGTACTGCCCGCCTAGCGCGATGTGCACCGCGCCAGGAATGTGACCGTTGAAAAATTGCTGCGACGGACGCGTGTCGAGAACGATCGCATCGGCGGGAATCGTCGTTAATTCAGCCAGAGGCTCCATTTCCGTCAACGACGGCGCGCCGCTGCGATTCAGCTCGGCATCGAGCGCGAAGTACCCGGGACGCTCCGGCATCTCCGCCGTCAGCAGGCGCACGAATTCTTCCTTCGATGTGGGGCGCAGCGCGTAATTGAGCGCGCGCTCCTTGCCGATGGTCGACTGGCGCTCCGGACGCATCTGTTTGCCGCAGAGCGAGCCCGCGCCGTGGGCCGGATACACCTCGACGTCATCGCCCAGGGGCAGCAACTTCTGATGCAGGCTGTCGAACAGCATTCCGGCAAGCTGCTGTGGCGTGAGGTCGGGCGCTAGATCGGGACGGCCCACGTCGCCGATGAACAAAGTATCGCCGGTGAGCACCGCGTAACGAGTCGCGCGGCGATCGAGGTCGGTGACGGCGATGGAAATACTTTCGATGGTGTGGCCGGGGGTTTCGAGGAATCGCAAAATGACGCGGCCGAATTTGATTTCGTCGCCGTCACGCACGTCGACATGAGGAAACGTGGCGCCGGCGCGCGCGCCCAAGTAGATTTTCGCTCCTGTGCGGTCGGCCAGTTCGCGATGGCCGCTCACGAAATCGGCGTGCAGATGAGTCTCAATGATGTATCCGATCTTCAGACCTTGAGCGGCCGCTTCGTCCATGTAGAGAGACACGTCGCGCTGCGGGTCCACGACGACTGCGACGCCTTCCGAGCCCAGCATGTACGACGCATGCGACAGGCAAGTGAGATAGAACTGTTGGAAGTACATCCTTACCGATTATAGATATGGACGCGGAACATCGGCTTGTTTTTCTCCGCGGGCTCCTGTTCATAATTCTGTTCGGTCTTCGCCGGATCGTAATCGCGCCACAGCCAGGAAAGGGACAAAGGCAGCTGCGAATTCGCATCCGCGCCGTTGTGCGAGCCGTTGCCGAACGCCAGGTGAAAATCGTAGCCCTTCATCTTGAGCGAATTGGCCATCTGAATATTTTGCAGAGGCCAGCTTCCATGATCGTTTTCCAGATCCTCGCTGCCGTCTTGCAAATAGACGCGGATGTTGCGCTTGGCTTCTTTGCGAATCTTGTTGGGATAGACGTTGCCGCCGTCGATCTGGCCGGGATGCCATTGAATGCTGGTGAAACTTCCTATCCCAGAGAGCACGCGCGAAAACTCCTCCGGATGCGTCCAGGCTGCGTTGAAAGAGCAAATCCCGCCCGACGATTCGCCGGCGATTCCATGGCTGTAGGAATCCTTCCGGATGTTGTACTGCCCGTAAACGCCGGCTGCAAGGAGTTCGTCGAGAAAATGAACGTAGGTGTCGTTCATGGTGTCGTACTCGATGCTGCGCATGGCCTTGTCGCCCACTTTTCCGGGCGCGATAAACACGCTGATCATCACCGGAATGCGCAATTGATACGTCAGATTGTCGAGCACGTTCAGCGTGCGGCGGCCGTTGCGCGCGATGTGGCCCTGTCCGTCCTGCCAGATCATCAGCGCGGCGGGTTTGGCCGGGTCGTACTGCGCGGGAACGTAAATCCAGTAGTCGCTTTGCATGCCTTCATAAACCTTGCTCGTAAATACGAGCTTGTCCGACATCTTGCCTTGCGGCACGCCCGGCGCCTCATAGGAACCAGGCAGGAACACCGGAATGTCGAGGCGTCCACCGAACGCGGCGCCGTCGATCAGGTAATGAAACTGATGGGAACGCCCCGGAGTGAGCCTCACCACCGCCGACCACAAATTACCTTCCACGCGCGTCATTGATACGGGCTTGTCATCGTCGGTGACCAGCGCGGGCATTTTGTCCGTCTCCAATGCGAACAGCATCGTTTCGTGGTCGCCCATGTAGGCAAGACCTTTGGTCAGATCGTCCGATTTGAACGTGGAACGAAGCTGCGCGGCGTTTTTCGCGAGGTCGGTCAGATCCTGCGCGGCGGCCAACGCGCTGAGGCAACAAAAAAAGAAGATGTGTTTCATGCCTTCCCCATTTTCTCTTCGATAATGTCGAACAGTTGATCGATATCGGCGGGACGCGTGTGAATGTGCGAGGAGAGGCGCACCTGCTGGCCTCCGCTCACGAAAATCTTGCGCTTTCCCGTTTCCTGCCACACCGCGCTCGCGTCCTTTTTAAATTTGATGCAGACCAGCGCGGCGAACATGCGGTCGTCATTGGGCGTCAGCAATTGGATGGACGGAATTTTCGTGGCGCGTTCGTAGGTGTGTCGCGCCAATTGATGAACGCGCGCGTAGATTCGCTCCGGTCCGACGGCCTGGGCGAAGCGCAGACCCGCCATCATGCCTTCGAAAATCGCGCGATTGTTGGTGCCCTGGCGCATGAAGCGTCCGGCTTTTAGCGACTTATCGTTCCAGCCGCCGGTAACGTTCAACGGCCACAAGCGGTCCAGATTCTCCTCGCGAATATAGAGGAAGCCGGAGCCGGCGGGCGCGAACATCCACTTGTGCGGGCTGGCGGCGAAGAAATCGCAATGCAGATCGGAGATCTTAAGCGCCATCTGGCCGTGCATGTGCGCGCCGTCGACCAGGGTCAGCACGCCCTTGGCGCGCGCGGCATCGCAGATTTCGCGAACGGGCATGATCAGGCCCGTCGGGCTGATGATGCCGCTGAAGCTTACGACACGCGTTTTGGGACCAATTGCCGAGATCATCAGGTCGGCGAGTTGGGCGGGATCTTTGGGCGGCAGAGGAATTGGGACTTCGCGAACGGCGATGCCGTAGCGGGCGCGTTTCGCTTCCCAGCCGGCCTTGCCCGAGGTGTGCTCGAGATTAGTCATGAGCACTTCGTCGCCGGCCTGGAGATCGAGGCCGGAGGCGACAGTGGTCAGCGCCTCGGTGGCATTGTGCATCAGGGCGAGCTCGTCCTTTTTGCAGCCGAGGTATTTGGATAATTCCTCGCGCTCTTCGTCCAGGGTTTCGTAGCCCCAGCGCGGATAAGCGTACGGCGTCTCGAGCGCAGCCGCATCCTCCATATACTTCGCGACGTGCTGATAGACCGGGCGGGGCATCACGCCGAGGCTGCCGTTGTTGAGAAACGACCGCCACTGCGGGAGGAAAAACTGCTCGTCGCGCATGCGGGTCCAGTAAGCTTCGGGGTCGCGGGAAAACAGCGCGTCGTCTGGAAGAGGCGTGGCGGGAGCGGCGATGACTTTCTGCCAGGGCACTCCAAAAAGGGTCGCGCCGGCGCGCAGGGCGTTGCGTCGATTCATGAGGATAAGTCTACTGCGCGGCGTCGTGCTACAATCATTTGGTTTGACGAATCAAATGAATATCCGGACGCTGATGGAATGCTACCCGAAAATCTATTTCGCCTGCCACACGCGCCACGTCGAGGACGAGGAAACGCATCAGCGGCTGAGCGCGCACCAGGCCAGCATTCTCGACCATCTGGACGAGCTGGAGCCGACCAGCATGCTCGAACTGGCCGGGCACATGGGCGTGACGGCGTCGACCATGTCGCTGACGGTCGACCGGCTGGTGCGGGCAGGCTACGTGACGCGCGACCGCGACACAGTCGACGCGCGCAAGGTGGCCATGCGGCTGACCAAGGACGGAGCGCGATTGAAGGAACGGAAATCGGTGCTCGATCGCGATCTGGTGGCCGCCATGCTCGGGCGGATGAAGCCTCGCGACCGTGCGGCCGGCCTGGCCGGGCTGGAGCTGCTGGCGAAAGCGGCGGCGGAGTTTGTGGAATCGAGGAAATTTAAGGAGCTGATCAGGAGGATTGCATGAAGTGGCTGATTTACGGAGGACTGGCCGTAGCGATGATCGCCGCAGTTGTGATCTTGATCGGCGCGGCGCTGCCGAAGGGGCATGTCGTCTCGCGCAAGATGGGTCTGAAAGCGTCTCCAAGCGACGTGTTCGCGCTGATCGCCGGGCCATCGGATTGGCGGGGCGTTAAGTATGAGCTGCTGACCGAAAACCCATTGAAGTGGCGGGAGACGGATTCGAACGGCGCGATTACTTATGAGCGTGTCGAGACGGTGGCGCCCACGCGCATCGTGAACCGGATCGCGGATCCGACGCTTCCGTTCGGCGGAAGCTGGACGTACGAAATCGCGCCGAGCGGCAGTGGGACGGAGCTAACCATCACGGAGAATGGCGAGGTGTACAATCCGCTGTTTCGTTTCGTGAGCAGGTTTATTATGGGGCACACGGCGACGATCGAAAAGTATCAGCGCGATTTGGCCGCGAAAATGGAACCCCGACAGTGAGAGTCCGTGTGAAAACTGTGGCAGGATTCAAATGTGGGGCGGGCTATTGAGCCGGCAGCCTGCTTCCAGCAGGCTTTCCGGTGATGGAAACAAGGAGCCGCCCGGAGGGCGGCTGCCGGCTTATAGCCCGCCCCACATTCGGTGATGGAGGGGATTTATGTCGGCAGGTACTGCCGCAGCGTGCCGAAGAAGGAGCGGATGAAAGCCGCGCCGGTGCGGGTCGCGGTATCTTCATCGTTGTTGGCGATGGGGATAATCACGCGGACCAGCGCGGTGTCGGTCCGGTTCAGGCGGATGGCGTCGGCCACTACCCAATACTTGGCCCTGAATTCATCGGCCACCACGCGATCGCGCGATTGATACCAATAGAGCACCAGCTCGCGCTCCTGGCCATGAACGATGACGTATCGATTGACGACGATCGGCGCGCCGACGCCGGCATCGAGCGGATAGTTTTGGGAGCTCAACTGCGTCCAACCGCTTCCCGGCATGCAATTCTTCGGAGAATGAGGCGCTTTGCCGTTGCGCTGGGTGCGGAAAGAGGCGACAAACAGGCTGGCTTGGGTGCCGGTAGAGATATCCCGGTACTCGCGGTTCAAGAGGTCGTCGGCCTTGAGGATATCGGCCGTTTCCGGGTCCACCTGGCTTTCCTGAACCATGCTCCAGGAATCGAACTGATGGGGCACCTGATCCAGCGGGCGGCTGGTGGGAATGAATTCGGGACGGATGGAACTGTATAGCAACACCGTCTGGAGAAGCAGAAACAGAGTCACCAGCCGGGCCGGAGTGGAGTTCAGAAATTTAAACAACCGGAGCCTCCTTTTCGAACTTCCAGCGATAAATCCAACTTATCACGAGGTGCAGGACGTAGAGCATGGCGAAGGCGATGGCAAAAATAACGAATCCCTCCAGCTCGTGAAAAAATCCGCGCGCCAGCTCCGGATCACGCTCGCTTAACATCCCGGTGATGGTGACGCGGCCGGCGTTGGCGAGAATGGCGATCGGCAGGACGCCGATGAACAGCGCGAAGCGCATCCAGACCTTGCTGTCGAAAAAATATGCGTAGACCAGGGCCAGGAACGATAACGACAGCAGACTTCGAATGCCGCTGCACGCCTCGGCTACAGAGAGAGTCTGGCTGGCCAGCACCAGCACGTTGCCTTCGCGAAGAACGGGGATGTTGTCCCAGCCGAGAAGAGTCTCCGCCACCTGGCTGGCGAATAGTTGCAGCGGAAAGGTGATCCGGTTGTAGACCACGGTCGGGATCGGGATCATGAACGGCATCAGCAGCAGGGGGAAGGCCAGTTCCCGGACCAGCGCCGTGCCGCCCAGCACCAGCAGTAATCCGACCAGCGATTCCAGAAACGCGGTCCGCTGAAGAAACAGCTCCGCGCCCAGCAGGCCGATGTACGCTTGCAGACCGCCCCAGGCCATCAGCGCCAGGCCCCACCAGGCGGGCTTCCATTTCAGGGCCATCAACTGGTCGCGCCGCTGCCAGGCGATATAGCCGGAGACCAGCGGCACGAAGAATCCGTGGCCGACGTCGGCATCGTTCCACCACTGCTCCACCAGATGTTTCAGGATCGGATAATAGGTGATAATCAGCAGGGCGCCGAACCAGGCGAGAGCCGCCCAGGGCATATCCTTTTTCACAGGCTCAGGCGGCGCGGCCGGCACGTCGACGGACTCTGGTTTCGGCAATTGATCTTCCACCGACGACATAAGGAATCAAAAAAAGGAACGAAACTTCAGTTAAACACACTGAGAGGGAGTACGCCAGCGTCAATCACGTCAATTAATGGCTGGTATTAATTCAGCAGCGGCGGGATGTCGGCTTTCAGGCGCCCGGTAACGCGTCCCACCAGGCGGCGCGGGTCGAGAAGATGTTGCGGGCGGAAATGACGTTGTGACCAACGGTGGCCGGCGGCAAACTCGACTCCTAGGAAATATCCGATCTCGCGATAGACGCAATATTTCACGATGCCGGACAATTCGCCATTGGGGTAACTCATACGAAGCGCGGTGCCTTGCGGCACGGGCCGGTCGACCTGCAGGCAGGCGCCCGAAAGCGAAATGTCCTCCAGGTTGGCGACCCCGCGGCGGGTACGGCCACTCTGGTCCTTCCACTGCACGTCCACAAGGTCCGCACAGAGCATTCTGGTTTCAACTCGCCTGTCATGCATTGGTCGTAGTTCCGTCTCTGCTATCTCAATCGGCCGGAAATTCGAATAACCGGCGCTCTTGCCTTAGACAAAATCGCCCTAAGTGGTGCATAAGGCGGCAGCCCAAACCTTCTACCCCTAAGCCGATTGGTAACATGTTTCAGAAGAATCCGCAATGGAATCAATTTTCTCCGAAGTTCGCATTTTCGCATCCCGCATTGGAACTTTACGGTCAATTTTGCTCCATTTAGCACTTTTGGTCGCGTTCGGAATCTGGATTCCGCGGCTAAAGGGACTGGATTTTCTCGATTCTCCGGTGCTGGGAGCCTATGCCTGCCTGGGGCTGATTTTCGCGGCTCCCGCGGCCGCCCAGGCCTTTTCCGAAGGCTTTCCGACGTTCCGGCAGGCGATGGCCAGGGTTTCCGCGAGCGTTCTGTATGGCGAACTGGTGGTGGCTGCGCTGCTGGGAGCCGGGATTGGGACGGTGTATCTGACGCGTCGCGGGGGGTTCGTGCCGACGCCGGATTGGGAAACGCTGGCGCGCTGCGCGATGTTCGGATTGGGCGCGTCGGCCATGCTGGCATCGATGGCGGCGTGGGCGAAGG
>Ga0210394_10004205_pt1 | contig 17049 bp, 12 predicted proteins | sample IncBWC12MmetaG_FD_160121 | JGI IMG/M metagenome (GOLD analysis project Ga0210394, IMG submission 160121) | Forest soil microbial communities from Barre Woods Harvard Forest LTER site, Petersham, Massachusetts, United States - Inc-BW-C-12-M | ecosystem: Environmental > Terrestrial > Soil >... | reverse complement strand
CCGATGATCAGGATGGGATCGATGGCCGCAAGTCCGAGCATTCGGCCGGCGGGCGGGCGGGTAGCGACGATGAGCAGCCCGTGATAGCGGCGGGTGCGGAGCCCGCCCACGGTGCCCATGGCGTAGCCGCCCAGACCGTCTGGGACGAGCCACTCGCGCTCGGAAGCGGCACCCAGATCGCCGCACAGGGCACGCCCGAATCTCACGGAGTAAGTGTGAGCGGGTGCGCCGGGAATTCGATCACGGGCATAACCTAGGTCTGTGTCAGCCGAGAAAGCCCGCCTGGACGAGACCAGCGGGCGCGCGCCGTGGAAGCACTGGGGTCCTTACCTCAGCGAACGCGCCTGGGGCACTGTGCGCGAGGACTACAGCCCAGACGGCAACGCCTGGGATTACTTCCCCCACGATCACGCCCGCTCCCGCGTCTACCGCTGGAACGAGGATGGCCTGGCTGGCCTCTGCGATGACCGCCAGACCCTGTGCTTCTCGCTCGCCGTGTGGAACGGCCGGGACCCCATCCTCAAGGAGCGCATCTTCGGTCCCACCGGGACGCAGGGGAACCATGGCGAGGACGCCAAGGAATACTGGTTCTACCTCGACTCGACACCAACTCATTCGTGGATGCGCTGGCGCTACATGTATCCGCAGGCTGAATATCCGTATGACCAGCTGGTGGCCGAGAACGCCCGGCGCAGCCGCACGGAGCCCGAGTACGAGCTGCTCGACACAGGCGTCTTCGAGCGGGCCCGCTACTGGGAGATCACCGCCGATTACGCCAAGGCCGGACCGGAGGACATCCTGATCAAGGTCTCAGTCCACAACGCGGGCCCAGAAGCGGCCCAGCTGGATCTGCTCCCGACCCTGTGGTTTCGCAACACCTGGTCATGGGGCCTCGACGACCGCATGCCGATAATCCGTGCGGAGAACGGCGGTTTGCGCGCTGAGCACCATCTGCTCGGCAGCCGCACGCTCCACTCGGATCGCGCGCCTGAGCTCCTCTTCTGTGACAACGAAACTAACGCGCAACGCTTCTGGGGCATCGCCGGCCGGAGCCAGTACCCCAAGGACGGAATCAACGACCACATCACCCGCGGACTGCCGACTGTGAATCCGGCCCAACAGGGCACCAAGGCTGCCTTCCGACATCACCTTTCGGTCGAGGCCGGCCAGACGGTCACGATACGAATGCGACTGAGCCCGGACGGAAAGTCCGGGCAGGACTTCGACCAGATCATGGCCGCCCGTGAGCAGGAGGCCAACGAGTTTTACGCCGACCTGACGCCGCCCGGAACCTCGCCCGATGAGGCGATGGTGCTGCGCGAAGCGCTCGGCGGCATGTTGTGGTCGAAGCAGTTCTACCACTACGACATTCACCGGTGGCTCGTCGGCGACCCGGCGGAGCCCAAGCCTCCTGAATCGCGGTGGACCGGTAGGAACTCCGGCTGGCTGCACCTCAACAATCGCGATGTCATCTCCATGCCTGACAAATGGGAGTACCCGTGGTACGCCTCCTGGGACCTGGCGTTTCACTGCGTGGCGCTCGCGCGCGTCGACCCTGAGTTCGCCAAGGCCCAGCTCGTCCTTCTATCTCGTGAGTGGTTCATGCATCCCAACGGCCAGCTTCCCGCCTACGAATGGGCCCTCGGTGATGTCAATCCGCCAGTGCACGCTTGGGCGGCTCTGAGGGTTTTCGAGATCGACGGCAGCAAGGACCACGCGTTCCTCGAGCGCATCTTTCACAAGCTGCTGCTCAACTTCACGTGGTGGGTGAACCGCAAGGACAGCGAGGGCAACAACATCTTCGAGGGAGGCTTCCTGGGCCTCGACAACATCGGACCGTTCGATCGCTCTCACCTCCCGACCGCCGGGCACATCGAGCAATCCGACGGCACCGCCTGGATGGCGATGTACTGCCAGAACCTGCTCGAGGTTGCGCTCGCCCTGGCGCAGCACGACAACACCTATGAGGACATGGCAACCAAGTTCTTCGAGCACTTTGCCCTCATCGCATCGGCGATGAATGCGAAAGGTCTATGGAACGAGGAGGACGGCTTCTACTACGACGTATTTCATTTTGCCGACGGCAGTCAGGAGCCGTTCCGGGCGCACTCGCTAGTCGGACTGGTGCCGCTGTTCGCCGTCTCGACCCTCGGGCCTGAGACCATGGCGCGGCTGCCGGAGTTCTCTGCTCGGACCACCTGGTTCGTCGATCACCGTCCGGACATGAACGAGGTGATCCAGCACATCCATGACCCCGGGCACGCGGGCTGGAGGATGCTTTCGATCGTCTCGCCCGACCGGCTTCGCCGCATCTTGTCGCGCGTGCTCGATCCCACCGAATTTCTGTCGGATCATGGCGTGCGGGCGCTTTCGCGCTATCACCTCGAGCATCCATGCAACATGGACCTGGGCGGCGTCATGGCTTCGATGAGGTACGAGCCGGCCGAGTCGGACAACGGGCTGTTCGGGGGCAACTCGAACTGGCGCGGCCCGGTGTGGATGCCTGTTAACTACCTGCTGGTCGAGGTGCTTCGCGTGTACCACCGCTACCTGGGCCCGGACTTCAAGGTCGAGTACCCCACCGGGTCGGGCCAGATGCGTGACCTGTCGCAGGTGGCCGATGACATCGCGGCGCGCCTGGTGGGGATATTCCTCGACCAGGGCGGCCGCCGCCCCGTGTTCGGCACCGAGGCCAGGTTTCAAGAGGACCACGCGTGGCACGACCTGATTCCTTTTTATGAGTATTTCAATGGGGACACGGGCGCCGGGCTCGGCGCTTCGCATCAGACGGGCTGGACGGGTCTCGTCGCCGATCTGATCATCCGAAGACACAGGGGGGAGTGAGGTGGACCTCAACGGCAAGGTGGCGATCGTCACCGGGGCGGGCAGCGGCATCGGTCTGGCCATCGCGCAGCGATTCGCCGCAGCGGGCGCGGGCGTCTGTGTCAACTATCTCGGTTACGAGGACGACGCCAAGGCCCTGGTGCAAAGCCTGCCGAAAGCCACGGGGTTCAAAGCCGACGTCTCGAAGCCGGCTGAGGTGCAGGCCCTGGTGGACGCGACGATCAAGCAACTGGGCTCGGTCGACGTGCTCGTCAACAACGCCGGCATCGAGAGGTCGATGCCGTTCCTGGACATCGACGAGGCGACGTGGGACCTCATGCTCGACGTCGACCTCAAGGGCGCATTCCTCTGCGCCCAAGCCTGCGCTCGCGCCATGCGCGACGCGGGTAAGGGCGGCTCGATCGTGAACATCTCCTCCATCCACGAGGACGTGGCGTTTCCGGGCTACACCCCTTACTGCGCGGCCAAGGGCGGCCTGCGCATGATGATGCGCAACGCGGCGCTGGAGCTAGCGCAGCACGGCATCCGGGTCAACAACGTGGCGCCCGGAGCCATTGCGACACCGATCAACGCCCAGACGTTGAATGATCCTGCGAAGGTCGCGACGCTGCAGAGGATCATCCCCCTGCAACGCATGGGCAGGCCGGAGGAGGTCGCAGAGGTGGCGCTGTTCCTGGCCTCTGACGCCTCGTCCTACGTGACGGGGTCTACCTATTACGTGGACGGCGGGATGGTGAGGTACTCACAGCCTCTGTAGGGGTCGCACGCTATTGTGGGGCGCGTGCGGTTCGGTGGGAGGGGATCTGCCAGCTTCCCATTCGTATTCGTAACGTCCTCCGGAAATCCCCCGTTGTACATCGGGGTGAGGTTAGGGGTAGGTGCGCTGGCGGCTGTCCTGGTGCTTGCCGCCTGCGGTAGCGCCCCCACGGCGGTCCCGCCCAGTCCGAGCCCCTCCGCCGTCGCTAGCCTGACGCCCACCCCCTCACCCAGCCCGCTGCCCAGCGACACGCCGTCACCGCTGCCTCCGCCCAGCCCGATTCCAGTCCCCTCCTGGGCGGTGATGAAGGCCGTCTGCACCGGCCAGCCCAGCGCCCGCGAGGCGATCGTGACGCTTAAAGCCTCCCTCGCCGCCAAGGTCATCGCCGATGTCACCGACCCGCTGCACCCCAAAACGATCTGCAAGCTGACGGGTGGCTGGTCTCCGATGCTAGTGACCGCCGGCGAGATCTCGTGGGCGGCGAGCCAACACCGACCGGGGACTCCCGGCACCAGCGTCATCGTGACCCTCGATATCTTCTCGGGAATCGCGTCGGTGGTTGTGATGTGGCAGGGCGGCGGTTACCTGGACGGCCTGCATGCCTGGAGCCCGCACCGCGACCTTCTCGCCTACCTCGTGTCCGACGCCACGGGCGTCAACCTCCACCTACTGAGTGGGGGAGGGGACAGAGTGGTCGGGTCGCTGGGACCCGCTGCCGCGCGGGGCGTTAATCCGACCGAGGACGATTCCTTCCTGCAGTTCTCGCCGGACGGCTCTTACTTTGCCCTGGAGCAGACATTCACGACAACGGGTGCGCACCTGCAGGTGAGGAAGGCGCCGAGCGGGGTGCTGGTTTACTCGCAGGCGTCCGCGACCATGGCCACGTGGGGCAGCACCAGCAGCAAGCTGTATTTCAGACATCCCCAGGCCGCGACCATCTATGCCTGGGACCCGGTCGCCGGTCTCACGCAACCGATCGGACAGGCGCTGGCCTGGATCAAGCCGCAGGCCGACGCGGGTGACGACTACCTCGCGTTCACAGTGCGGGACGCTGCGGGCATACCTCATGTCTGGCTTTACGGCCACGGAGGACGGGCAGGTTCCGAGCTGCCGAACGTGCGGTCATCTCCGGAGTTCCTGACCGCGAGTCAGATCTTCTACACCGAAGAAGCGCCTTGTGGCGCCAACTGTGGTCCGGGCCCCGCGACCGTTCCCGATGGCAAGACCTTCATCTTCGACCTGGGCCACCAGACCGAAACCGCGTCGACCATCGCCACGGTCTACGCAACGTGGCCGAAACCGGGTCAGACCTAGTCCCGAACGGTCCTCGATAAGTTAGGCTATCCTATCTCTCGTGATAGGTGGCCCCGGCGAGCCGATTAGGAGCTCCTAGGCGTGGTCGAGGTAGCCCGGCGTCCCGCCTTCACCCGCGCGCAGGAGGACTACCTCAAGGCTCTCTATCATCTCCACGGCGATCAGCGGCCGGTGCTGACGCGTGACCTCGCGCAGCGCCTGGGCATCTCGTCGCCCTCGGTGAGCGAGATGGTCACCCGTCTGGCGGCGCAGGGCTTGGTCGAGCACGACCGCTACAAGGGCCAGCAGCTGACCCGCGATGGCCGCAAGGTCGCCCTCGAGCTGGTGCGCCACCACCGTCTGCTGGAGATGTTCCTCGTGCAGGTGCTCGGCTACAGCTGGGACGAGGTGCATGAGGAGGCCGAGCGGCTGGAGCATGTCATCTCAGAGCGCATGGAGCAGCGCATCTTCGAGCTGCTCGGGCGGCCTGAGCTGGACCCCCACGGCCACGCCATCCCAAGCGCCAGCGGCAAGGTGCGCTCTTTGAGCGAGCGTCCGCTCAGCGAGTGCCGCGCCGGCGAGAGGGTCGTGGTGCAGGGCGTCTCAGACGAGGACGCCGCCCGGTTGCGCGAGCTCGAACGCCGCGGCCTCATGCCCGGCACCCACCTCGAGGTCGTTGCGGTCAGCGAGTACGAGAGCCCCATCGTGGTTCGCATCAAGGGCCGTCGGGTCAGCGTCCCCCTCGGGCTCGCCCGGGCAATCTTTGTCGAGGGAGGGCGCCACAGTGCCCGTTGAGGCCCCGACTCCAAAGCCGGTCGACCCGTCTCGAAGCACCAAGCCGCCCCTGGTGGCGCCCGACCCCGTAGCCGTCGCGCTCCCAGGTGAGGAGCGGGTCCTGCGCGCGGCGGAAAAGGCCCTCAGCGGCCAGACGCGAGGCCTTCGCGCGCTGGTCCCGTTCATGGGCCCTGCCTTTGTGGCCGCCGTCGCCTACGTCGACCCTGGCAACTTCGCCACCAACATCGCGGGCGGAGCGCAGTACGGCTACATGCTGCTTTGGGTCGTTCTCGCCGCCAACTTGATGGCGATGCTCGTGCAGTCGATGAGCGCCAAGCTCGGCATTGCCACGGGAATGAACCTGGCTGAGGTCTGCCGCCAGAAGTTTCCGTTCCCCGCGGTGGTGGGGTTATGGATCCAGGCCGAGGTCATCGCCATGGCCACCGACCTCGCCGAGTTCATCGGCGCTGCCATCGGCATCCACCTCCTTTTTCCGGGCGTGCCGCTGTTCGTCGCGGGCATCATCACGGCGTTCGCTGCCTTTGGCATCCTGGCGATCCAGTCGCGTGGATTCCGAGGGTTCGAAGCCGTGATCACAGGGCTCGTCGGCGTGATCGTCGCCGCCTTCGCCTTCGAAGTGATCCTGGCGCGGCCTTCGGTGTCAGGAGTGGTCACCGGGCTCGTCACGCCGCGGTTCGACGGCACGGAAAGTGTGCTGCTCGGTGCGGGCATCCTCGGCGCGACCGTGATGCCGCACGTGATCTATCTGCACTCGGCGCTCACGCAGCGGCGCGTGGTGGGAGCGACCGACGCCGAGCAACGCAGGATCTTCAGCTTCGAGCGATGGGACGTGATCATCGCGATGGGCGTCGCCGGCCTGGTCAACATCGCGATGCTGACCCTCGCCGCGGCGGTGTTCTACGGTCATGGCCTTGGGCCGATCCAGACCCTGGACCAGGCGTACAAGGGCCTGGGCGTCCAGCTTGGGAATGGCGCGGACATCTTCTTCGGACTGGGCCTCCTGGCCTCGGGGCTGTCGTCGTCATCGGTGGGCACGCTTGCCGGCCAGGTGGTGATGCAGGGATTCATCCAGCGCGCCATCCCGTTGTTCTTGCGCCGTGCCATCACGATGGCGCCGGCCCTGTTGGTGATCGCGATCGGCTTCAACCCGTCGCGCGCACTCGTGCTGAGCCAGGTCGTGCTCTCGTTCGGAATCCCTTTCGCCTTGATCCCGCTGCTTCTCTTCTGCAGGAATCGCGAGCTGATGGGCTCGCTGGTCAACCACCGTGTGACAACCATCATCGCGACAGGCGTTGTCGCCGTGATCGTCAGCCTGAACGTCTTCCTGATCGGCCTGCTGGTGACCGGCCGGTAGGTTCCTAGGTCTTTGGGCCGCCCCCGGTCAGGAGGTCGCGGGCCTTCTGGTAGTCATCGGCGCTGATCTCGCCCGTGGCGAAGCGGCGGTCGAGGATCTGAAGCGGCGCCTCGCCGGTCGCGGGCGGCAAGCCGGGGAACACCGGCCGGTCTCGCATCGCCAGCAAGACCAACAGCACCACGCCGCCCACCACCACCACCGAGAAGATCGCGCCGACGAACAGGAATCCAGCGTGCAATGCCATCGGCCCTTCCTCCTGTGGATCCATCGACCGAGAAAGGACAAGAATAGGTCCGTGAAGCTGGGTGTAAGCGTCGGTTACTGGGGTTTCGGTCTCACCGCCGCCGACCAGCTCGACATTGCCAGGACCGCTGAGGAACTGGGATACGACTCGGTGTGGACGGCCGAGGCTTACGGCTCGGATGCGGCCACCGTGTTGGCCTGGCTGGCGGCAGGCACGACGCGCATCAAGTTGGGATCCGGGATCCTCCAGATCCCCGCGCGCAGCGCTGCCATGACCGCGATGACCGCTGCGACGATCGACCAGCTTTCGGGAGGCAGGTTCATTCTCGGCCTGGGCTCATCGGGGCCGCAGGTGTCGGAGGGGTGGCACGGGGTCAGGTTCGCCAAACAGCTGCAGCGCACGCGCGAGTACGTGGCGGTGGTGCGGATGGCGCTGGCGCACCAGAAGGTGGAGTTCCACGGCGAGACCATCGAGCTGCCTTTGCCCGACGGTCCCGGAAAGGTGCTGAAGCTCACGATCAAGCCCGCGCAGGCCAAGATCTCGATCTATCTAGCGGTGCTGGGGCCAAAGAACGTGGCGCTCGCGGGCGAGATCGCGGACGGGTGGCTCCCAGTCTTCTTCTCGCCCGAGCACACCGCGGCGCTGCGGGTGCCGCTCGAGGAGGGCGCGGCCCGCGCCGGCCGCTCGCTCGACGATTTCCGGATCTGCCCTTCGGTCAACGTGATGATCGGCGACGATCTCGGCTCGGCGCGCGACGCGATGAGGCCAATGCTGTCGCTCTACGTCGGCGGCATGGGATCGCGGGAACAGAACTTCTACAACCGCCTGGTCTCGACATACGGATTCGAAGCGGCCGCGAAGGAGGTCCAGGACCTGTACCTCGCGGGGAGGAAGAGCGAGGCGGCGATGGCGCTACCGGATGCGCTCATCGACTCGGTGAGCATCGTTGGCCCACGAGACAAGGCGCGAGAAAGCATCAGGGCGTTCAAAGATGCGGGCGTCGACACCCTGATCGTGTCCCCGATGGCGATGGATAACGAAACCCGAAAACAGCAGCTGCGCCTCGTAGCTGAACTCGCGCAGGAAGTCGGCTAGCGCCAACAATGGCCCAGGGCAACGGGGTCGCTGTCGCCGGCCGGCGCTAGCCTGTAGCGATGACGGAGGCCGAAGTTTTCAATCAGCCGCCCCCGCTCGTCGACTACAACCTCTTCGAGGCTGACGCGCCTTTGCGTGAGGCGCTCGAGCGCGAGGGTGCCGGCTGGGCTCATGACTGGGTCAGCGAGCTCGGGCACCTGGCGGGGACTGAGGCGGCGATCGCCTGGGGCTTCCAGGCCAACTCGAACCCGCCGCAGCTCCGCACCCATGATCGGTTCGGCAACCGGATCGACGAGGTCGAGTGCCATCCCGCCTGGCATCGCCTGATGGAGGTGGCGATCGGCCACGGCCTCCATGCCCTGCCCTGGCGCGAGCCGCGGCCCGGCGCACATGCGGCGCGCGCCGCCGGCTTCTACGTCTGGTCGCAGGTGGAGGGCGGCCATGGCTGCCCCGTATCCATGACGTATGCAGCGCTCCCTGCGTTGCGCAAGCAAGCGGACCTCGCGGCCGAGTGGGAGCCATTGATGACGGCCCTCGACTACGACCCTGGCCTGCGCCCGCATGCGGCCAAGCGCGGCGTGCTGTTCGGCATGGCGATGACGGAAAAGCAAGGAGGCTCGGACGTCCGCGCCAACACGACGCGGGCCACACCCTCGTCCGGCGGCGAGTACCAGCTGATCGGGCACAAGTGGTTCTGCTCCGCGCCGATGTGCGACGCTTTCCTCGTGCTGGCCCAGGCTCCGGGCGGCCTGTCCTGCTTCTTGCTGCCGCGCGTCCTCCCCGACGGCACCCGCAACGCGTTCCACATCCAGCGCTTGAAGGACAAGCTCGGCAATCGCTCCAACGCCTCGAGCGAGATCGAGCTCGAGGGCGCGATCGCATGGCTGGTCGGCGAAGAAGGGAAGGGGGTGCGAACCATCATCGAGATGGTCAATCACACGCGCCTCGACTGCATCATCGGCTCCGCGTCGCTGATGCGCCAGGCCGTCGCGCAGGCGACTCACCACGCGGCGCATCGAAGCGCCTTCGGCCGCCCGCTTATCGATCAGCCTTTGATGCTCAACGTCCTGGCGGACTTGGCCATCGAATCGGAAGCCACGACCATCCTGATGATGCGGCTCGCGGGCGCGCTCGACCGCGCTGCCGACAGTGAGGAAGCGCGCTTTCGCCGCCTCGCGCTCGCGGTTAGCAAATATTGGGCTTGCAAGCGCGCAATCCCGGTCGCGGCCGAAGCCCTCGAGTGCCTCGGCGGAAACGGCTACGTCGAGGAATCGATCATGCCTCGTCTCTATCGCGAGGCGCCGCTCAACTCCATCTGGGAGGGTTCGGGCAACGTCAACGCCCTCGACGTGCTGCGCGCGATGGAGCGCGAACCCGATTCGGTGACCGCCTTCGTTCAGGAGATCGACGAGGCACGCGGTGCCGACAAGCGACTCGACCGCGCGGTGGTTGACCTCAAAAAGCAGCTCTCGAACGGAGCCGCGGTAGAAGGCGGCGCGCGGCGGCTGGTGGAGCACCTCGCGATCACACTCGAGGGCTCGTTGCTGGTCCGGTACGGCGATCCCGCGGTGGCCGATGCCTTCTGCGCCTCGCGCCTGGGCGGAGATTGGGGTCACTCGTTCGGGACGTTGCCCCCAGGCATCGAGCTAGCTTCGATTGTGCAGCGCCACCGCCCGCCTGCGTAGATTGGGTGCGTGAGCGTCCAATCCAGCGATATCGCCGCAGTCTGGCGAAGCTCGCCGGTCTCATCGATTCTGCCCCACGATCTCCTGCTCATCTCCGACTTCGACGGGACCCTGGCCGAAATCGTTCCCGAGCCGACCCTGGCCACGCCGCTGCCGGATTCGCTTCATGCCCTCCGCCGCCTCGTCCCGGTGCTGAAGAAGGTGATCATTCTCAGCAGCCGGACCAAAACCGAGCTCGAGGAACACCTCCCGATTCCCGGCGCGGAGCTCATCGGCGACAGCGGCCTGCCGCCGCCGACGCCCGCAGAGCTGGAGGTGCTGAGAATATTCAATGCCGAGGCGGCAAAGCTGCTCGGCCACACGCACGGAGCGTGGATCGAGATCAAGCCGGCGAGCAGCGCTGTGCATTTTCGCAATGCCCCGATCAGCGGCCAGAAGGTGCTCGACATCCTGCGGCCGCTGCTGCACCAGACCGGCCTCTACGGCGGCCTGGGCCGCAAGGTCATCGAGGTGCACTCGCCTCACGCAGGCAAGGGCAACGCCCTCGAGGCCTTGATGAAGCGCCTCAACCCCGGTGGCGTCGTGGTGATGGGCGACGACGAAAACGACAGGTCGATGTTCAGGGTGGCGAGCCGGGTGTCGATTCCTCATCTGTGCGTCGGCGTTGGTTCTGCCGAGGTGCCGCCCGACCTCTTCGACCATTGCAACCTGGTCGTTGACGGCCCCGCTGAAGCCTCAGCCTTCCTCCGCAGCCTGTCGGAGTGGGCGACTGCCGGAGATCGGGGCTAAGACCGCACCGGGCTGATCACCAGGTCGCGCAGGTCCTGGACCTGCCGGCTGATCCACCTCGTGATGTCGTTCGCGCGCACGACCTCGCGCGCTCCATCGTTCAGGCGCTTCTTCTCCGTCGCACCCATCATCAGGCCGACGTACAGCGCGGCCGCGGTGGCCTCGACGTCGAACGGGTTGATCGAAAGGACGTGGTCGTGCAGCTCTTCGTGAGCCACCGCATTCTCTGACAGCACGATCACGCCGTTGGTCGCGTTGACGAGCGCGCCTTCCTTGACCACCAGGTTGAGCCCGTCGTAAACGGGGTTGACGAGCAGCACGTCGTAGTTCTTCAGCGAGGCGACCGCCTTGCGCTCGCTCTCGCCGATCTCCAACCGCACCGGCTGCCACGTTTCAGTGCTGAACTCGCTATTGATTCGCCCCACTATCTGCCGGATCTGTCGCAGGTAGCGGCTGTAGACGGCGACGTCTTGACGTGAAGGCTGCAGGAAAGCCCAGAACTGCACCTGCCCGCGCAGCTCGGGGTGATAGCGCAGCAGCTTGTCGTACGCGATGAAACCGCGAACTATGTTTTTCGAAGGATCCGTCCTGTCGATGCGCGCGATCAACTTCGGCGGCCGCCACGACGCCAGGTCGCGCTCCTGCCGCTTGACGCCGCGCGATCCGGCGAGCCGCGCGGTGGTTGAGACGTCGATCGAGATTGGGTAATGGCGCGCGTAGACGACGCGGCCGCCGTAGAAGACCGCGCGCTCGCGCTCATCCACCTGCAGCCCTGCATTCTCCTCACACGTCAGTAGGAAGTTGCGCACGTCGAGGCTCGACTGAAAGCCAACGACGTCACAGCCAAGCAAGCCCTCGAGGATGGCGTCGCGCATCTGCTTGGGCAGGACCTTCCAGTACTGGGGCGTGGGCCAGGGCACATGCACGAAGTGCTGGATCATCGCCGCTGGCAAAGCCGTACGCACGAGGCGTGGGACTAAATAGAGCTGGTAGTCGTGGACCATCACCAGCGGCCGGCTCGGCGCTGCACGTGCCACCTCGATCACCTTCTCCGCCATCAAGCGGTTGACCTCGACGTAGCCCTCCTCCCACGCCTGGTGGATGCGGTCGTCGATGACCGGCTCGTTGCCGAGATCCCACAGGTAGTGCTGGATGAACCACAGCACGGGGTTCGCGAAAACTCCGTAATACAGCTCGTATTGCTCTCGGGTCGGCGTGGCGTAGTGCAGGCGGCCGGTGGAGTTCAGCAACGGGACGCTGATTGCCGCCCCTTGCGTGGCGGCGATCTGCCGCTCCTCATCGCTGCGGGTGCACGCGACCCAATCGGCCTCCGTCGCCTCGGCCAAGGTCAGCAACGCGGTGATGACGCCCCCGGACCCGCGCCGGAAACCTCCGTCCGGGGTCGGCTCTGAGGGGGCGCGGTTGCAGACCAGGATGGGGGAGACGTCAGGAAGCGTGCGCGTGACGTACGCCCGCATGGCAGATCCAGGGCTGCCGCGCTCGGCGGATACGGGCACCTCTTCCGCGATGCTCACCCCGCCACTATGGGCGGTCGGCTTAGCGGACGAAGGCTGACCGATCGAGTGGCAGGTCGCGGACCCTGATGCCGGTGGCCCGCGCCAGCGCGTTCGAGATCGCTGCCGGACCCGGCACGGCCGGTGGCTCACCGACGCCCTTGGCGCCGAGTGGCCCGACCGCAGAGGCCACCTCGATGAGCTTCACATCGATGTCCGGAAGCTGGTCGGCGGTGGGTAGCTCGTAGTCGAGAAAGCTCGACGTCCGCAGCTGCCCGTCGACGTTGTACGCGAGCTGCTCGCCAAGCGCCCGCCCCAGGCCCTGCACCACACCGCCGTGGATCTGGCCCATCGCCTCTGGCGGGTTGATGGCGCGCCCGACATCCTGGATGGCGGCGTAGCCGGTGAGCTGGAAGGCGCCGGTCTCGGCGTCGGTACGCACGCGTGCGATGTGAACGGTGAACATCGGGGAAGCCGCCTGTACGGCCGAACGCCCCGTGGCCTGGATCGGCCGGTACTTACCCATGAACTCGGTGCTCATCGCCACGAGCTTTGTGACCTCGACGTACCTTTCCGGCACGCCGCGCACCGTGACGCGTCCGTCCACGATCTCGAGGTCTTCCGGCGCCGCCTCGAGCTCGTTGGTGGCGATCTCAAGCAGCTGACGCCGCGCCTCGAGCGCAGCCTCCTGCACCGCGCCGCCCATGCTGTAGGTGACCTGGCTCCCGGCGGCGACCGGCCCGAACGGCGCCACCGAGGTGTCGCTGGTTTCGATTCGCACGCGCTCAATCGGGACGCCGAAAGACTCCGCTGCGATCATCGCCAGGCCCGTGGATGCGCCACTCACGTCGACGGTGCCGACGTGCACCGTCAGCGTGCCGTCAGGCTCCACGCGGCAGCCCGCCGACGACGGCGTCCGCGCCCCGCCCCACATGCCAAGGGCGATGCCGACGCCCTCGCCCTTCTCGGTTGGTTTCGTATACAGAGGGTGCTTCTGAGCAGCCTCCAGGCACTCGATCATGCCGATCGCCGGCAACGGCTTGCCATCCGGTCCCGGGTCGCCTTCGCGCCTTGCGTTCTTGAGGCGGAGCGCGATCGGATCCATCTTTAGCTCGAGCGCGAGCTCGTCCAGTGCTGACTCCAGAGCAAAGTACGCCTGGGGCGCGCCGGGAGCACGGTATGCCTCAACCGGAGTCTTGTTGGTCGAGACCTCGTAACCGGTGATCTCGAAGTTGGGGCAGGCGTAAGTCCCGGTCAGGAACATGCCAGTGATTCCCCCGTGCCAACCTGCGGTGGCGCCGTTGTCGTAGCGAAAGTTCGCTCGCAGCGCGACCAGCGTGCCGTCCCGCCTGGCGCCGAGCTCGATGTCGAAGCTGGCGGCCGGCGCGGAGCGCGCGACTGCAAAAACCTGCTGGCGCGTGAGGTTGAGGCGCAGCGCCCGACCGGTTCGTCTCGCGAGCAGCACGAGGAGCGTTTCCAGCAGCGTGACCTTGCCGCCGAACCCGCCGCCGACTGCCATCGGCACGACGCGAACCTTGTGGGTCGGTATGCCAAGCACCTTTGCGACCTCGTCGCGAAGCGCGAACGGACCCTGGGTCGGCGCCCAAACCGTCATCCCGCCATCTGGCTCGGGCCGGACCATCGATACGTGCGGCTCCATGGGCGAGTGGTGGACGCCGGCGAGGCTGTAGGTGGCCCTGACGACGGCGTCGGCCGTCTTCAGCGCGCCATCGGTGTCGCCACGTTTGAGGTTGAGGATGCTGCTGACGTTGGCCGGCCGTTTCGGAGCCGCGCCGGTGGACTCTGAATCAGTTCCCGCGCCGTGCATGGACGCGTCGGCTGTGTCGGCCTCTTCTTCGGAGTCGAGCACCCGACCCGCGCCCTCACGCATGGCGAGTTCGGGGTCGACAGTTATGTCCAGCGTTTCGTAGTCGACGTCCACAAGGGCGGCGGCATCGGCGGCCGCGGCCTCGCTTTCGGCAATGACCGCCACCACGGGCTGCCCGACATAGAAGACGCGGCCGACCGCGAGTGGTTTTTCGGGGCTGGGCGCGCTGACGGTGGGAAGGTCGGCGCCGGCGACGACGTCGAGGACGCCGGGGACTCTCCGCGCGGCGGCGAGGTCCATGCTGCAGATGTTCGCGCTGGCCTGGTGGCTGAGCACGAGCTGCACGTAAAGCAGGCCGGGTAGCTCGAGGTCGGCGGTGAACTTGGTGGTGCCGGCAACTTTCTCAGCGCCTTCGAGGCGGCGATGACCGATCCCTACAACACTCATCAGTGGTTATTTTCCTCTCAGCTTGTCGGTGAGGTGGACCCGAAGTGGCCGGAGGCGGTGTTCACACAGGCAAAAACCGCCCAGCTCAAACGATTAATCCAAAACCGCTAGTGCTTCAGGATCCTCGCGTCGGTCCACGAGAAGTCGTAGAGCGCATTGCCGCCGACCCCCTTGACCCACGGATGCGCCAGGTACTGCTGCACTCCGTAGACGAGGTTGGCAAACACGATATGGCCCATGAGCGTCTGACCGGCAGCCTTGTAATCCGCTACGGCGGTCCCGAGCGGTTTCTGGTCCGCCGCCCTCACGGCTGTGTCGAATATGGGATTCGAGTAGCACGACCCACCGGAGTTGATGGCCACGAACAGGTAATCGAACCAGTCTTGAGGGTTGTCGTAGTCCGCACTCCAGCTCTGCCTGAAGAGCGGGTATGCGCACTTGCCGTTGCGCTGGTTGAAAAACGTTAAGCGATCGACCTCGACGCACTTTACGGTCACGCCCAGGTTCTTGAACCATTGGGCCGCCAGGTTGACGCACACCGCCTTGTTGAACGGATCGGTGTCATACGTGTAGGTGAGGCCCCTCACCTTGGCCCCCGTGGGATCCCACTTCTTGTACTCGGCCTTGGCGGCGACCGGATCGAACTTCGCATTTGGATCGGCGCCATCCCCGAGGAAGCCGACGAGACCTTTGCTGACCAAGCCTCCCGTGGCCGGAACGCAAGCCGTCCCCTGGTTGCACACCGCAGCCGCGAGCGCGTTCCGATCGATGGCTATAGAAAACGCCTGGCGGCCGGCCAGACCGGTTGCGAGGCCGGCGAACGGCCCTTTGCTCATGTTGAAGGCGGCCCAGAAAGTGAGGCCCGCCGGAATGAGCTGGAGCTGGCTGCGCAGCTTGGGGTCGGTCGTGTATTGGACCGCGGCCGTGGGTGGCAGGCCCTGGCGGGCGTAACCGATGAGGCTGTACACCCCCGATTCGTAGCGTGAAATCTGTACCGATTGGTCGGCGACGACGTCGATGTGCACATGCGTGATGCGGCCCGTTGATCCGCCGTACCACTGCGGCACGGGTTCGAAGTCGAGCGCCTGCCCGGCCGAGCGCGAGGTCATCCGGAAGGGGCCGCTCCCGATGAGCGTCTGCGGATTGGTGAACCACACGTTGTCGCCGGCAGTCGCGATGACTTTGCTGTCGACGATCCAGAAAGGCCAGAGCGCGACGGTGGTCAACCAGTAGCCGGCCGGCTTGGTCAACGTCGTCGTAAACGAGTAGGCGTCCAGCTTGACAAGGCCGCTCATCGACTTCGAGCGCCCGTCAGCCACTGCCTGGTACCCCACGATGGGCTGGAAGAGGCTCGCGTAATCGCCCTGCTTGGAGGCGGCGCGGTTCCAGCTGTAGACGAAGTCGTCGGCCGTGATCGGGTCGCCGTTGGAGAACTTGGCGTCGTGCCGGATCTGAAATGTGTACGTGAGACGGTTCAATGAGATCAAAGGAGAGCCGATCGCGAGGTCAGGCACCTCCTGCAGCTTCTCATCGAACTTGTATAGGCCGGAGAAAACGTTGCGAAGGATGTCCACATCGGCAGGGGAGGAGATCTGTGCCGGGTCGAGGTCGGCGACATCCTGCGCGATCGGAAAGCTCAGCGTCTGGTCGCTGGCGAGCACCTCGGGTGCCCCGCCGCCACCGAACGGAGCGAGTATCACTACCGCGACCAGGACCGTGATCAGGAGCAGGACGGCGAGGGCCGCGGCCAGGGCAATTCGCAGCGCCCTCATATTGTGAGCACTACCTTGCCAGTGCTCTTGCCACCGGCAACCGAGGCAAGCGCGGCGGGTGCCTCGGCCAATGGCATGCACACAGAGATGAAAGGCTTGATCTTTCCAGCCTCGTAAAGGTCGACCAGGGCTCGGGCGGCAGGGGCGATGAGCTCTGGTGCGCGTGACTTGTAAAGACCCCAATGCAAGCCGACCACCGAGTAGTTCTTGACCAGCACGTGGTTGGTAGCCGCTTGCGCGATGCGGCCTGATGTGAAGCCGACGACGACGATGCGGCCCTCGAAAGCGATGCATTTTGTCGAGCGGTCGTACACGTCGCCGCCGACGGGATCGAACACCACGTCCGCGCCTCGACCGCCCGTCAGCTTCTTGACCTCTTCGGCGAAGTCCTGCGTCTTGTAATTGATCGCGTGGTCGGCGCCCATACGGCGGCACACGTCCAGCTTCTCGTTGGAGCTTGCGGTCGCGATGACGGTGGCGCCGGCAGCTTTGCCGAGCTGAATCGCGGCCGTTCCAACGCCCCCAGCCCCAGCGTGTACCAGCAGAGTTTCCTTGGGCTGCAGGTTGGCGCGGCGATGAAGGCCAAACCAACCCGTCTGGTAGGTGAGCGCGAAACCGGCGGCCTCTTCGAA
>Ga0210394_10004204_pt1 | contig 17049 bp, 12 predicted proteins | sample IncBWC12MmetaG_FD_160121 | JGI IMG/M metagenome (GOLD analysis project Ga0210394, IMG submission 160121) | Forest soil microbial communities from Barre Woods Harvard Forest LTER site, Petersham, Massachusetts, United States - Inc-BW-C-12-M | ecosystem: Environmental > Terrestrial > Soil >... | reverse complement strand
CATCGCGCGCGAATCGGGCATTCTGACGGTTGGCGTCGTCACCAAGCCCTTTCAGTTCGAGGGCGTTCATCGCATGCGCGTCGCCGATTCCGGGATCGAGGAATTACAAAAATACGTCGACACGCTGATCATCATCCCAAACCAGAACCTGTTCCGCATCGCCAACGAGCGCACGACCTTTGCCGATGCGTTCAAGATGGCCGACGATGTGCTGCATTCGGGGGTGCGCGGGGTTACCGACCTGATGGTGATGCCCGGCCTCATCAATCTCGACTTCGCCGATATCCGCACGGTGATGAGCGAGATGGGCAAGGCGATGATGGGGACCGGCGAAGCCGATGGCGATCGCCGGGCGATCGACGCCGCCGAGGCCGCGATCAACAACCCGCTCTTGGAAGACGTCTCGATGAAGGGCGCCCGAGGCGTCCTCATAAACATCACCGGTGGCGCCGATATGACGCTGTTCGAGGTCGACGAGGCCGCCAACCGGATCCGCGAGGAGGTCGATCCCGACGCCAACATCATCTTTGGCTCGACCTTTGATGAGAAGCTCGCCGGAAAGATGCGCATCTCGGTCGTCGCGACCGGCATCGAGGCCGTGGAGCTCGCGCAGGAGCAGGGACGCCTCGGGTTGGTCGCTCGCACCCCCGATGCCGAAGTTGGCTTGCGCGATGCGGGCTCCGGCTACACCCAACCGATGCTGACCCAGAACGCGGCCAGCCCACCGGCGGCCGACGCCCAGTCCAGAGGCGAACATCGGGGCGAAACGCGCGGGCAAAGCCCGGCCGAACCCGTCCCTCCCGCGGCCGAGGCGGCGGAAAACGCGGCGGTGAAGGGCGGCGCCTTTATCGCGCCGCGGCCGGTCGATGCGGGACCCGCTCGCCCGGTGCCGATTGTTCAGTCCGCCGGTAATCCGTCGACTGACGTTCAGTCCACTGGGGCCCCGCCGGTGGTTGCACCGGCCGGGTCAACGCCACGCAGCGATGCCCAGCCGCGGCCCAAGGGCCGGGTGCCGAGCCTCATCGAGCGGGTCACCGGGGTCGGCCGCGCCCGACCCCCGGTGCCGGTGCCCGATCGCTCGCCGCGGCCGGCCGCGGCGCCACCGCGCCCAGCCCAGCCGCGGCTCGCGCCGCTCGAGCCCGAGGAACGGCCGGGGACCAGCAAGGACGACGATTTGCTCGACATCCCGGCGTTTCTGCGGCGCCAGGCCAACTGAGCCGTGGCGCCGGCCACTCGGCCGGAGCCGATCCGATTCGCGGGCGGCGGCGGTCAGAAGCGTGCGCCCGGGTTGAGCGCTGCGTGCCACATCTTGTGCCCGCGGAGCCTCCGACATGCAATAATCGGTAACAATGTTTGATTTGTGACGATCTGGGGGCGAGGCTAGCGTGTCCTGGGATCGGTTTATCGTGAACGTTTCGCATGTGGGGGGACATGGAGATCGCGCTGCAGCGGACGTTGAGCGAGATCGGCAGTTGCCGCGGCATTGGGCTGCATTGCGGCCAGCCGGTCACGATGACCTTGCGTCCGGCGCCGCCGGACAGTGGGATCGTGTTTCGCCGGCTCGACGCCGGCGCCGAAATCCGCGCGAGCTGGACAAGCACCGCCGAATCGTCCCTGTCGACCGTATTGTCCAATGGCGAGGGAATTCAGATCGGCACGATCGAGCATCTGATGGCGGCGCTCGCCGGGAGCCGGGTTGATAACGCGGTGGTTGAGCTGGACGGGCCCGAGGTGCCGATCATGGATGGCAGCGCGGCGCCGTTCATGCTGATGATCGAACGCGCCGGGATCGTCGTGCAAGACGCCGTGCGGCGCGCCTTCAAGGTCTTGAAACCGGTTTGGGTCGGCGCCAATGGCGCGTCGGCGGCGTTGTTGCCCGAGCACGGCTTCTCGATGAGCTTTGAGATCGATTTCGACAATCCGCTGATCCGCCGCCAGGACATCTCGCTCAACTTCGAGCCCGGCACCTTCAAGGCCGAGCTTGCCCCGGCCCGCACCTTTGGGCTGCTCGACGATTGGCCGCGTCTCAAGGCCGCCGGGCTGGCGCGCGGCGGCTCGCTCGACAACGCCATCGTGGTCAGCGGGAACCGGGTGCTGAACGATGGCGGGCTGCGCTTTGCCGACGAGTTTGTCCGCCACAAGCTGGTCGATGCCCTGGGCGACCTTTATCTCGCCGGCGGACCGATCATCGGACATTTCCGCGGGCTGCGGTCCGGCCATGCCCTGACCCGCCGGCTGGTCGCGGCGCTGTTTGCCGATCAGGATGCCTGGTGCGACACGACGATCGTCGAAGCCGCGGGTATGGGCAGCCTCCCCTGGCCGGAGGCTCCGCGGGTCGCGCGCGCCTGAGCGAGCCGGTTTTTTGGCGGCGCCGTCGGTTTGTCGCCGTCGCCGCGATCCATGTTATAAGCTCGCCTTCGGAATCGGGGTCGGGGTGAGCGCACCGATGCGTCTATCATTGTTGCCGCCGCCGTGGCGGGTCGCCGCCATGGCGCTGATGATCGTGCTCGCCTCCTGCAGCGACTCGAAGAACGAGGCTTACATCGAAAAGCCGGTCGACGATCTCTACAACAAAGCCATGGACGCCCTGGTCGACGAAAACTATACCGCGGCGGCCAAGACCTTCGATCAGGTGGAAAGCCAGCACCCCTATTCGGTGTGGGCGACGAAAAGCCAGCTGATGCAGGTCTACTCCCTGTACCAGGACGGTAAATACGACGATGCGATCATTGCTGCGGATCGCTTTATCCAGCTGCATCCGGGTCACAAGGACGTCGCCTATGCCTATTATCTCAAGGCAATCTGCTATTACATGCAGATCGTCGATGTCGGCCGAGATCAGAAACTGACCGAGCTGGCGCTCAAATCGCTCGACGACATCGTTCGCCGCTTTCCCGACAGCAAATATGCCCGCGATGCCAAGCTGAAGCTCGACTTCACCCGCGATCATCTGGCCGGAAAGGAAATGGAAATCGGCCGGTATTACCTGAAGCGCCAGGAATACCTGGCCGCGATGAATCGCTTCAAACGGGTCATCGACAATTTCCAGACGACGACGCATGTGCCCGAAGCGCTCGAGCGCCTCGTCGAATGCGATCTCGCCCTCGGCCTCACCAAGGAAGCCAAGGCGAACGCGGCGGTGCTCGGCTACAATTACCCGGGCAGCAACTGGTACGGCGATGCCTACGCGTTGGTCACCGGCGGCGCCGCCCCGTGGACGGCGAGCGAAGGATGGTTCAGCCGCTTCGTCAGTGGCGTCCTCTGAGCCGCGCTACATTACAAAAAAATAATTACAGCCTGGCCAGCCGCTGATCTATGTCAGCGCATCTTGTCGCGGGCGAACCGGAGGGTCCTGAGCATGTTGCGGCGGATGCTTGCAGTCGCGTTCCTAGTCATTCTATCGGCCGCAGCGGCCAATGCCGCCGATCCGCCCGCGGCGAATGCCCCCGCGATCGCCGGCCTCTTCGTCACGACCAAATATCCCGCGCTGAGCGTCCGCGCCGGCGAAACGACGACGATCGATTTGTCGGTGCGCAACTTCAAGCTTCCGCCGCAGCTGCTGACCCTCGCCGTGCCGCAGGCGGCCGATGGTTGGAAGGCCACGATCCTGGGCGGCGGCCAACCGGTTGGGGCTGTCGAGGTTGCGCCGGATTCCGAGGAGCGGCTGCAATTGCGCCTCGAACCGCCGGCCGGGATCGGCCATGGCGACTATCATTTCGCCGTCGAGGCCAAGAACGCCCAGTATGACGAGAAGCTGCCGATCACCGTCACGATCGGCGAGGAGGTTCCGGCCAAGCTCAAGCTGACCACCAACTTTCCCGCGCTGCGCGGCACCGCGACGACCTCGTTCAAATACAAGGTGTCGGTGACCAACGACAGCGGCCGCGACGCGACGATCAACTTCAGCGCCGACGCGCCGAAGAACTTCCAGACCGGCTTTACCGAGGCCTATGGCAGCCAGCAGCTCACCTCGATCCCGATCGAGGCCGGGAAGTCGAAGGATGTCGAGGCGGCGCTGATCCTCCCGCGCGACACCCCGGCCGGCGACTACAAGCTCGTGCTGCACGCCAAGACCGAGGCGGCGAGCGCCGACCTCCCGGTCAGCCTGACGATTGTCGGCCAGCCGCGCCTCGGAATCTCGGGCGAGGGCGGGCGGCTCTCCGGCGAAGCCTATGCCGGCCAGGGCAGCCAGCTCACCGTGGTCTTGCACAACGACGGCAGCGAGGCGGCGCGCGACATCGAACTCTCCGCGACGACCCCCGAGGGCTGGAAGTCGAGCTTTGATCGCAAACAGGTGGCGCAGCTCGCTGCGGGGGCGACCCAGGACGTCAAGGTGACGCTGACCCCGTCCGAACGCGCGATCGCCGGCGATTACCAGACGACGATCCGCGCCAGCGCGGCGGGCGGGCTTTCGGAATCGGCCAATTTCCGCATCACCGTCCTCACCTCGACCTTGTGGGGCGCGGTCGCCATCGCGATCATCGCGATCGCCCTCCTGGTCGTCGTCTTCGCCGTCGCCCGCTTCGGCCGGCGGTGAAGAGGATGCGAGAAGTTGGTGCGCTTGCCCCTCTCCCGCACCGCGGGAGAGGGTGGGCCGCCACGCAAGAGGCGAGCCGGGTGAGGGTGACCGCCGCGGGTCGAGTAGTTGCCCCCTCACCCCGACCCTCTCCCCCGGTGGGGACGAGGGAGCTCTTTGGGAGGAGGGTCGATGGCCGATGAGGTGGTGATCAAGGCCGAGGGTCTGACCAAGCGCTACGGCGAAACGCTGGCGGTCGATCATATCGACCTCGCGGTCAATGCCGGCGAGATCGTCGGCATCCTGGGGCCCAACGGGTCGGGTAAGACGACGACGATCCTGATGCTGTTGGGGCTGACCGAGCCGACCAGCGGCCGGGCCCTGGTCGCCGGCTTCGACCCGCTGCGGGCGCCCCTCGAGGTGAAGCGCCGGGTCGGCTACCTGCCCGATCAGATCGGCTTTTACGATGGCCTCTCGGCGCGCGACAACCTCGCCTATACCGGACGCCTCGCCGGGCTGTCGCGTCCTGAAATCGACGAGCGCTTCACCGCCGCCCTCGGCCGGGTCGGGCTGGGCGACGTTGGACGGGCGCGCGTCGCGACATTCTCGCAGGGCATGCGCCAGCGTCTCGGCCTAGCCGAAATTCTGATGAAGCGCCCGAGCGTGGCGATCCTCGACGAGCCGACAACCGCGCTCGACCCGCATTCGACCCAGGAATTTCTCGAGATGATCCGCCGCCTCAAGGCCGACGGGACCGCGGTCCTCTTGTCGTCGCACCATCTCGATCAGGTGCAGAGCGTGTGCGACCGGGTCGCCCTCTTCAATCGCGGCCGCATCGTGCTCTCCGGCACTGTGACCGAGTTGGCCGGGCGCGTGCTTGGCGGCGGCCACGTCATCGACGTCGAGGTGCGCGGCGCCAGCGTCGAGCAGCGCCTCGCCGCAATGCCCGGGATCGTCCGGGTGCAAACCCTCGGCCTCGGGCAGGACAGCCAGCGCTACCGGGTCGATTGCGCGAGCGACCTGCGTTCCGAGATCGCCCGGCGCCTCGCCTCCGAGGTCGAGCTGATCGGCCTCCACTTTGCCGCGCCGAGCCTCAACGAGGTCTACAATCGCTATTTCGAGGAGGCGCGCAATGTCGCGCAGTGAGACGGGCGCCGGCCCCGATAGAAAGAGGCTGGGCTCGCCCTGGACCGGCCTCGGCGCCGTCGTCGCCAAGGAGACCGCGGACCATCTGTCGAGCGCGCGGATGCGCATCCTCGAAGCGTTGGTGTTCCTGACCGCGATCGCCGCCGCCTATGCCGCGATTCGCTCGATCCGCGCGACGATCGGCGAAAGCCCGTTCCTGTTTCTGCGCCTCCTGACGTTTTCGCAGGACCCGCTGCCGTCGTTTATCGCGCTCCTGGGGTTCCTCATTCCGCTGGTCGCGATCGCGCTCTCGTTCGATGCGATCAATGGCGAATTCAACCGGCGCACGATGAGCCGCATCCTGGCCCAGCCGATCTATCGGGACGCCCTATTGCTCGGCAAGTTCTTTGCCGGATTGCTCGCGCTGACGATCGGCCTGGTCTCGCTGTGGCTCCTCGTCCTCGGGCTCGGCCTCCTCCTTTTGGGGCTCCCGCCGAGCACCGAGGAGACCGTGCGGATGCTCGGTTTCCTCGTCGCCACGATCGCCTTTGGCGGGGTCTGGCTGGCGGTGGCCCTCCTATTCTCGGTGGTGTTCCGCGCCCCGGCGACGGCCGCCCTCGCCGCGCTCGGCGCGTGGCTCCTCTTCGCCCTCTTCTGGTCGGTCATTACCCCGCTCGTTGCCAACCTGATCGCGGGGCCGCCCGAGGGGGTTTTCGGGCCGCGGATGGAATTCCTGGAAGTTCAGCAGATCATCGACCGGCTCTCGCCCAACACGCTTTATGCCGAGAGCGCACTGGCGCTGTTGCACCCGGCGACGCGGGCCCTCGGGCCGGTATTGATCAGCCAGCTGCAAGGCGCGCTCCTGGGGGCGCCGTTGCCAGCTTCGCAAAGCTTCATCCTCATCTGGCCGCAGCTGACCGGGCTCATCGCGGCGACGATCGTGATTTTCGTCATCGCCTATATCGCCTTCCAGCGCCAGGAGATCCGCGCGTGACGCTCTAGAATCTTCCGTGTTCGGTGCCCCAACCGGTACACCAGTTCCACGACAGGTGGGTGACCCGTTCCATGTAGGACGGATTGTACTGATCGGCGATGCCGCAGGCGCCCGTATCAATCTCGGTTAGGTGCAAAGCCCGGTACGGTTCGCTATAGACGGTGGCGAGCGCCGCTACGCTCGACGACGCGAAGAGGCCACCCGCGTTGAAGATACCGGCGACTACCGGTGTCGCCAGGCTGGTCCCGCCGGCGATGCACCAACCACCGCAAGTGGAGGTGCTGAAAATCCACACCCCGGTCGAGGGATCCGCGAGCGCCGCGAGATCGGGCGTCCCCCGACTGGACTCGACGATGGCCGCAATGCCGTTTTGGTAAGCCGGGCGGGATTCAAGCGCGCTCGGTCCGCCACCGGTGCCAAGGCCGGCGTAGTCGTCATTCCAGGGAAGCTCGCCCTGGAAGACAGCCACCTCCTCGGGGAGCGAGCCGCCAAAGCTGAAGGTGGTGCCGCCGACACCGATCACATTGGGCGAGGCCGCGGGATACGAGACCCCAGGAGTATCGCCGGCAGCGGCAAAGTATTCGACGTTTGCGGCGGTGAACAACGAGTCGACGAAGGTTTCGCCGGAGAATTCGGTGAAGGCCCAGCTGTTCGAAACCTGGCCGCCCCCGTTGGCCTGCACGCAGAGCGACGCGACCGCCTCGGCGGCCAACAGATCGCCTAAGGAACCCGAATTGGCTTCGACCAGGTACAGGTTGGCCGAGGGCGCCATCGCGTGCGCCCATTCGATATCCAAACTCGTTTCGACGTCCCAGCCGGTGCCTGCACTGTTCGGAGGCGCCGTGCCGCCGGGCGTGCAGGACCCCGTGGACGCGTAAATGACGTGGAAATTTACCGCGGGAAGCCCGAACTGGCTGATGAAATTGTTGAGGTCGCTTGCCGCTGATGGGGTGTCATAACCGTCGACAACCGCGATCGCGTTCGAGCCGCCTCTCGGGTTCGCTGTCACGATGTTCGGATTGCACCCTGCCGCGGCCTCTACCAGCCGATAGGCGCAGGCGACCGAAGCCGGCGTGTTGAACAGGAAGCCGAGAAGAGGCGGGCCGCCCTGGGGGCCGACGCCTGCTGCCGGGACGAACCTGCCCTGCGGGGTAGCCGCGGGAACGAAGAGTTTGACATTGGTATGAGCGCGCAGACCCTGATCCTCGGGTCTTACGATGCTCGAATCGGGGATGATTATTTGGCCACGGCTTGGCGTCGCCGCAACCTGAGCGGCGCCGTTGGCAACCTGAGCGGCGCCGTTGACGGCCGGGAGCGTCATTGCCAGGGCCGCAATCGTCAACGACAAGCCCGTTCCGAGAGCTGTCCGCATGTCTGCGCTCCTCACGTTTCGTTAACGCTCTGAAAATGAACTATAGCGTTATTTCCGGCTCCCGAAGGCCTGGGCGCAGCTATTTTACCGTGTAATTGATCTTAATCCCCGCCATCGCCTCATGGACCTGACCGGCCCGCATTGTCGCCAGCGAGGGCGGCGGCGGCCGAGCGTTGAAATCGGCACCGTGGCGAATTCGTTCGCCGGCGATTCGACGATCGGCGGGTTGGGTGGCGGGTTGCACCCTGCCGGCGCGAACCCGGCGCATGCCGCCGCGCGCGGTGAGATTCGCAGCGCGATCGAAGGCGCGCTCGAAATTCCGGAGGAAACGGTGAAGACCGGCTTCTACCGCGCCAATCGGCTGCTCCGCCAACCGGCGAACGCTGGCTTGCCATCGGGGACGAAGATATCATTCGGGCGTGACACTTACCCACCGCCTCGCATGCTGCTCGGCCTGACCATTCGCGATGTTGTCCTGATCGACCGGTTGAGCCTCGCCTTCCGGCCGGGGCTGTGCGTCTTGACCGGCGAGACCGGCGCGGGGAAATCGATCCTCCTCGATGCGCTCGGGCTGGCGCTCGGCCGGCGCGCCGATGGGGGGCTGGTGCGGCCCGGCGCCAATGAGGCGGCCGTCGCCGCCGAGTTCGCCGTCGAGCCCGACCATCCGGCCGCGGCGATTCTGCGGGCGGCCGGCATGTCGGCCGATCTCGCCGGCGGGGTCGTGTTGCGCCGGCTGGTCGGCGCTGACGGGAAGAGCCGCGCCTTTGTCAATGACGAGGCGGCGAGCGTTGGCCTCTTGCGCGAACTGGGGGAGAGCCTCGTCGAGATCCAGGGCCAGGGCGAGCAGCGCGGCCTCCTCGATCCGGCGACGCACCGGGCGCTGCTCGACGATGCGGCCGCGCATGCCGCCGCGCTCGCCGCGCTCCTTATTTCGTGGCGGGAATGGCGGGCGGCGCGGGAGCAGGCCGACGATGCCGCGCGCCGCCTCGCCGATAGCCGGGCCGAGGAGGATCTGCTGCGCCATCACAAGGCCGAACTCGACGCGCTCGCGCCTGAAGGCGACGAAGAGGAGCGGCTCGGCGCCCGCCGCCTCCTCATGCAGAATGCCGAGCGGCTCGGCGAGGCGGTCGCCGAGGCGATCGCCGAGATCGATGGCGAGGGCGGCGCGCAGGGGGCGCTGGCCCGCGCCCTGCGCCGGCTCGACCGCGCCCGCGACCGGGCGCAGGGCCTCCTCGACGGCGCGCTCGCCGCGGCCGAGCGCGCCGCCACCGAAACCAGTGAGGCGCTGGCCGCGCTCGGCGGCGCGGCGGCGGCGCTGGAACTCGATCCGCGCGCGCTCGAGGAGGTCGAGGAGCGGCTCTTCACGCTGCGCGCGCTCGCGCGGAAGCACGGCGTCACGGTCGCCGATCTGCCGCGGCTGCGCGCGGAATTCGGGATCCGGCTCGCCGGGATCGAGACCGGCGCCGAAGAGGTCGCGGCGCTCGAAGAGGGCGTGGCCGCGGCGCGCGCCGGATACCTCGCCGTTGCCGGCGCCGTCTCCTCCGAACGCGAGCAGGCCGCGCGCCGGCTCGATCTGAGGATCGCGGCGGAATTAAAGCCGCTGCGCCTCGATAAGGCGCGGTTCCGCACGGTCCTGACCCTTCTCCCGGAGGCGGAATGGGGCGAGCATGGCAGGGAGCGCGTGCATTTCGAGGTGGCTACCAACCCGGGGGCGCCGTTCGGGCCCTTGGCGCGGATCGCCTCGGGGGGCGAATTGTCGCGCTTCATGCTGGCGCTGAAACTCGTGCTCGCCGGCAGCTCCTCGGTGCCGACCCTCATCTTCGACGAGGTCGACAGCGGGATCGGCGGCGCCGTCGCGGCCGCGGTCGGCGAGCGCCTGCAGCGCCTCGGGACAAAGCTCCAGATCCTCGTCGTGACCCACTCGCCGCAGGTCGCTGCGCGCGGCGCGCATCATTGGCGCGTCGCCAAGCGGCAGGCCGAGCGCGCGACGGTGACCCGGGTCGAGGAGCTAGACGCCGATACGCGGCAGGAAGAGATCGCGCGCATGCTGTCCGGCAGCACCGTGACCGCCGAGGCGCGCGCCGCCGCGGCGAGCCTCATCGCCGGGGCGCGGCCGTGACCCGGTTGGTGCGCCGGTGCGTCCTTCGAGACGCGCCCCCGGCCTTCGCCGGGGCAGGCTCTTTAGGCGCTCCTCAGGATGAGGTAAGTTTATGATGGCATTAAGAAAGATCCTCATCCTGAGGAGGCGTGCGCAGCATGCCGTCTCGAAGGACGCAGAGCGCTGATCCAGCAATGGCCCGATCTTCCGACACCGATCTTGCCTCGCGCCCGATCGAGGGGTTGACCGAGACGGAGGCTGCCGCCGAGCTGGCCCGGTTGTCCGCGGAGATTCTGCACCACGACCAGCTCTATTACGCCAAGGATGCGCCGGAAATCTCCGATGCCGCGTACGACGAATTGCGGCGGCGCAACACCCTGATCGAAGCCCGCTTCCCCGAGCTGATCCGCGCCGACAGCCCGTCGCGCCGGGTCGGCGCGATGCCCGCCGCCGCCTTCGCCAAGGTGACGCATTCCCTGCCGATGCTGTCATTGCAGAACGCCTTCGACGAAGCGGACGTCCGCGACTTCTTCGATCGCGTCAGACGGTTCTTCCGCCACCCGGACGATTCCAGCGGGGCGGAAATCATGGCCGAGCCGAAGATCGACGGCCTCTCGGCTGCGCTGCGCTACGAAGAGGGCCGCCTCACGGTCGGCGCCACGCGGGGAGATGGCGTCACCGGCGAGGACGTGACCCAGAATATCCGGACCCTGAAGACCGTGCCCGAGGCGCTTTCGGGCGATGACTGGCCCGCGGTGATCGAGGTACGCGGCGAAGTCTACATGGAACGCGCCGGGTTCTTCGCGGTGAACGAGGAGCGCGCCGCCGCCGGCGAGCCCCTGTTCGCCAACCCGCGCAATGTCGCCGCGGGCTCCTTGCGTCAGCTCGATCCCACGATCACCGCGCGCCGGCCGCTCAAATTCTTTGCCTATCACTGGGGCGAAGCGAGCCGGCCGTTCGCCCGCACCCATAAGGAGGCGCTCGACTGCTTTCGCCGCTGGGGCTTTTCGGTAAACCAGCATTCGCGGCTGTGCACCGGCGTCGAGGAGGCGCTCGCCTATTATCATATGATCGCCGAGCACCGCGCCGAACTGCCCTACGACATCGACGGCGTGGTTTATAAGATCAACGACCTGGCGCTGCAGAACCGGCTCGGGATGGTCAGCCGGGCGCCGCGCTGGGCCTTGGCGCACAAGTTTCCGGCGCAGCAGGCGACGACCATACTGCGCGACATCCTGATCTCGGTCGGGCGGCAGGGTGCGCTGACCCCGGTCGCGGTCTTGGAGCCGATCACCGTCGGCGGGGTGGTGGTGCAACGCGCCACCTTGCATAACGAGGACGAGATCGCCAGGAAGGACGTGCGCATCGGCGACACCGTCATCGTCCAGCGCGCCGGCGACGTCATCCCGCAGGTCGTCGGGGTTATCCTCGAGCGCCGTCCGCCCGATGCCGAACCGTACAAATACCCCGAGCACTGCCCGATCTGCGGCAGCCTCGCCGTGCGCGAGGAGGGCATGGTGGTGCGGCGCTGCACCGGCGGATTGATCTGCGCGGCGCAGGCGGTCGAGCGGCTGAAGCATTTCGTCGCGCGCGATTGTTTCGACATCGAAGGGCTGGGCTCCAAGCACATCGCCGAATTCTGGGAGGACAAGCTGATCCAGACGCCCGGTGACATCTTCCGGCTGAAGGCCGAGATGATCGCCGGGCGCGAAGGCTGGGGCGAGGTCAGCGCCAAAAAGCTGATCGCTGCGATCGACCAGCGCCGCACGATCGCGCTCGACCGCTTCATCAATGCGCTCGGCATCCCGCAGGTCGGGCAGGCGACGGCGCGCCTCTTGGCGCGGCACTACCGCTCGCTCGGGGCATGGCGGCGCGATATGGAAGCGGCACAAGACCCGGAAAGCCCGGCCCGCGCCGATCTCATCGACGTGCACGGCATCGGCGAAGACATGGCGGCCGACATCATCGGGTTTTTCGCCGAGCCGCATAACCGAGAGGTCCTCGACGACCTCGCCGGCGAGGTGGAGGTGCTCGATTACCAGGCGCCGGCTCAGCTGACGGCGTCACCGCTCGCCGGCAAGACCATCGTCTTTACCGGCAGCCTCTCGGCGATGACCCGATCCGAAGCCAAGGCGCGGGCCGAGGCGCTCGGCGCCAATGTCGCAAGCTCGGTATCGTCGAAGACCGATTATGTCGTGATCGGCGCCGATGCGGGATCCAAGGCGACTCGCGCCGCCTCGCTCGGGGTGACGGCGCTCGACGAAGCCGCCTGGCTCGACCTCGCCGGCTCCGCCGCCGGTTGAACGGGGATCGGCAGGTGCGGCCGGACGATGTCCCTGAACTCCTAGAGATCGATCGAGCAGCGGTCGAGCTGCCCGAAACCGCGCGCTTTGAGCCGATACTGACGACCGAACCCTTTGCCGCCGAATTCGACGAGCCCGAGCGGCTCGACCCTGACCGGGCGCAGACCCCGGCGTGGGAAGCTCGGCCGCCGAGTCGCCGCCCGGGGCTAGTAATCGGGGTGCTCGGCTCGCTCGGCCTCCATCTCATGCCGCTTTTGGCACTCTTGCACTGGAACAGCGCGCCGGACGCGATCGCCGCGCCGATCCCGGTGCAGCTCGTCCTCGAAGCGCCGGCGCCGCCGCCCGCGCCGCCAGCCGAGGAAAAGCCGCTGCTCCGGGGCCGGCTCGCCTCGGAGGATATGGGCGACCCGGCCACCGAACCGCCGCAACCCGCCGCCCCCGCGCCGCCGGCAGAAACTCAGGCAGAAACTCAGATCGCGGCTGCGATACCCCCGCCCAAGCCGATGCCGTCGCCCAAGCCGGCCGAGCCAGCCGGGATCTGGCACCGCCTCGATGCCGCCCCGCACGCTGCGCGGCCTGAGCCGCGGGCACTGGGGCCGGCCGCGACGCGCGACGAATATCTCGCCTACCTCGTCAGCCTGACCCGACGCCATCTCGATCTGTTGCCGACGAGCATGATCGCCGGCCGCAGCGGCGAGACGATCCTCGGAGTTCTGGTGCTCGGCGACGGCACGATCGCGCGGGTCTCGGTCACGCGCGGCTCGGGCTACCCGGAAATTGACGCCAGGGTCGAGAAGATGGTGGTCGCGGTCGGCCGCTTCCCGCCGCTGCCGCAATGGTACCAAGGGCCGAGCATGGAGCTGACCTTCCGCCTGCGCTTCCCCTACGGGGAAGAGTAGCGCGGCGGCTCCGCGCGCCTTAGGCGCCCTGCCCTTCGCCCGCGCCTTGCCCCCACCCTTCCCTCCCCCGCAAGCGGGGGAGGGTTAGCGTGGGGGGCCGAGCCAATCGAGCGTGGCGCGCAGCCGCACCACCTCGCCGATGACGATGATCGTCGGGGCTTCGATCCCTGCCGCCGCGGCGTCCGACGCGGCCGCCTCCAGGGACGAGACCAGCACGCGCTGAGCGGGCAGCGTCGCCTTGCTGACGATGGCCACCGGCTCGTCCCTTGGCCGCCCGGCTCTGATCAGCCGCGCCGCGATGCGGGCGAGATGATTGAGGCCCATGTAGATGACGATGACCGGGGAACCCCGGGCGATTCCCCCCCAATCGAGGCTCTGGGGCACCGCGCCGCCGCGCTCATGCCCGGTGAGGAAGGTGACCGCGGAGGCAATCTCGCGATGGGTCACGGGGATCCCGGCATAGGCGAGCCCGCCGATCCCAGCGGTGATCCCGGGCACGATGCGGAAGGGGACCTTGGCGGCAGCGAGCGCCAAGGCTTCCTCGCCGCCGCGGCCGAAGACGCAAGGGTCGCCGCCCTTCAATCGCAGCACCCGGTGTCCCTCTCGCGCCAGATGTATGAGCCGAGCCGAGATGTCGGGCTGGCTCGGCGACGGCCGGCCGCCGCGTTTGCCGGCAGCTTCGAGCCGGGCATCGGGCCGGGCGAGTTCGAGGATCTTGGGATCGACGAGCGCGTCGTAGACCACCGTGTCGGCGTTGCCCAAGGCATGGAGCGCCAGCGCCGTCAGCAGCCCCGGATCGCCCGGCCCGGCGCCGACCAGCCAGACGCTGCCCGCTATAAAATCCGGCAGATGGAGACGCGCGCTGTCGATCACCGCGGAAACCTACACAAACCGCGGGCCGGACGGTAGCCGGCAGCCGAGCCGTCGCTCGCAGGTGGCAATCGCGATTGCCGGAAATGCCCAATGGGTCTCATCATCAGCGCAATAACCACAGATTGCCCACGATAACGCAGAGGAGGCACAAAATGCGCACCCGGATCACAGCGGCCGCAGCGATGATGGCGGCAAGCGCTGGCATTTTTTCGGCCGACGCACAGGATGGAACACTGATCGGGTTGCAGCAGAACGTTTCAAACGGACCGTTCACCTTGGTGACCGTACAAACGTCCACCGGTCAGGTTACTACCTTGGCGAATGAGCCAGGCGTCGGAAACATAACGTTTGGTAGCAACAGTGGATACAACAACTTAAATAATACTTTTAGTTTCGAATATAACACGAGTGTCACCGGTCCAGTTCGGCTAAGGACCGTTAACGCAGCAAACGGTCAAACCATTTCGGATATTCAAACGTCTTCTGCCTCCTTTTTCCCAGCCTATGATTATTTGACTCCCCTCACGCCAAATCTTGGAAATTTTACAACACTCGATACAACCGGGCTTGCCACGCTCAATTCAGCATCGGTTACCAACGGCCTTTCGGTCGGTGGCGGCGCGACAGTCGGCGGCGCGCTAAGCGCTACCGGCCTCTCGACCTTGAACGGCGGCGTGCAAACGACGACGCTGAGCACAACAGGGGCTGCCACCCTCAACTCGGCGTCAGTGACCAACGACCTTGCGGTGGGCGGCGGCGCGACGGTTGGTGGCGCGCTGAGTGTCAACGGGCTCGCGACCTTGAGCGGCGGCGTGCAGACGACGACGGTCAACGCCGCGACATCGGTGGCGACGCCGTCAATTACCGCGACCACCGGCAACATCCAGACCGTCCATGTGGGCACCGCGCTTACCGTCGCCAGCGGCGGCACGGTCAACATGGGCGGCAACCGCATTCAGAATGTCGCCGCCCCGGCTGTCGCCACGGACGCCGCAACCAAAGGCTACGTCGACACCTCGGTTACCGGGATCGCCAGCAGCTTCAATAGCGGTTTGAACCAGGCCCTCAAGAAAATCGATCAGAACAGCCAGGGCATCGCGATCGCCATGGCGATGAGCGGCGTGAGCCTTTCGCCCGACAAAAATGCGGTCATCGGCGGAAATCTCGGTTTTTACAACGGCAATAAAGCGGCTGCTTTTCAGGGAGCGATCCGGATGGACCAGAACATTACGCTGAGCGGCGGCCTCGGGTTCGGGTTGCAAGATAAAGCTCAAGTTGGCGGGCGTTTCGGATTGCAGGTCGAATTCTAATCGTCGAAATGAGGGAAAGACGAAACGCTTTGGCTCCCTCCATTTTGTCCATCCCGGCGGAGGCCGGGACCCGTTTCGGCGATGGGCACCGGCCTCCGCCGGTGTGGTCGGTCAGGAGGCCTCCATGGTGGATGCAGCACGCTGGATGGAGGGTCTCGATCAATGCGAGCATGTTGGCGCTCGCGGTGCTTGGCTCGTCGATGCTGATCCCGTCGTGCCGCACCCACGCCCAAGAAAAATCACCGAATTCGTCGGCGGCGCCTCCGGGCGCGCCAACACTCTCTGTCCCCGCTCCCGAGGCGTTGCTGCTCCTTGTCCGCACGACGATGATAGCCATCGATCAGGCCAACAAGACCGGGAATTACGCCGTCCTGCGCGCGATCGGCGGACCGGGCTTGCGGGCTTACAGCGTTGCTCAATTGGCGAAAACATTCGAGCCGCTGCGTTCGAATAAAATCGATTTGACTCCGGCGACGGTGGTAACGCCGGAGCTGGTCGAGCCGCCGGTCATATCGGCGGGCGGGTTGCTGACTCTCGCAGGCTCTTTTCCGACCGCGCCGATGCAGATTCAGTTCAGGTTCGTCTACCAAGCGGCGCGCGGCTATTGGAAGCCGTTTGGACTGTCTGTGAGTATGACGCCGGCCGCGGCTACCGCTGCTTCCTCCGAACCGCGTCAACCGCACCGAGCCAAAGCATCAGTCCGGACTGCCGACTGAGACACTTCGGTCACCCGCAGACGGCCGAGGCAACCTCGGCCATCTCGGGCATCCAATTCGGCGAATTTTCCGCTAAGATCGCCCCATGGCACGGGCCGAGACAGCGAAGCTGCGGCGCGGCTGGACCACCGGGGCCTGCGCCGCGGCGGCGGCGCGCGCCGCCTTTGCCGCGCTCCTGACCGGGCGCTTTCCCGATCCCGTAACGATCCGTCTGCCGCGCGGCGAGGGCCCGAGTTTTCCGCTGGCGCTCGCCGAATTGGCTGACGGCATCGCCCGCGCCGGCATCGTCAAGGACGCCGGCGACGACCCCGATGTGACCCAAGGCGCGCTGATCATCGCCGAATTAGCCTGGGCGGAACCGGGATCGGGGATCAGCTTTCGCGCCGGCGCCGGGGTCGGCACCGTGACGCGAGCCGGGCTGCCGCTGGCCGTCGGCGAGCCGGCGATCAACCCGGCTCCGCGCGCGATGATCGAGAGCGCCCTCCTCGATGTCATCGAGGCGAACGGCGCAGCTTTTTCGGGCGGGATGGGGCCCGATGTCACCGTCACGATCGCGATCCCCGGCGGCGAGCGCCTCGCCGAGAAGACGATGAATGCGCGGCTCGGCATTACGGGCGGGCTCTCGGTGCTCGGCACGACCGGGATCGTCGTGCCCTATTCGTGCGCCTCGTGGATCCACGCGATCCACCGCGGCATCGACGTCGCCCGCGCCGCCGGTCAGGGCCACATCGCCGCGGCGACCGGCACGACGTCAGAGCGCGCGGTGCAGCTTCTTTACGATTTGCCCGAGCACGCGCTCATCGATATGGGCGATTTTGTCGGCGGCACGCTCAAATATCTGCG
>Ga0210394_10004203_pt1 | contig 17051 bp, 17 predicted proteins | sample IncBWC12MmetaG_FD_160121 | JGI IMG/M metagenome (GOLD analysis project Ga0210394, IMG submission 160121) | Forest soil microbial communities from Barre Woods Harvard Forest LTER site, Petersham, Massachusetts, United States - Inc-BW-C-12-M | ecosystem: Environmental > Terrestrial > Soil >... | reverse complement strand
ATACGCTGGGCCGTCGACAACCACGATTCAATCGGGTTGGTCGTTGCCAATGTCCGGCGCAACAACGCTCCCAAACCCGGCCGATGTACGGTCAGCGTTTCTTCGAAACCTCCTCGAGGCTTCTGGGGCACTCGCATCGATCTTCTCTAACTGCCGAAAGATTTCCCCCAGCGCCTGTTTCGCGTCGGCGAAGTTCGTCGTCGCGTACGCATTCCGGATGCGTCAGTGGTTGTCTTTCGGTCACTTACTCCTTCACATTCCGCCGCTTGTGAACCTGCAGCACTGCGCTTGCGCTTGTTCACCAAAAACACCTTCCACACCGGCCCGCAGCGCTTTCGATCCGTCAATCACCACGAGATACCGCCGTTCCGCATCTAGCCTTCGCTCCACCAGATCTTTCAATAGTCCCGTGACGACGATGGTGTTCCCAGTGGCCCCCACCATGCACTCCCGCACCGCTCTTTGTAGTTTTCCTTCCTGCCGCGACTGACCGTGGCTGTCCAGTTCCACTTCCTTCCCTTCTCGGGTTCGCACGCGTGGCCATTCGAGCGGAATTTCTTGTCCGCCAAAGACCGGTCGATGCGAGGGTCCGACTCGGCGGGCTACTTCGTTTTCCATGATCGCTCGCATGAATTGCATCCCCGCCCGCCCCGTTAGCTCTTCCACGTGGGCTTGCGTCCCCGCCCAGACCTCGGCCATCGGCAACGGCACGACCAACTCTCGCTTGCCTACCACTTCAAAAGATATGATTGGACCTGCGGTCTTTCCTCTGATATTTGTTTCTTACAGCGGTTCGTATGACGGGGCGCATCTTGCTCCTACAATTAAAGCGACACGAGTTTGGCGAGAAACGACATTTCCCGCCAGCCCAGCTGGTACTTCCGGCGGAGATGGAATCTTTTGCGAGCCGAGCCCCTCATTGAAAAATACTATCCCTCGGCACAACACCCGTACCGACTTTTTGAGACTCGAGTCAAAAATCTTCTGCGTTCGAATTCCATACTGCTGGACGCCGGGTGCGGTAGGACGGCGGAGCGATTGCAGCGACTCTCGCCATTTGCGCGTTTCGGAATCGGAATTGATCTGGTTAAATTTCAGAATCCCTCGTCCGGACTGCAACTACTTAAGGCCGATCTTGAACACATACCGTTGCGCAGCTGCAGCGTCGACGTGGTGATGTCAGTAAGCGTGATGGAGCATCTCCGCAATCCCATCGGCGCATACCAGGAAATCCACCGGGTCCTGAAGCCCGGAGGCCGGTTCCTCTTTCTGACGCCAAATCTCTGGGACTACGGGTCTCTCGCGGCGAAGTTCATTCCCAGCCTCTTGCATCCCTTCCTGGTAGCGCGCTCGGAGGGCCGAAAAGAACAGGATACATTTCCTACGTATTTTCGCACCAACACACTGAGAGCAGTTCGAAAACTCGCGCACCAGAGCGGCTTTCTCGTGGAGCACCACGAATATCTCGGCCAGTACCCGAATTATCTACTTTTCAGTAGACTGCTTTTCTACCTTGGCATGGCGTTCGAGAAGACGATCCCGAAGATGATCCCGCCGCTTCGCGGTTGGCTTGCTGTCACCTTGCTGCGCAGCTGACGGCTCCGGCTGGCCTCATGTTTCCTTCCGCACAGCGGCGGACCCGGCACTGCCGGGTAGGATGGGATCGAAGAGGCCGCAGGAGTCCGCGCGGTTTTCGGGTCATCTCACCTCCATCCAGCGAGCGTCTTAGCGGAGTGTTTTGTGAAATGACACCTCAAAGATGCGGCTTAGATAGATGTGGGCATCTGCCAAGGATGCTCGAAACCAGATTCGTCAATCTCATCGGTGCTGAGAGAACTCTCAATCCCATGTCATCGGCCCATTGCGCTACTCGACGGCTGAAGCGTGGCAATTCATGGGGGAAGGACATTCCCTGGTTTCTTCGTCGTGGAACCGCTTAGGACGGCAACCGGTTTGCCGGCAACCGTGGGCTGCCGCCACCATCGCCCCCTGGCGACTTCAGTGAGGTCAGGAGACTCCCGTGAGCGTGCGAACCATTTCGAAGTGGAGACAACATCACCGGAAACTGGTCGGATCTCAAAGAACGGCGTTAGTGTTCCAACCAGCCTTCGGCTCCGAGTAGGGGAAAGCCACGACGGGCTGTAGGTGTTCCTTGGCCTGTGTCCGCCGTTTCCAGCTTCGTTCGCGGTAGGGATGCCGATTGCTCGGCACCCCCCGCACAGACCCGTGCTGGCGCGTTTAACGCACACGGTTCTTACCTCGGATTCTGCACCCGAACCCAACTGAACGCTTTGACGCCAAGCTCCAGGAAGCGTGCCCAGGTCCAGCAGCTTCGTTGTCGGCGGATCTGACGCAGCCACAGCCGAAGGACGTGGGACCGGAATTGCCCCAGGCTCTTCTCGTTGCCAGCAATAGCATGGTATTGGAAATATCCCCTCACCACTGACCGTAGCCATTTTGCCGTATCCGCAAGTGGATCATGCAGCCGCCGTCCCGGCTCGGCGTTGAATTGCTTCAGCCTCGCTGCTCTGCGTTTGCTGATCGTCTGTCGGATTATGGTGAAATAGCCCGTCTTGCGGTTTGTCCCACAGATGTGAGTGAAACCCAAAAAGTTGAAGGTCTCAGGACATCCCTCGTCACGTTGTTTCCGTCGTTCGGCGGCATATCGCCCGAATTCAATCAGGCGCGTTTTCTCTGGATGTAGTTCCAATCCGAATTTCCCCATGCGCTCCTGCAGTTCCTGCAGCAATCGCTTGGCTTCGTCCCGATGTTGAAACCCCAGTACGGCGTCGTCGGCGCACCGAACAGTGACCACATCGCCCGCCGCCTTATTCCGCCGCCACTGGTCCACCCAGAGGTCGAGTACCTAATGCAGGTATAACGCAGGACGTTTTGTTACGCAGAGTCTGCTTCCGACAGGCCCCGCCAGTAAGTCATTTTGAGGTTTTTTTGCTCCGCATAAGCGTAGCCGCCCTTATAATAGCGATGCGATCAGCTTGTCGGTAGCCTTGTGTGCATGGCCGAGCCACAGCGAGACCTTTCGCAGATCTTTGGTCGCCTGCAGAACGGTCAGGGCGCAGGTGGAGCGCCACAGTGGTTGTTTTCCACAACGGCAGACGCAGTCGCTGGAGAAGATACCTGGCTGGCGAGCTGAATGCGCATACTTGCGATCGAATAGGGATTACGACGTTCGGCGCGTGCGCGGGGAGCTGCGGGGTTTGAACTCGGACGGAAGTTTCGCGGCGCGTAGCTCAAGTCGGCCGGCGTGCAGAGCGAAAAAGCGACTTCTTTCCGCAACGAGAAAGCCATAGGCGGCGATGCATAAGGTGGCATGATGATGAAAGCCTCCCAGCCGCGCCCCTCGTAATATCCAAATCCCAGTTCTTCGCCGAAAGCGCTCGAAAGGTCGTTGATGAGGTCGAAAAGACCCACGGTCCTTGGCCGTCTCTTTAAGCACTCAGAGGACAAGCCACCGAAGGTCTCAGGAAAAACAATGCAGATTGAGGGCATCCATGTTCCGGGCGCGGGGCTAAACGCACCATGAAGCATGACTTAACATACTGTAAACAAAAGGGTTATTTAGGATTTGAATTTGGCATGAGACATGCTATTCAGGTATGCATGATTATAGGGAACTCAGTATCGGAAGCAGGTAATTTGTTACTGCTGGGAGCGGCCCTGCTCGCTACATCCTTGGTTTTGCGGCGGTTGTTGAAGGCCACCATCCGAGTTTTCCATCCTAATCCGAAGGTTGACCTTCGCCCACAAGAGAACTTAATCAAGTAAGCTGGAGCGCAGCAAGGTTCTTTGTCGTGCGTATCGCTGGTGGACTACGTCAGAACGCCCGACTTGATGAGTGTCGAAGATGGCTCTGGGGTCGGAGAGTTGCTCCGGCCTTGCTCTCGCTCGCGTTTCACGTATTTCTTCACATCCTCCTCGAAACCATGAGATACCAGGTTGACAACAGCGCAGCTCCCATCTGCATGTCCGAACTGCTTACGAAGCACCCGCGCGACTGGCTAAACAATCGCTACAAGCCGAACCTAGACGGCTATCTCTTCAGCAACTCCAAGGGCAAGCCCTTCCTCTCCGACTACGTTGTGAAATACGGCGTTCATCGGGCGATGGCGAAACTTGGGATTGAAACTGCGAAAGGCGTCCATGTCGGGATTCACTGCTTCCGGCATGGCGACGGAACCGTTAGTCGAGTGGACGAAAAGAGCAAGAAATTGACGGCAACAATCACGGTGGGTATATCCGGCTTGGGTGGCGACATCTCCTACGGAGCCGATTCGGTGTGGGCCAGTGTCTTCGATGTTCCACTTACCCGGATTAATAGCCAAACGAACGAGGTTGCGCGCCAATGCGTCGGTCGCGGGGGGATTCCCTTCGCTACGGACACGATTCAATATGGCTGACGGATTATTAAAAGGGCTTGGTTTGGCGCTTCCCGTGTGAAGCGGCTCAGAGCTCGCTAAAGCCAGCTGATTGTCGAGACCTGTGGCATCGGCATCGGTTGGTGCAGATGCGCACCCGGATCATCAATCAGCTGCAGGCGCTGGCGATGAACGAGGGCTATCGCTGGAAGAAAAAACTGTTCAGCGAACAAGGACGAGCGCTACGAGCGCAGTTAGAGAAGCTCTCGTTAGCTCCTTGGGCAAGTCGGCGCCGGCAAGAGTTGTTGGACCGCCTGAATCCGACCATTGAGGAGTTAACCGCAGCTGTCGAGCGGGAAGCTCGGAAGCGACCCGCGGCGCAGCGACTGACGACGCACCCTGGCGTGGGTCCGCTTACGGCACTCGCCTTCGTGCTGATCATTGGAACTTGGGAACGTTTTCCACGCGGCAAGCAGATCGGCAACTACGTGGCGATGATTCCGAGTGAGGACGAGCGGCTGGACGAGAACACGATACTGCCCCCGTCGGCCGCCCAGTCGAGACTCGCCACCTCCACGCTATTGAACGTGAGCCGTCGCGGTACGGTCTTTGCCAGCGCATCACCAGCGATGTCTTGAACGTAGACATCGCCGTCTACGCCGATCAATGATCCCCAAGCTCCGCGCAGCCGAAGGAACGCCAGCGAGCGACCGTCGGGAGAAAACGCCGGATAAATATCCGTGGTGGAATCTTCGGCGGACCACTCCACTGGGGACTGCTAAGCCAACCTGGCCAGGTCAAGCACAGAAGGGAATTACTCGCCCAGGTATGGGCCTAATTCTGCGAGAGGAACTTCTGGAAGGCGTTCGCGAGAAGTCGGCAAAGAGTCAGATTTAAACTCCCCGATCAGATAGTTCAAAGGCTGAACTTCAAAATCGCGTAGCAAGCGTCGAAATTTCGATTCCACGCCTTGCAATCCGAAATAGTGGCGTAAACGCGCTGATAGGCTGCCCGCCATTCTCGGTTGTTCCGAATCAAGCTCCCAGGGATGCAAATAGAAGCAAGCGGACCTGTCCTCACTTTTGTTGATATGACGAATGCCCCAACGTGTGTACCAGTAGGGAAGCAGCCTAAGATAAGCTCCGCCTCCGATGGGAGCTCGTATTGCCCCCAACTGGAGCGTCGACATCGGAAATTCAGTAATCGATCCGCTGGCGGTATTGATGGTAAACGGGAAACGAGGGGCGCGCGGCCAGCCGTAATTTGGATGCTTTATGGGGAAAATACTGGAATCATAGCTGAAACCCAACTCGGCAAGGACCTCAAAGGCCCACAGCGAGTTTCCGGTGATTGAAAAGCTAGGTGCGCGATAACCGCGAACTATTTTCCCGGTTACATCTTCGAGCAATTGTTTGGCCTGAAGGCTGTCCTGCCGAAATTCCTCGGCGGTCATTTCGTAAACGGAACGGTGGACATTGCTGTGGCAGGCGATCTCATGTCCTTGATCGGCGATCTCCCGGATCAGCTTTGGGTATTTCTTCGCTACCCAACCCAACGTGAAAAAGGTAGCCTTTGCGTCCAGGTCATCAAAAATGGAAAGAAGTTTAGCGGTGTTATTCTCGATGCGGCTGGCGAATGTATCCCAATGATCGACAGCGATATCATGGGCAAAAGCGCTAACCTGGTAATAATCTTCTAAGTCAATAGTAACTGCGTTCTTCATTCCGACTCCAAGAGGACTCTGCTGATCACGATCGATTCTGCCCTCGCTTCGTCGATATAGTCCGCACAAATTGGAAGCTGAGTTGCATTTATATAGGTGACGGTGATCTAAACTCGGAACATGAGGAGCGTTACCGCCGCGCGCTCGAAGAATCGGCGATTTGGTTCGAACGAGAACAGAGTCTCGAGAAGTGTCGGGATGGCGATAACAATGGAAACCGGAAAGTTGCAGGCCATCCCACCATAGGTGAAGCGGTGAGGATTAAAGTACGCTCCCCAAACCCACATTATTGCTCCGAAAAATGGCCTGATGAAGCAGATCGGTATCGAGCCGAGGATTATCGTTAATACCAAGACGTCACGCATTGGTGGCTCTGGGCTTGTGCTCGGATTTGGTGTGCGGCTCAGCCAAAACGGGAGCTGCGCAAGGGTATGTGACTGCCGAATCTTGGGCGCCGGAGGAGAGGAACAGTTGGTTCAACCTGAAAGCAAACATTGCGATAGACCGTTCGTTCCCCACTTGCGAGCGCCGCAACTGATAGCAGCTGTCTCCAGGCTCATTGACGCCCTCGACGGTTGTAGCCGCTGAACGATAGCCGTTGCGTACCAGAAACGGAAGTGCCGCTGTTCCGCAGTCTGCTGGCTTGCCAAAGGGATACGCAAAATGCACGGCTGGGCTGCCGATGCGATTTTCCAACGTCCGTTTGGACTCACCCAGTTCACTTTTCAATTGAGATTCCGTCAGCTGGCTGACCGCAGGATGGGTCATGGTATGCGATCCGAAAGTTATCCCCTCGCGATTCATGGTCCGAATCTGTTCCCAAGTCAGCATCCTATCTCTAAGTTCGTCCTCCGGCAGGATGATCTGTTCCTCGAACGCCGCGCAGTATTCCCTGCGCCGATCTTCAGGAAGAGTACGCAAGTATTGGATGATTTCCGCAGCCGTCTCCAGCCGAGCCTTCAGAGAGACGAGCTGGAAGTGCCGGGGACGATCTAGAACGATTTCTAATTCGTCCTTGGGAAAGACCTTCAGAGCCAAAAAAACTCGGTCATACCAAGGAACTTGGCCCGTCTCGATGGAAACCGAAGGCAGAAAAATCGTCGCTGGAATCTGATATTTCCGGAGGACAGGCAGCGCATTGCTATACAAATCGCGGTATCCATCGTCGAAAGTAACTGCGACGGCGTCCCCTCTTTGGGAGGGTTTCTCCATTTCCCCGCAGAGGTTATCGAGTGATAGAATTCGATACCGCCGTCGAACATATCGCATCTGGGCCTCAAACAAGGCGGGGGAAAGCTCGCTGAACAAGGGGATCCCATTCATCCCGATTCTGTGATAGCACAAGACTAGAAACTTTGGATGCGCATCTCTGCGTTTGAGCAGCAACCTTCCACGGTTGCTTTTCTTAAGTTCAAAATAGCGAGAAAAAACCTGTAGAATCCGAAACACTCCAGTATGAAAGAGAACCGTGGCCACCGCATCACGCCATCTGAGGCGGTGACTACCTTCGTCGCTGTCTGCGCTCTGTTGGCGGGTCAAGGCAGCACTTGTTTGGGACTCAGCCAACAATGGAAACCTCTCGAACGGGTTTCAGGTGTTCCCGGTGCCATAGTTCAAGTGCCACGAGGTACCAGACGATTTCACCGTAAAAGCCTGCGTTTCCCTGCTTGTGCAAGCCAATCAATTTGTCCAGGAATTCGCGTCGAAAATAGCCCCGCTGCTGTGTGCGCGGGTCGCCCAATACATCTTGTACAAGAGTCTTCAGCGTGGCGTCGTGCAAGAACCATTCTCCCAAAGGAACTCCAAATCCATGTTTCTTCTTGTATAGGACATGGTCCGGAAGAATTCCCTTCATCGCTTGCTTGAAAATATAGCGTTTCTCCATCCCTTTCAGCTTAAGGTTCGTTGGAATTCGGCCCGAGAATTCGACGAGCCGCGTATCCAGAAGGGGATACCGAACACGGATTCCGGCCATTTCTGCCGTTCCACTTACCTTGCGCAAGTCATTGTCGGCCAGCGTCATCTTTACATCCATGTACAGCAGCCGATTCAATTCGCTCGAGGCGTTGGCGGACCGAAAATGTTCTTCCGCTAGGAACAGAAAATCGGACTCTGAAGACTGTCTCGCGAAATCGGGCTCGAAAACCTCTTGCGCCCCCATGTTCAGAAAGAAATTGTAAGACAGGATTCTTCGCGGGTTTGCGATTTGCGCGCGCCGGATGTAGCGTCGCGGCAGGCTCAACTTCCCATCCGTCTCAGGTAGCAGAAGCGCTGCCGGTTCAATCAGGGCTCGTCGCATCCACTCCGGCACGGAGTGGTACAGTGCAAATCTCTTGTCGGCGGCGTATCTCGCGTTTCCCCCGAATAATTCATCTCCTCCGTCGCCAGCGAACAAGGTGTCCATTCCATTCTGACGAGCGAGAACTGCGCAGTGGTAGGAGGCAATCGCAGAGGAGTTGGCAAATGGCTCATCGTAGTAGCGTATTAACTTCGGAATGGCAGTGACGGCATCTTCGGGAGTCAAGCAGCGTTCATAGTGACGCGTTTCGAATCGCTCCGCAATCGTGCGCGCAAATTCGATTTCGTTGTAACCCTGGACTGGGAATGATATGGAGAATGTCTTGGCGGGCTTGACGCGCTCGGACATGAACGCCGTTACGCTGCTGCTATCCGTCCCACCACTCAGATAGGATCCAGTCTTTTCAGGAGCGCAGTCTTTCAGGTGCCGATGAACCGCGCCCCGCATTTCTTCTCGCAATTCCCGCGCCCAATATTGCTCGTCACGGCCCATGTCCTCGCTGTAGGCGAGATCCCAGTAACGCTTGGTCTTGACCTCACCGCCCCGGAAGGTCAAGAGAAAACCAGGGCTAAGCCTCTCAATCCCCCGGAAAATGGAAAGTGGCGCAGGGACAACACTGAAAAGCAGAAATTGAATGATGGCTTCGGGATTGATGTCGGCTGGCGAGTCCTGGCCGGCTCTCACTGCTCCGGCGCGCGACGCAAATAGCAAGCGCTCCCGGTCGCGTTTCCAGTAAAGGGTCTTGAATCCGAAACGATCGACAGCAAGCAAGAGTTGCTGCAGCGTTTCGTCCCAGATCGCGACGGCGAAGGAGCCCTGCAGATGTTCTACAAATTTCGGCCCGCGAAGGATGTACAAATTCGCGACCGCTTCGGCAAGCGACAGTTGGCCACGGGGCAGTCCCGCTCCCTCAAGAAGCGCTGAAAGCTCATCGGAGTTATAAAGATCAGCGTCCAAGGCGATTCTTACACCCCGAACCTTGCCAGTTTGTTGATGGGGCCAGCGTCGGCTCACCCCTAGTGCAATGGAATTCTCCAACAACCTTTCGCAACCCGATTCTTCCGGCAACGAGCACGCCGCCAGCATCTCGTCAACGTTGGCTTGAGGAAGCTCGACACCAGGCTGGCAGAGGCCGCAAATCCCGCTCATCCGATTGCCCCCGATGCAAAGCCTTGTTGCCACTTGCGGAACATCAGCGCGGACCAAAGATAGGCTGAGCGATCAAAAGTTCCACGCTGGTGCTCTGCCCAAATCTTTTCTAAATACTTTGGATCGAGGATTCCATCCTTGACACCGAAGATAGCCTCACGCGCCATCTCCTTCAATTCATTGCGAAACCAGTGTGCTAGGGGAACCGCGAAACCCTGCTTGCTGCGATAGAGAATGTCACGCGAAAGTTTTGGCTCCATTGCTTTCTTAAAGATGTATTTCCCCTCACGGCCCCGCAGCTTCAGGGATGCGGGCATTCGAGCCGCCATCTCCATCAATCGATGATCGAGTAGCGGAGCCCGCACTTCGAGTGATACGGCCATGCTTGCACGGTCAACTTTCGTCAAGATGTCGTCAGGCAGGTAAGTCTTGATGTCAACATACTGTATTCGCGAGAGGGGATCTTCCGTATCGGCGCGGTCGTAGTGATAACGGAGGACTTCAATGGAGTCATATCCTGCTAACTGATTCTCGAAGTCCTTCTGGAAAAGCTTGGACTTCTCCCCCGGACGAAAAATGGATATCGAATTGAAATAGCCTTCCAGCGGATCGCGCGAAAGACTCTGGAATGTGGCCTTGGCGCGAAATATCCGCGGCGCCCAAGCCAACGCGGGATACCAGCGGCCTAAGGGTCCAAAGATGCTGGACCGAATCCCCGCGGGCACGCGTGCGCGCACTCGGTTTTCCATGGCATCAAACTGATATCGCCGGTATCCAGCGAAATTCTCGTCGCCTCCGTCTCCCCCAAGCGCAACCGTTACGTACTTCCGGGCTATTCCGGACACATAATAGGTTGGAATCGCCGAGGAATCTGCAAAAGGCTCGTCGTAGTGCCATGCCAATTTGTCTACAACAGCCAACGCGTCCGGTTGGACGACTTGCTCGTGGTGCTGCGTATGGAACTGTTCGGCAACCTGCCGTGCATACTTGGATTCGTCGAATTGGGGCACATCAAAACCAATCGAACAAGTGGTCACTGGTTGGTTCATCAGGCGCGCCATGGTAGCCACCACCGCAGAGGAATCGAGGCCTCCACTGAGAAAAGCACCCAGCGGCACATCACTCATCAAGCGTATTCGGGTTGCTTCGCACAGTTCATGGCGTAGACGCTCGCACCAATCGTCTTCGCTCAGCTCTTCGGTCTCTCCAAAAGACAATTTCCAGTAGGACTTTTCGCAAAGAGAGCCATCCCTTGACACGGTGATGTAGTGCCCGGGGAGAACTTTCCGCGCGCTGCGGTATATGGTCTTTGGCGCTGGGATATATCCAAACGAAAAGTAATCGGAGAGGGCCTCGGGATCCATGTCGCGCGCGAGGTTATCGCCCGCTAACAAGGCCTTCAACTCAGATCCGAAAAGGACGCGCTTGCTATCGGCCGAATAAAATAGCGGCTTTTTCCCAACACGGTCGCGCGCCATTAAGAGTTTCCGCTGATTGGAATCCCAAATAATGACTGCAAACATTCCCCGCAACCTGGCGAAGCAATCCTCGCCGTACTCTTCGTAGAGATGCACGATGGTCTCTGTATCCGACCGTGTCGCCAGCGTGTGCCCCTTCTCGAGCATCTCTTTGCGCAACTCAGGATAGTTGTAGATTTCTCCATTCAACATCACCCAGATGCTGCCGTCTTCGTTCGAAATGGGTTGGTGGCCGCCCGAAAGGTCGATAATGCTGAGGCGCCGGAACCCAAGCCCAATCCCCGGTCCAACAAAAATGCCCTCATCATCCGGTCCGCGGTGAACGATGGTCTCGTTCATGCAGTGCACCAGATCCTTCGAGATTTCCGTCGACCGCTCGTATTCAAATATCCCGGTAAGTCCACACATGAAGCTTATCCCCGCTGCGCGGTCAAAACACCGCGCTTGCTTGCGAGTTCGACGTAGAGATTACGGTAGCTCTCGATCATGCCTTCCAAGCTGAAATGCTCAACCGCCCGCCGCCGTGCTGCTTGGCCAATCTCCTGGCGACGATTAGAGTCGCGACCCGTCCGCTCTAGGATCGCAGCAAGGGCCATCACATCTCCTGGCTCGAAAAGCCATCCGGACCGTTCGTCTTCGACCAGTTCGGGATTCCCACCGACTCGTGTCGCGACCACCGGCAAGCTCGAAGCCATGGCTTCCAAGAGTGTGTTCGACATGCCCTCGCTGAGAGATGGCAGTACGAATACGTCCATGGCGTTTAACAACGCTGCAACATCAGAAACCGCCCCCGCGAAGACCACACGTCCAGCAAGTCTTGGCGACCCAGCAACAAATTCCTGGTGTCTCGCCAGCTCAGGTCCCGAGCCCGCCAAAAGCACGCGAATGGGCATTCCTCGGCTAATTAAGATCTCCGCGGCTCGCAGCAGCGTCAGGTGATCTTTTATCGGCACCAAGCGGCCGACTGCCCCGATGACCAAGCTTCCGTCGCCTAAGCCGAGCCGTTGGCGAGTCAGTTCGCCCTCGCCGGGCCGCCGGACAAAGCGCGAGGTGTCAACTCCGTTTGGCAGCACTCGGATTTGTTGCCTGGGAAGCCAGGCTTGCCGCGCATGGTAGGTCCGCAGCTCTTCTGTGACGGTGAAAACCGCATCGGCAAACGCATAAGCGAAGCGGCGCAAAACCCGTCGCCGCTTTGGCAGGCCTTCCAGCATGTCCACCTCGTAGCCGTGCTCACTATGAATGGCCACGGGGACACCGGACATGCGCGCCGCAGGCATTGCTTCGATCGCACCCCAGTTCCGTGAATGCACTATATCTGGGCGGAAATCTTGCATGATGCGTCTCAGCCGGCCCAGGAGAAACTGGAAACCTGAATTCAATCGGCCAGCAACATAGAGTTGACCCTCGAAACCCTGGGACCTCGCAAAACTCTCGTCGGATCCACGAATGGTGCAGATTCGATGTTCAAAGCATTCGCGGCCCAGCCCACGTATGACTTTCAAAATCCCGACTTCTGTGCCTCCCACCCCCATCCGATCGATGACATGCAACACCCGCAGGCGCGGTGGGCCGGGTGGCCTGCTGGTTTGTGTACCCGGCGTTCGGCGCGAGTCATCATCCGGCGTTTTTAGAGGGTTAGCCAGTTCCGGCGGTTCGACAGCACATGGGGGTGCGCTGTTCTCTAAAGAGATTTGGTGTGAAGTGGCCTTTAGTTTGTACATGTTGTTGCTCTACCTGGTAGTCGCCAGGCAGGAGCCCGCCGCCTGCAGCAGAAGTTGCTCCAGGTGATTCAGGTTCTCATGCCAACTAAAGTTCTGGCGTACAAAATCCGCGCCGTTGCTGAACCGGCAACAGAGTGCCGGGTCTTCGAGAAGAGCTATAACCGCAGCGGCAAAGTCTTTCGCCGTGTCAGCCACTAATAACGTCTCCCCGTGCTTTGCACCAATAGCCGCCGCAGGTCCTGAAGTGGAAACAATTGGTTTCGACGCCGCTAGTGCTTCGAGCAACTTGTTCTGGATACCCTGAGCAATGCGAAACGGCGCAACAACGGCGGTGCAGCTCGCCAAATACACCTCGACGTCGGGCACGGTGCCCGTCACAACGACGCCTGGCTTCCTTCCCAGCCTACGTACGCGGTTGGTGGGATTGCGGCCGACGATCAAAAAACTCAGTTCCGGATGACGCTCGTGAATTCGAGGCAGGATCTCCTCCGCGAAATACTCCACCGCATCGATATTTGGAAGGTAGTCCATCGTGCCCACAAAAAGGGCGAAGGGCTGCGTGGCTCGAATTGCTTCAGGAACCTTCCCGTCTTGCGCGGCGGGGATCTCCACACCGTTGCTTACGACTTCAACTGGTGGTATTCCTTCTCCGCGCAACAGTGCGGCCTCCTGCCGCGTGGTGACCATTGTTGAGGAACTCACACGCGCCCATCTCTGTTCGTACGCCGCGAGCGTCCTGGCTTCGCGGTCATAAACCCACGACAAAGGTGGCCGTGATCTCTTCGCGTACTGGCTCCATTTCGCGGAATCAATGTCAACGAAGTCCATAACTACCGGCGTGGTCCGGGGCCAGGGAACGTACTGCGCCATGGACGAGCAATAAACAAAGATTACATCGTAGGTTTCTGTGGCCAGGGTGCGCAGCACTGCGGCTTGAAACTTGCTCGAGAAAAAAAAACCACACGAGAGCGGTTCCTTTCTCAAAAAGCTTCGCGCTGCCCCTGCCACCTTCTTCATTCGAGAACGCGTCTCCACATAGATGCGCCGGCAATAGTCTCCGAGTGCTGTTTGCTGAACGGCTTCGGCTTCGGAATCCGCGAAGCAATACAGGTCTACCGTGTGACGAGCTCCGAGGAACTTTAGCTCGTGAAAAGCACGTATTTTCTCACCCTTATCCGGTGGGTACGGAATTCGGTGCGCAAGAAATAAGATCTTCACGGGAACAACCGGACGGCGGATGGCCCCAGCCACTTGGTCACTGAGAGAGGAAGATTTTGCCATATACGGATGGCCATCTCGAACTTCGGATTTACTGGAGAAAAATTCGGAACTGTTTTGCGCTTCACCAGGAAAACTTGGTACGCGAGTTGTTCGGCATTCATGTTCCACTGAGACTTGAACGCGAACGCTCCCGTGCCCTTTTTGCTTCGCCCAAAGTCAAACGTTTGAAAGCCTTGCTCTCCAGCCCACTTGATCAGTTCCCAATACATGAAGTTATTGGCTGCCAAGCGTGGGGCGTCGGAGGTTGCGCCGGCGTAATACGGAAGAATCGCGTCGCGGAAAAAGAAGGAGAGTACTCCAGTCACAGCGCGCGTCCCATCGTACACCAGCATGAGCTGCGTGTGATCGGGGAATTCCTCAACGATATTCCTGAACAGCGCGGGCGGGAAAACCGGCGTGCCTAGCCGGTGCATACTCTGCGCAAAAAGGTCATAAAATAAACTCATCTGGTCCACGCCACGCTGCACCCGTAAGCCTCCCTTTTCCGCCTTGCGGATCATGTAGCGCGTGTCTTTGGGCAGGCGTTTCAGATTTGCGGCGGCGTCAGGAAAAAGCGGAGCGCTGAAAGTCACGCAGAGCTGGTTTGCGTGAAAACCTTCAAGAAGCTCCCGTTCTCGATGGCGAAGTTCGAGATATCCGGCCGAAGCCGACAGTGCCAGCCGTTTGGAGTGATCGAGAAGTGCTTGTTCGGATTCTGGATCATCGGCCACGATTCCACCGTAGGCAGCCAGCGGAATGGAAATGAAGCATCGTCCTATAAGCCAGTTGGAACATTCGAAAATCGGAGCGATCCCGGTGATTTTACCGTCGCGTTGGCAATAGAAGTACCGTGCTTTGTAACCAAAGGTTTTTTCGATGATTCGCTTCCAGCCACTCAAATGAAAGAAACTGGCACGCGGATCTTGTAATACATAACGATCCCAGGGGCCCTCCTGGCCTGACTCGAATGGCTTCACGCTGAGGAGCGTCGCCGACGGAGTTAACACCTCGCATTGTGTATTAGTCTCTGTCATTACCTGACCTGGATCCCAGCTCCGTTTTCGCGAGAACCTCAGATGAACCGGGGACCTCAGACTTCTCGAATAGCCACTGTTCGCTTGCCTCCAGGTAGTTCGCAAGCTGTTTGCGTTGCGCCTCCGAAGGTTCGCGGAATCCACGAATGATTTTGCTCAAGATCGTTTCGTCGATGCCGAGCGTCCTCGCTAGCTGGTTCTGATGGATCCCTTTGCGAAAGATTTGTAGCTTAATGTTTGCGTACATGACGCCTTCCGGCTACCTCCTTCCCTCTTTGTTGCCCTCTGAACGGACTCGCTGCGCTGGTATATGACTAGAAAACTTAGGCTGCTCCCCCTGACGGGCCGTTGCTGGTGGCTTCAGTTCGAAACCCCGTAGTACCCGTAGCCGTTCTCAGGACTGCTCGGAAGACCGTTAAACACAATGCCTAGCAGTTTTCTCTTGTCTATTCGGCTGACACACTTCTGGGCTACGTCACGAGGTGTTGACAACGCTCTTACAACCATCAAGACGCCGTCGCACGCAGCACTGATCAATTCCGCGTCCGAGAGCGATTGAATCGGCGGCGCATCCACTATGACGATGCCGTACGACTGACTCGCCCAGGCGATAAATTCGGTCCACAGATGGCTAGCAAAAAGTTCAGAGGGCTGGCCGTTCAGCGCTCCCGCTCCAAGGACGAATAGATTTTCCTGCTCCGTAGGTAGCACAGCCTTATCGGCGGCAACCTTCCCTCCCAAAAAATCCGACAATCCCGGACCCTCGGGGATCTTCAGCAACCGGCTGAGCCCTCTCGACCGCAGATCCGCGTCGACCAGAAGAATTCGCAAATTGCGAAGCTTTGAGCACGATGCTGCGAGGTTCAGCGAGGTTAACGTCTTCCCCTCGGACGCAACCGAGCTGGTGAGCATGAGCGACCGTATGCCCTTCGCTCCCTGCAGCTTCATGACTCGCGTCCGGAGCGTTCCATACGCCTCTACCGCCGAAGGGGGCAAGGGAACATCAGTATGGCTAGTCTTGATTAAAGCCCGGACCGGCTTCTCCGCTTGGACCTCCAATTTAGTTTCCGGCTCAGGCTCAGCGGCGGGCGTGGCGTCGCTTTGCTTAATCGCGTCGATCACGGACACCACATCTAGCCGCCCGTTTTCGCGAACTTGAGGTGCCCACTGCTGGGCCTTCTGAGTATCATCAAAGAACTTACTCATTCATTACTCCCAAGTGGATGTCCGCTTCCGTTTCATTGCTCCGATGAGTAGATCCAAAGCCGACTCGACAACTTCCAGATCCGCTTCGCGGTGGGCTGCCTTTGGACGTTCTTCAAAGTGCTCGACAGTCAACTGCAGTTGCGTTGCTGATTCCTCGATGGCATCCGGTTGAATAACCTTCTGTTGGGTATTAAATCCAATCACCAGTGCACTATCACAGACCTGATTGATCAGCCGGGGAACCCCGTGCGAATACAAATGCAGCAGCTCGATCGACTTTTCGCTGAACGGTGATGGACCGGCCAATCCGGCGGCCTGCAGACGCTCCGCGACATAGCTGTGAGTTTCGGCCAAGTTCAGTGGCCGTAGCGCACAGTATTGCGTAATGCGTTGCTGTAGGGCCCTCAGTTCAGGCCGCCGCAGGAAGGGAGTCAACTCAGGCTGGCCGCACAGAATCACCTGTAGAAGCTTTTCCCGATAAGTATCGGCATTGCTCAGGAGGCGAATCTCCTCGAGCAGTTCCATGCTCATCAAGTGGGCCTCATCGACAATTAAAATAGAGGTTCCCCCCTGCTTTTGTTTCTCCAAAAACATGTTGTAAAGAGCCGTGAGCCGTGCCGGCTTGCTGCTCGACGTACAGGTCACTTCAAATTCGGTTATCAAGGTCTCAAGAAATTCTTCGCGGGTGAGCACGGGGTTCAGCACAAACGCCGATGCCAGCGGAGCGTTGTTGCTATTTAGACGCGAAAGTATCTGCATCGCTGCATGCAGCAGCGTAGTCTTGCCCGTCCCAATAGGGCCGTTA